>Ga0307516_10002836_pt1 | contig 22835 bp, 13 predicted proteins | sample 19_EM_MG_FD_203310 | JGI IMG/M metagenome (GOLD analysis project Ga0307516, IMG submission 203310) | Populus trichocarpa ectomycorrhiza microbial communities from riparian zone in the Pacific Northwest, United States - 19_EM | ecosystem: Host-associated > Plants > Roots > Unclassified | place... | reverse complement strand
AAACCAGTTTGAACCGGTTTTTGTCCTAAAAAACAGAACCGAACCGAAACCGGTCGGTTTAAACCGGTTTCAGTTCGGTTTTGGTTTTATTAAAAAAATAAATTTTAATTTGATTATTTTTTCTTATAAAAGCTAAATCGAATAAAAAATAATCACCAGGATTATACTATGAAGGCAAGTCTTTCCTGGCTTTACCTTCATCTGCCAAGCTCCATATACACAGGATAAGAGAGAGACGCGTTTGGGGAAAATATCAATAAATTCGATAAAGCTCTCCTTCTTAATTCAAATCAAATTCAAGCCAAAACCAATGACATAAAACTTTGAAATCAGTATTTAACACAATTTCATTCGTAATCATTAAACCACAAATTTCTCATTAAAAAAATACCAAAATACACACCAAAATATTCTAAACAAAACCCAATTTCACTGACAAGTTTCTTTTTTTTTCTTTCAAGTTTAGATTAAGAATAAAATAGGAAGAACAATTGATTAACACAATAAGATTTTTGATTTACCTGAATTAGAGTCATCAGTGCGTCTTTCTCAGACTTTCTTTGATCTATAAGCCCATTTAAGAATGTCTAATGTAGTTTTTACTAAAAATAATTGACTTGATCTAAGATCGAAGATAAATCAATATGCTTTTTTTTTTTTTAATAATATGGATGTCCGAGCCAGCTTGCGTGCATCTTGACTCATCTCACAGGCCCTGAAGTTAATGACCATATAAACCTTCAATGACCATCATATTAGCAATCATAAGGCTCGAACATAAAACTATAAAGAAAGTAAATTTTTTAGTCCCAAACTCTTATTACTATGTGACTTATTAGTTAGTTAAATCGAGAATTCTTGTTAATAGCATGTTGTGATGACATTAGCTACACCACAACTTACAAAGAATGTGTTGTCCTTGACAGAGAAATACAATAACTTGGAAAAGGCTCTCATCTCTCCAAAACCAATTCTCATTTTGCAGCCAAATTTACATACAAACAGCCAAGCTGATGTTCAGGCACGTTTTCATCTTTTTCATTTTCAATAAACAGTTAAATGATTCAAATGCTCCTCGGAATGGATTTTCTATGTTTTACATTCAAGTATATTTTTGTATTTATACTCAGATATTTTTCTAATTATGGGTTAGTTTAGGAATAATTATGTAATTTAATATATAAAAAAATTATTAAAAAAATTATTGATACATTGCATGTGTCAACACGTAGACAGTTCTCATACCCTTAAGACAACTTGCACAGGGTTGCCTAATGGTTTAACGCCGCCTTACATGGAGGCGTTTGAATCGTCTTGGCGTTGTCTCCTCGGGGAGGTGGCACATGCAGCCAAAGGCCTCCAGGTTTGGCATCGATGGTTTTTTTTTCTTCCCTCTCTCCTCCCTCGAAATTCATGCTTGGCATTTAAAATTTCATTGTATTCCCTTTAGTTGAAAATATTTGAGTATCAGCCCTTATTGTTTTGATTTTTAATTTTTACCCTTAGCTTTTTTATAAGTTTTTTATTTGTTTTCAATTTAAATTTTTTATTTTTTTATTTTTTCAAATTTGATTCCAATTTTTTTCTTTGTTTTTTTCTTGTCTCTTTCATAAATTTTTAATTGTTTTCAATTTCATTATTTAATTAAAATTCTTAATTTTTTATTTTAAAAAAATGATCCTCATTCATTTGATGGTTTCTTCTTTTAGTTCTTTTGTTGAATTGATTTTTCTTTTCAATTTAGCCCTTTAATCCAAAATTATCCATCCTTTATTTTTTTTCTTCAAATTTGATCATCGTTATTTTAATTGCTACTTTTTTTTTCTTTTGAATCCCTTTTTTTTTATTTTATTTTTAATTCATCATTTGACATCTTATTTATTAAAATTTAGGTTTCATAATTTTTTCAGGTTTGGTGCTTCCGATCAAATGGCTTGAGTCACAGGTTTTATAAGCTAACACAAGTTCATGTTTTTTTTTTCACTTATTTTATTTTTCGATCTCATTACTCTATGTTGATTTTAAAGAAAAAAATAGGACTCGTGGCTTTCTTTGTTTTATTTTTTATAGAATTATCTCGATCTCATAGTCTGGCACGTGTGTTTTGAGGGTTAACTCAGGTGAACTCATTTTTTTTTCAGTTTTTAATTACTATTTTTTATTTTGAATCTTTTTATGTGATTGATTTTTATATAAAAAAAAATCATCCTTCAATATTTGCTTTAATATTTGATTTGTTGAGAATTAATCTTCGTAGTTTTTTTATATTTGGTGATTTCGATCAAATAGTTTGTGGACAAGGGTTGACATCAATTTTTTTACTTATTTTTTTTATCTCATGATTTGACATTGGTTTTATTAAAAATTTGGTTTCGTGATTTTTTTTTTCTATCGGATTATTCCTATATCATAACCTGACCTGTGAGTTTAGCAAGTTAATATGGGCGGGCTTGGGCTTTTTGGCTTATAATTGCTATTTTTTATCTCTTTATATGATTGATTTTTTTTAATTTTATCTTTTAATATCTTATTAGTTAAAAATTGGGTTTTGAGATTTTTTTATATTTATTGTTTTTGGTCAAATGACTCGAGTCATAAGCTTAATAGGTTAACATGAGTTGACATAATTTTTTTTTAGTTTATTTTTTTTTAATTTTATCATTTAATATTGATTTTTTTACTCAATCTTGGTTTTTTTTTTTTTTAAATGCACTACATTGACTGAATATCAATATATTTATTTATTTTGCTTAGATTCATGGGATAAAGCCACCGTTTTGACTCTCTTTGTTTCAATCTCTATCAACATACATATATTACTCCACACATGAATTAATTTCAAGCAAACTAATTAACATATATGAACTACCCTCATATGAAACCTAATTTTCAATAAATTTATTGCCAAGAAAAAGACCTTCAATGTTATAAAATAAATAGGAAAAGATAAAGAAAATTTACTTAAAAGAGGAGTTATATGATCATTTTGTAAGTTAAGGTTTTGCAGAAATTTTGCAATGAAATGAAATGAATGATTTTATAGAATACAAAAAGAAAAAAGCTTTTATACCTGGAATATGTAAAAGAAAGACAACTTAGGTGCAAGAGAGAGTTACATGGAAAAAAGTCTAAAACAATATAATAATTGTAAAAAAATATCACGAGTTCAAAAAAAATTATACGAACACTATTTTTACAGTGAATGTCCATATAGTAATTTTTTTTTTTTAATAAACATAGTAAACAACCAATAAAAACATAAAAACAAGCTTTCATTGTGACAAGAGAAAAAAAAAATACTTAACCCTATTAGGTCATCATGCAAGGGGATTTTTGTATTCTAGAAATCAGAACCACTAAAAAGAATACCCTTCTTTCTTACAGAACATTAACCTTTTATTACCTTAACCTCAACAAAAATATAAATAACAGGATCTTCTATTTTCCTCTCTACTCGGATTTCTTCCTCAACACCCCCATTCCACACCACCCCCACAATACCCCCTTAATTTTGAATTCGCCGTTTCATCTCCTCTTTTACAATTAACTGAAGTGATCAGGTACTTAACAATTTAAATCAAGCACAGCCCATCTGATAAAAAACAAACCTTTATGTGTTTTTGTCATTGAATCAATGCACATGCAATGGAACTCTATTAGATTTTGTATAATTCAGTTGAATCAAGCTTCTAACACTGCGAATTACCTCTTATCTTGCTTTGATTCTCTGTTTTTAATCATGATTGGTATAGAAATGAGGGAATTCAATTGTTTACAATGGATTCTTGAAAGATTGTTACTTTCTGGTCCATGCTGGGTGAATTTTGAATTGTAATCCTTTTTGGGTTGTAGTGTTATATTGGTTGGTTGTGTTTGGTTGCTGAGAAAGATGATAATTTGAAAATATTTTGAGCTTTTGTATTGGATGTATTGTTTATTAGCTAAATTGTCGTTTAAGATTGTTGCATAAAATTTTGTTGAAGTTGATAACCTTCATTTTTTTGTGTTTTTTAAAGATAAATTGGATTAATGGAAAGTATAGGGTTTTGGTGGATTCGTTTTGTAGTTTCAATTCTGATTCGAAAACTAATAATGGTGAATTGATGAACTATGATCTAGTTTTAAAAGGGTTTGTGCTGATCTTGATTTTGAGAAGGGTAAGCTTAGATTTTGCTCGATTTGTTTCATTTAGGGTTCTGGTTCCTGGGGTTGAGGCTTGATAATGAATCTGTTGTCTGGTTTTCTATTTTTTTCGAGCAGGAATGTAGTTGGATTGGCTGTGTCATCAGATAGTGAATTTGAATTTTTTTTAAAGACTTAGATTGGGAATAATGGAGGCTAACATATGTGACATCAATCACTTGGATGCTGATGTCCTTTTGCCTCCTCGAAAGCGCCTGCTTGCTGGATTCAAGAAACAGAGTTCTGATGGTGATGGTGCTTCGCTTCTTCCTGTAGTTGGTTCCTCTTCATCTTCAGCATCTCCTGCTTCTCCATCTCCCCAGTCTCCTCCTTCCCCGACACCTTGTTCTCCTTCTTCAAGTGAATTTCAGGCACGTCTTAACAAGCTGTTGAGTTCCCATTTTAATAATAGTCATAACCTTTCACCTGAGCAGATTGTGGAGGCCTCAAAATCAGCAGCTGAGGCTGCTGTTAAGGCTGCAGAGGCTGCAAGAGCAGCGGCTCAGGAGAAGGAAATTAGTGCAGCAAAAGCTGTGACAGCTGCCAAGAGTGCTTTAGCTTTAGTTGCATCATTTCCTGAAGAGGCAGCTAGCAAGGATAAATACCTGAGAAAGAATAAGTTGAAGAAGCATGTCCAAGTTCAGCTCTTGTACAAAAAACACCAACCAGTTGAGAATTATAGGGATGATGAAGAATTAGCTCGTAAGTTGCATCGCGTTATAAACAGCTCGCCAAGAATTTCGAAGAATTCTTCCAGTTCTGACTTGAAGGGTGGTCATAGAAATAAGAAGCCTAAAAGCTCAACAAGTTCGGAAAGAACTAAGGTTTCAAATGGAAGTATAATTTTCGGAGAAAACCCACCTTCTTTTTGCAATGGGCATGCCATAGCTGGTGAGTTGGATTCTGATGATTCTATCCAGGAGGCACCCATAAGAATACCTGATGAGAAGGCACTGAAATATGAAAAAGCTGGCCAATTAGACATGGATAATGGGGAAGCAGAGTCAAGTCACTCGAAGGAGAAAAACTGGGGGGATTCGGGTTCGCCTAGTAAAAAGAAGGGAAGACTGAAACTGAAGAAGTTGCCATTAAGCGTTTGTAATTCTAAGGATCAATCAAACCCCAAGGAAGATAGTCTTCCTAGAAGCCTCCCATTGACTGATAAGAACACGGGTAATCCTGCTACTACTCGTGTTAAGCCTTTGTTTCCAATGGAGCCTTCTACTGGTACTCTAATGCAAATTGAACCTACACCACTGTGGAAATGCCAGGAGTTCAAAGCACCTGCATGTGTCAAACAGAATAAAGTCGTGCAGTCGTAATCCTCAAACCCTCTTTGGTAACAGCTGATGACTGATAGAAGTTGATAGCTGAGGTAGGATTTGTGATGCTCTTCTTTTTTCTTTTTTTCTTTATATAGAAACCAGCTTTATTTGATTTGTCTGTTTTTTCCCCCATGACCTTTGGTTTTGTAATGAAGTTAAACTGATTGAAATGTATATTTTTAAAAATTCAATTGCTTGCATCCATGCTTACACATTCAAAATTCCTGTTTCTCAAGATGACATCAAAACTTCAAGTATTGTAATATAATAAATTAGAAAATAATTTTGCTATTTTTTATTTTTATTTTTTTGTTTCATAGCCACCCCGTTTTATTATAGATGTGAATATCAGGATTGGTATCTCTTTTGTTCATCCCTTGCTAGTGCCTTATTCTAAAAGATATGCATGATATTTCTAAATGGAAAAGGTTTCTTTATGGTGAAAATTAAATAATAAATGGAGAGGTAGATCGAGAAATTAGTCAAAATGAATGAAGCATTTTGCTTTCTGTGCATGCAATGAATGCTCTCCAAAGATTCAGGTAAAAGAGCTTCAGTGCTTTTTATTATTATTATTATTATTTATGATACCAATTTATTCCAAGGCAGTTGTTCCTAGAAAGAACAAAAGGTTCCGAGGCAAAGAAACCAGAATTTTGTTTGATCACACTCTCCTTTCCTTTCCATTGTTGCCTTCTGAGGGTCACCAGTTTGTCACTTTTGGCGACCACAAGATAAGGCCATCACCTGCTTTTCTAATTAAAATTCGGACTTCAACCATCTAGGTGGTGGCCCAGTGGTAAGAGCTTGGGATCAAGAGGTTTGCTCCTTCTGTGGTCTCAGGTTCGAGCCCTGTGGTTGCTCATATGATGGTCACTAGAGGCTTACATGATCGTTAACTTCAGGGCCCGTGGGATTAGTCGAGGTGCGCGCAAGCTGGCCCGGACACCCACGTTAAACTAAAAAAAAAATTTTGAACTTCTTAAGCAAGTCAAGGTAATCAGGTCTGTCAAAGAGCCTTCCCCCGTGGTGTTGGCCAAATGGCAGCGAATTTGATGAGATACACACCAACTAGATCAGTTCAGTTGGTTGTTTCCTCTCCTTCCTTCCGCCACATCGAAAACCAGTTGAATATTGTTATTTTATTCTACAATATTCATATAAGATGATAAGATGAATCGAAAGTGAAAATTATTTTAAAAAGTAACCACAACCACACTTTCAAATAAATTTAAGATTTTTTTTCTGTTTTTCCCGAAGAAATTAATGATAATATGTATTGCTCTATCAAAAGAAAATGCAAGCAACATTGGTTTCTTTTTTATTTTCCCAAACACATCAAGGATGACTATTTCTTGGGTTAAAAAAAAATGGAGTTTCTCAGTGAAAATAAAAACACGCCTTTTGCATGCAAAATTGCAAATCTACTCTTGGAGAACAGGTGGCTATTCTACTAACAGAGAGAGATGCCTTGGTCCTGACTCTCTTATATTTGATTCTCACGCAACTTTAAGACCATAATGTATTCACATTGGATTTTTGTAACTGTTTTGACGTTAGTCATTGTCCAAATTGCCTTCACATTTATTGCTTGTTAGGTTTCATACCTTAAGAGAAATTACATTACATTTGCTTGTCTATTGTTAGGTTTCACTCTACTAATTACATTTACATATATTGCTTGTTAGGTTTCATACCGTATAGCTGTTCACTCTAGTTGATTTAGCACAGAAGCATCTTCTCTCTTGGAGTTAGTAAGCTGCTGATCTTCATGGTGGATTGAGTTTTGCGTACAGAAATGCTTCAACGCTTTTTCTTTTTTGATAAATAATGTTTTTTAATGTGCCAAATGCATCCATTTTTTTATAACTCGTTCTCTCATTGATGGCATTTCTTTCAAGATAGGTGATAAACAGGAAGAAAGGCAAAATCTTAATGATGCTTCACTCTATTTGTTAGATTTTAGAAAATTCTACTCCATTTGTTAGAGTTTTAGAGTTTGGATTGGATTTTTATCCTATTTGATCGAAAACTACAAATTCCATGTTCAAGAAGCAGTGTCATTTAATCAATCGTCTTTTTACGGCCAAAAAGTACCATGGAAAAAGAAAGTAATATAGAATGTGATGCCAATTGTGCCCACATTAACACATCTAACCACGAACCCATGTGGATGGTGCGGTGACAGAGACATGCATGAACATCGCTCCTTGTTATCCTTTTTTTTTTTTCTTTTTTTTTTTTTGGTAATTGTAGGTATTCATGCCAGTTACGTGCACCTCGACTAATCTCTCGATGCCCTGAAGTTAACGATTAGACAAGCCTCAAGTGGTTCTAAGGTTTGTGGCACTCGAACTAGTAACATCTGGAAAGCAAACTCAGGACCTGACCAGTTGAGCTACACCCATCAGGGTTCGCTCTTTGTTATCTTTCTTCTTCTTCTTCTTTTGATAACACGGGGTGTCCGGGCCAGCTTACGTGCACCACGACTAATCCCCGGACCCACTAAACACCCTACAAGCCCAGTAGACAGGTAAGACACCGCGAGGATGACAGACGTGCACATAAAGGGTCGAACCTGGGTGCAGAGGCAAGGAATTCCCTGTCAGGACCGCTAGGCCATGACCTCAAGTGCGCTCTTTGTTATCTTGCTAGTACTACTCGTTGATGTCAAGACTGTAGAGAATTTTATATATTTAGACCGTGAAAAAAACATGAATTTAATGGTAATCTCCAAAAACTTTTGGATCTTGTAATTTTTTTTTTTATCCATGGGTGCCAAAGGTGTAACTGAAATCAATCACTTTATATTGTAACAATTTATTTATTTATTAACTAACCATGAAAACCTTGCCTACATATTTTTTTTTGTTGGATGTGATTGTCATGTTCTTAAATCTCATTGTAAATCTGACTATAAAAAATTAAGTCAATGATTAAGGAATCGATAAAGATGATTGAAATTTAGAATTAAGGAAGGTATTTTCATGATAAGAGTGAATGTTAGGATTTTACCCTTTAAATAACTTGATCGAAGGGTCAAGTTAAAATGGCTTAAAAACAGAAGAGAAGAACCATGTGAAAGATACTGGCCCAACTAAGCCTGAGTAGAAGGGGGGATAGGGAAGAGCCAAGGCCCAACTAAGCCCAAGGAGGGGAGGGGAGGGGAGGAAAGGAGGAAAAAGGGTAGGCTCAATTGGGGCAATGCTTTGCCTAATTGAGGTTGAAAATGATAGAATGAGAAAAGGAAGGAAGAAAAGAGGAAAAAATGGTTGACCAAACCAAGCCCAAAGAGTGTGAAGAAGGGAAGAAAAGGAGAGGAGAAAAGAATAAGAAGAAAAATAAGGGCCCATGACCACTACACTCGAGCCCACAGTGCTCCACCTGAGGTTGGAAAAGAGAATAAGATGAGGAAAAGAGAGAATAAGATGAGGAAAAGAGAGAATAATGAGGGGAAATGTTGGCTCAACTGAGACCGAATGGGGGAAAGGAGAGAAGTAGGGATTAGCAAAAAAACCAAATAACTGGAAAAATTGAGGAAACTAGAAAAATAACTGAAAAAACAAATTAAGGAAAAAGCTAAAAAAAAATTATCCATTTTTTTTACGAATGTACTAAAATGGTAGAATAATATGAGGGGAAAGATACTAGCCCAACTAAGCCTGAGTAGAGGGGAGAAGGATAGGGAAGAGCCAAGGCCCAAATAAGCCTAAGGAGGGGAGGGGAGGAAAGGAGGAAAAGGGGTAGGCCCAACCGGGGTCATGCTTGCCTAATTGAGGCTGAAAAGGATAAAAGGAGAGAAGGATGGAAGAAAAGAGAAAAAAAAGGGTTGACCAAACCAAGCCCAAGGAGTGTGAAGAAGGGAAGAAGAGGAGAAGAGAAAAGAATAAGAAGAAAAATAAGGGCCCAATTGGGCCCATGACTAACACACTCGAGTCCATAATGCTCCACCTGAGGTTGGAAGAGAGAAGAAGATGAGGAAAAGAGAGAATAATTAGGGGAAATGTTGGCTCAACTAAGACCAAATGAAGGAAATGAGAGAAGTAGGGATTAGTAAAAAAACCAAATAATTAGAAAAACTGAGGAAACTAAAAAAAATAATCAAAAAAACAAACCAAAAAAAAACTAAAAAAAAATTATTAGAAAACCAAAAAAAAAATTGATCCATTTTTTTTTTTTACCAATGTACTAAAATGATAGAATAATATGAGTATATCAACTCTATGTGCTTGACAATTCATTGGATTGATAATGAATGGAATTTGCATAAAACAACCTTAAATTTTTGTCAAGTTTCCAATAATAAAGGTGAGACAATTGGTCAAGTGATTAAGAGTAGTTTGTTATTGTAGCATTCCTAACTTTTGGATGCAATTTCCAACTAATCTCCTTCACGTTAATGTAAAAACGAGGTACACACACACACACATATACCTGACACAACCTAAAGTAAGTTTACACAAGGCTTAAAAATCCTAGAAACCATGTTTTATATTCAATGGTGTGTTTTTCAATAAAATAAGTTTAGGTTATCAACCTAAAAAGAATCAAAAGTATTTCAAAAACTAATTTGTTAAAGCTAAACAATCATATGATCCTAGCCTTAAGTGCAATTATTGTAAAGTAATAAGTCATTTGATTTATGTATGTCTTATTAAGAATGATAAAGTTTATAATGACTTGGGTTCCAAAAGGAATCACATCTAACCACAAAGGACCTAATATGTAGGAATCAAAAGAGTATAGGAAATGATTTTTAGATAGTGCTTGTTCAAGGCATATAACCGAAGACGATTTATTATTTTCAACCATTTCCAAAATCAATGGAGGGGAAAGTCACTTTCAGAGACAAATTGAAAGAAAAGATCATTGCAATTGAAAATATTGGAGGTAAATCTTCACCTTCAATTGAAAACAGTTTTTCTTGTAAATAGCTTAAAACATAATTTACTTAGCATTAGTCAATTGTGTGATAAAGGTTATAAGATTATTTTTTACAATGCTTATTGTATGACTCTTGAAAATGATAAAGTTACTCATATAGGCAATAGAACAGGTAATGTCTACAAATTAAGATTGATGCATGCATGAGAATAGAAAAAAGTTATCTTATTGTTAGCATAAATGATAGTATTCTTTGGCATAAAAGACTAGGTTATGTTAATATGGAAATTCTTTCTAGACTAGTTAAGAATAAACTTGTCAAAGGTCTTCCACATATTGCATTTAAAAAGAAAAAGTTATGTGATGCTTGTCAAATGGGCAAACAAATGATAACCTCATTTAAAAACAAGAATAACATCTCAACCAAAAAACCATTAGAATTGCTACACATTGATCTACCAACTAGAACTAGAAGTTTAAGTGGTAATAGATATGTGTTTGTGGTTATTGATGACTTCATAATGTATACATTGGTTTTGCTTTTAAAATTAAAAGATGAAACTATTTATGAATTTTTGTTCAAAAAAGGTTGAAAATGAAAAAGATTTTTCCATCATAAAGATATGGGTTTTGTTTTTAAAGTCAAAAGATAAACCTATTTATGAATTGTTTTTCAAAGAAGGTTGAAAATGCAAGAGATTTTTCTATCATAAAGATAAGGAGTAATCATGATGGTAAATTTGTAAGTAATTTGTTTAAATCATTTTGTGAAGAAAAAGGATACCACCATAACTTTTCAACACCTAGAACTCCCCAACAAAATATGATTGTGGAAATGAAAAAATGATATATTTAAGAAATGGCAAAAACAATATTAAATGAATTTGATATACCAAAATGATTTGGGTGGAAGCCGTTAAACACTTCTTTCTATGTTTTAAATCGTGTTACCTTAAGACTAGAGTTGAAAAAGACTCCTTATGAGCTTTGGAAAGGGAGGAAACCCAACATCTTGTATTTCAAAGTTTTGGTTCAAAATGTTTTATTCTTAACATAAAAAATAATTTAAACAAATTTGATTCAAAATCCGATGTTGAAATTTTTCTTGGCTAGTCTTCCTCAAGAAAAGCATAAAGTTTATAATAATAAAATACTTTGTCTTGAAGAATCCACATATGTCGCCTTTGAGGAAACTCAAAATGAAAAAAAATTGTTGAGATTCTAGATGACATTAATGAAAGTATTCAATATTTAAGTCTTGATGACAAGACCATCATAAAGGATGATAATGAAGGAATGGACAAAGACCAACCAAACACAAACAATCAACAAGAGATAGTAAGTAACTTTTTTGTGCCACTAAAAGAGATAAGGTATATAAGCTCTCACTCTTTTAAGTTAATCATTGGCAATCCTTTTGAAGGCACTAAGAACATCTCTTAAAAATACAAGTGGTCATTTTGCATTTTGTTTTCCATATATAGATCCTAAATCATTCTTGAAGTCAAAAAGGATGATAATTGAATCTTAGATATGCAAGATAAGCTAATCCAATTTGAAAAAAAAATAATGTATGGGAACTAGTCCATAAACCTAGCAATCAATCCATCTTAGGAATAAAGTGGGTTGTTAGGAACAAAGTTGATGAACATGGGATAATTGCTAGTAACAAAGCTAGACTAGTTGTCAAAAGTTATAATTAAAAGAAGGTTTTGATTATAATAATAATTCAAAAAAAACCTTTGTTAAACTAGAATCAATAAAAATGTTTTTAGCCTATGCTTCTCATGCCAACTTTGTACTTTTCCAAATGGATGTTAAATGTGTATTTTTAAATGGTTTTATCTTGGAAAAAGTGTGTTGAGCAGCCTTAAGGTTTTGTAAAATTTTCATTTTCTCAACCATGTTTTTAAACTCAAAAAGGTCTTGTATGGTTTAAAACAAGCACCTAGCGCTTGGTATGATAGACTCAAGACCTTTCTTATTGAAAGCAATTTCAACATTGTCAAAATAAAAGTCACATTTTTTATGAAAAGAAAAGGAAAAGATATATTGATTGTACAAATTTATGTTGATGATATAATATTTGGTGTCACTAATGAATATCTTTGCAAGGATTTTGCAAAATGCATGCAAGATGAATTCAAAATGAGCATGAAAAGAGCATTGAATTTCTTTATTGGATTGCAAATCAAACAAATAAATGATTACATATTCATCAACCAAAGCAAGTACATCAAGGACCTCTTAAAGAGATTTGGGATGGAACATGTCAAGGATGTTGATGCACCTATGGGCACATCAACAAACCTTGATATAGAAGAAAATGGAAATGGTAAGAACATAGACATCACTAAATATCAAGATATGTTTGGCTCACTCTTATACTTAACTGCAAGTAGACCCGATATTATGTTTTGTATTTGTCTATATGTATATTTTTAAGCATGTCTTAAAGAATCTCATATAATTGTTGTTGTAAAACATATTTTTTTGTTACTTGCATGGTATAATTGATTTAGGGTTGTGGTATCCAAAAGAAAGCAAGTTAAGTTTAATTAGCTATTTGAATGTTGATTTTACCGGGTGTAAAGGAGATTATAATGTATGGTTTGTTCCTTTTTATAATTTCCATCATTTTTTTTTGTATCTTTTTATCTCTCCATATTATATTTTTGTTGATGCCAAAGAAGGAGAAATAAATATGAATTGAATCATTGTAAAAAGGGGTGAATTGTAGTTCAATACTATATGCATATATTTAGGGAGAGAAATTCCAATTCATTGATGCATAAGTATTTATTGAAAATACAATTTTATCTTATTAACTTAGATAATGCTAGATAGTTTAAATGTTTCCTATATATTGCATTGCAAAAGATAGTGGGAGACATAAATTTCATATCTAAGTTGCGTATTAATTGTCATCATAAAAAATGGAGAGATTATTGACCTTTAGACCATATATATATATATATATATATTGATGATAACAATAATATGAAAACTAATATTATGTTTGGTTAAGAGCAAGCTTTAAACAGGTTTTATACGAAGAATACATCAACAAGCATGACGGAAGTCCAAAAAGGAAGCAAAATGGAGACTTAGTTTAAGTATTCATTTTTAATGCTCAATGTAAATCTTTATATTCGACTTGATGGCACAAATTAAAATGAATGTACACACTTCACTTTGTATGCATTTAAAAGAATTGATAAAGCGGTTCTAAGAATTCACCAAAATTAAAACTGTCAAAATTAAAATTCTACATGAATTGGTCAACCGTTTGGTAAATATCAAATGAATCGGTCGACCGCTTGTTTATCTGTGATGAACACCTGAAAATTTTGCAGGAACCGATCAATTGATTGTCTTGACCAATCTAAATCGGTCGACCATTTTAGTTGTTAGAGGAACAATAATGGCTATAAACGACTAGTTTTTTGCTAGAAACATACATATAGTTTGTCTAATTGCAGTATCAAGTAGAGAATTCAAACATGTATCATATATAAGATATTTTAAGAGGAAAAAAAAACACACTTCAAAATCATTAATCCTTAATCATACTCATATGTGTGAATTAAAACCTTTATAATCTTCCACAATAGTATACATTCTCATTCTCACAACACTTTAACACTTTTCAATCCATTAAGTGTTACCAAGTGAGATATAAAGATAGTTAGATTTTCAATTCTAAAATCCACTCTATTGAGAGAGTAATTCTGTGATAATAGATTTTCAATTGTAAAATCCACTCTATTAAGAGAGTAATTCCTTAATAACAAAATCACATCTGTAAACCCTTGAGAGTTTAAAAAAAAACTCTTGATATTGGTGAGGTATTATCACCAAGGAAAAACCTTGTAGAGAGAACATCTTTAAGTGGTGTAAAAAAACTTGGTATGGATTCATCAAGTGACATTTGTATCCTTTGACTTGAATTAGTGAATGAATACAATTCTCAAGTACGATTTGGTACTTGAGGTGTAGATGTAGACTTGTCGAATCTCGTTAAAAATCAAGTTTGCAATTTCTTTCTCTTATCTTTTATTTTAAGCACTTTAATTATATTGTTGGTTATTGTGTTTAATTGAATTAAAAGTGTATTATTTGTTAGTATTAATGGAACATCCATTCACTTATCCTAGGTGTTATTATTGCTTTAATTTTAAAACAATAAATTTTATAAAAAATAAACTAAAATAAATTATGAAATTCAATCATCAATAAAATCTAATATTATAAGGTAAATTGAAAAAAAATTAATTTAAGAAAAAATACGGTCCCAGTTATCAATTAGTTTTTGTTTTAATTTAATAATTAATTTTCTCGTACGGTTAATTCCAGTGTTTTAAAACCCGGACCGGCCCGGCGGGTCGACCCGGGACCCGGCCGACCCGGGCCTGGGACCGGTCCGGGTGGAGGCAAAACCCGCTCGGGAATTGGCCCGGGAAAACCCGGTCGACCCGGAGGGTCGACCCGGGACCCGGTCCACCCGGTCAAACCCGGGTGAGACCCGGTCAATTTTTTTTTTAATTTTGACTGTCAGTAAACGACGTCGTTTTTGGCTTTCTAAAATCCAAAACACTAAAGACTGAAGAGTGAAGAAGAATGAAGCAAAATCAGTAACCTAATTAATTCTTTGAAACGCTTCGCCCCTTAGTCCAGAGAGGCTCGATGGAGATGATTCAAATCAAGCGAAAGCAAAGGCATTTGTTGGCACCCGAGATGCTAAGGATCGAACGATTAGGAAATGAAGGAAGTCTTGCAGCTCATCTTGATTGAAACAAGTGTAAATTGCTTCGTGTTTTCTTTTCTTCTTCCTGCCCTAGAAGCACAAAAGGAGGGATTAATACTATTGACCCAACTAACACTTGGGGCTTCGCGCACTGGGAAAACAGCAACTTCAGCCATATGGGGGAAATAGTACTATTTTTCACTCAGAATTGGGGAAAACAACAACACCTGGGGCTCTACCTTTTACAGATTATGGGGAAATAATGTACTCCACACTTTTTTGTGTCATCCTTTTTTCAGTTAATTTTCTGTCATTTGCTCATGACCTGAGTTGTTATTGCAGGTGAATGTTACCATTTCACCTAGGGACAATTATTGCATCGAGATTGTTTTTCGTTGTTTGGCAGTAGAGGGTGATGGACTTGGATCACACCAAGTTAATGATGGTGGTGTTCTGGGTATTGTCATGGCAGCTGGCTTCAAAGGTTAGAAATTATCAATTGATTATATGATGCTTGGACTTTTGAATTTTCCACTGAATATACAGTGGTGTCCACGCAGTTCTTCCTTGTTTAGTTGAGGTATGATGTGAATGCGCACCAAAGTGTGTGTTCATGTGTGCACTCATGCACAAATGAATCCATAACTATATATAAATGCTCAAATTTTGTTGAAACAATTAATTTGTTGGAACTGAGTTATTTGAGAGGTATGAACAGCTCATTAATTTTCTATAATCTTCTCTGAGCATATCTACAGGTTCTTGGACCTTTGTTTAAATGGTTGGCTAACTAGGAACCCTTTTTTTTTTTGTTGACTCGGGTTAACCCATTTGATCCGTGACCCGATCACTTAACCGGGTTGATAACCGAGTCGGGTTTCAAAACTATGGTTAATTCGTTTCATGTCTCCAAGTCCACCTTTAACCCGGTGGATAGAAAGGTTGTGCTCATGGCATTTCAAGAGAATGTAAGAGCATTATTCCCTAGAGATGGTTTCCTAAACTCCTTACCTCAATGGTTTTAAGGAAATGCAAATTGCTGATCCCACGAAATTGCCCAAGATTCTACCCTTCCCAAGCCTTCACACCTAAAACCCATCTCTCTCGGTCTTCCACGACCTCTGTACTAGAGGGAGAGTCGGGCAACTTCCACATCTCAATTCATCTTCCAGCATTTCTATAGACTGAACTTGAGAAATACAAGTTTGTAAAACATCTTGATCTTGACCAAGAGGATATATAGGCTTCATGATGACACTGGTATTTTGAAAATCCAAATTTCCAAGGGCTACAAACCATCAAACTCCAAGAACAAAAGGCATCGACTCATTGAATTCATAGTCATTAAGGGCAGAATGTCATTTCCGAGAGGAAGTTTGGTGGCAGACAGAAAGCAAATGGTATTTGGGGCGGCGAAAATAATTTGATGATGACAATTACTGCACCAACGTCAATAATCAAATGTCGATGATGTCATTCTTTCTGCCAAATACCACAAATGTAAATTATAAAACCTATGCGGCCACAGTATTAAAAAACATGTTGATGATATATATCATCATTTATTCACTGCTGCTAGCATTTGTATTTGATTATGTTATTATAATTCCACAGGCAAAGTTATCCTTTAAGTAAGGTTTCCAGAAGGGAAAACGAAATCAAATAAAAGACCAGAGGGGCATGAACACTTTCAGTTTAGAACATGAGTGGAAAACTGCTCAATTATGCAAGCTTGGATCTAATTCCTCAATTTTACATTTCAGAATGAGGAAAACAATCAAAGCAGTTCTAAAAGCAATCCAACCACAACTGATTTTGTTCTTACAGGGGGGACAATTCTCTTTATGGTGCGCAAGCCATTGGTGAGTAACATTAATGTCAAAATCAATTACATGTCGAAAACAGTGTGTGGACCACCAATGTTTGTTACTGTCGTTAATTTCCCTCGTTCATGTCATTTCCTCACAATAATAGTTGCTAATTTACATTGTAGTTAATTAGTAACGGAAAAAAAATATTAAATCTTATTGAAAATGTAACAAACCAAAATAACAATCAATATTAACCAGGCGGAGTGAGGGACTTGAAAATTGTGAGAATACCTCTTCTTCACTTACCCACCTTCAGATTGCTCACTCCAACACCCAACTTTTCCACGTTAGATTCACTTGTCATCTCATTCTGTGAACAACTTTTGATATTGAACCATGGGTGTTGCAGGCACTGCTGAGCAGTGGGTCGGTTCTCTGGTGTGAAATCGAGAAGGGGACACAGAAATTCCGCAATCTCCTGAGCATCAGTTTCTGGGAACTTGTATTTTTCAACCAGCAAGCGATCAAGTGGCCAAAATTTCAGTCTCCGAATCCTCTTTAGATCCCCATGCCTGTCAAAATAATCCTTGGATAAAGCTCCTCCAATAGCTATCTGTTCGCATTGCAATTACGAAACAAATGAATATGGGGTGATTAGAAAATTGTAGGAGGCTGTTGAGGAAATACACGCCTACCTTTCTTGGCATTTTTCCAAGGAGTTCCATCATTAGAGCAAGGTGATCCTGAAACCATTGTAAAAAACAGTTCCATTAGCATATAAAATAAACAGATTACGAGACACAGTACTCCCACATATATCTAAGAAACAAACAGTCTGCATTTTAAACCAAGTGATGGCTTAAACATTTACGTGGTGAGTTGTGAATGAATAAACCACTGCATGTTTTTATTCATAGAGCCAAATGTGATTACAGGTAATTGGCAATCAAGGACAGACATCCAAAATCAGCCTGGTATGATGCATAAATTCATATATGCAACAGACAGGTTTATCAAGAAAACATCTCTCTCAAGGCAAAACAAAAGTTCAATCAGGACATATGTTATTTATCTGATTGGTCTCAAACAATAATAGCAATGTTTAATCTTGGAGCATGCCATCTTCCCATCCACATCCTACATCCTTTTGTTGTGTTTTACCCCATGAAGACCAGTAAAAGGAAATGAAAGACATGGTTGATCTAATTAGATTAAAAAATTGACAGCATATGAGGAAAAAAAATACATGTCAAATCGACATCAGTACGGAAGAATTCGATACGGAAAGCATGGTAAGAAGAATTCGATACGGAAAGCGTGGTAAAGAGAACCTCAAGGCTGCTAGCAAGGGTTAAGGAGAGGCTCTCTCGATAAGAGCCTTTTCTTAACCTCTCCTTATGCCTTATTTCTGAGGTTATGAGTCTCTTTTCCCTGCAGCTAAACAACGGTAAGAGAGGCAAACCTCTCTCATTGAAGGGCTTCTTTCTCTGCTGCTACTGTAGCTAATCCGCGTTCTCACTAATAGCTTACCAATCGAGAGCTAAAAGCTTCTGATTGGCCCCTTGACCTATATTTATACCGTTTGGAGCCTGCGTCAAGTTTAGGTATAGTGTGTGAAGCTTAAATAAAGTTTTCTAGGGGTCACCACTCCCCATCTTTATTTATCTTCACGCCTAAGTATGAAGGAAGGAGAAACAGGTGGGATCTCCTCTAAAAGTCGAAGTCCCACCCCGCCACATGAATCCCCTATTCATACCAAGCAACCATTGCTGTCTTGTCTTACTGAGTTACTGGTTACTGCTTGAGAAATCGCTTATGCGAGTTAGCTTAGGCACCATTCCCGTAGTACAGGGGAACTGGGCTCAGTAAGGTTCAATGGTCACTTATGCAATTCGAAAAGAACCCCTGAGTAGTTCGAATTGCTTGAAGTTATCCCTTGAATTGCAGTTAAGGAGTCCCCTCTCTACTCTTCTTTAGTATGAGAGGCCCCCCCTGGTTTCCTCTCATACCTTGAAGGGTTACGCGGGCTGCCCTTCCTCTCTGCATCACCTCCGGTATAGGTAAGGGGAGCTTGATTGCTATAATCACATTAATAACCTCTACACCGAAACCAGCTTGCATTTATTTCTTCCACCATTTTCCCTATAATTTCACTATATTAATATTTTCTATCCTCTCTTCAAATACAGCATATCATGAGCAAATTTTATTTAAACTTTAGAATTCAGTGTGGGTTATCCTAATAATAATTCCAATTTCTGACAATGCTAAAATCCAGAAAAAAACAGCCTACCTCGTCTTCGCTATAGCCTTGTCCATCCTTGGGAGCAAACAACATATCCCCAGTAGCAAGCTCAAATGCCGTACAAGCAAAAGACCACATGTCAACAGAGAAGGAATACCCGGATTGCAGTATGACTTCAGGAGCTCTATACTGTCTGGTTTGAATTTCTTTGGCAAACTGCTTAACCGCCCAGCACGCATTCCCGAAATCAACAACCTTGCACCTCACATCAACCCCATCCAGAGATCTCTCAGACTTTTGCATGGCTCCTCCCATCGAATCTCTTCTTCCTGATATATTAGCAACTGCCCTCTTTGCCCTCCTTTTCAACTTCTTCTCGATGAGATTCATAGTCGAACCACCATTAAGGTTACCCTCAGGCCTTTCCAGGATTGGTTTGATCCCAGACCTAATTGGATCCTTGGCAGGATCAATGGTGGAAAAGAGAAGAATATTTTCGGGTTTTAGGTCAGTGTGGATTATACCAAGTTCTCTATGCAAGTAATCCAAACCTGTCAAAATGCATTTACAGATCTCTCTAACTTTTTCTAATTGAAGACCTTTGTAATGATTATGCCTGATTAACCTGAGCAAACTGTCACCAAGAAATTCAAGGACCATGCACTGATGCTGCCCATTTGGCCCTGCATGCTTGAAGTGGTCAATCAGTTGCACAACACACTTTGAATTTGAGGGGTCACTATTAGCTACAGCTGAAAGGAGTTCAATCTCATGAAGCGCGGCTTGAGCAAATTGTGCAGCACTTTTCTGGATCTTAAGAGCAACATATTTCTGGAAAAAAGAATTAAATAAGATAGAACAAAATAAGAAGGAAAAATCAACAGAATCTCAAATCAAGCTAAGACAGGTAAAATAAGAGAAAAGGTTGAAGAACTATTCCAACTATTGCGCATACTTATGCACGCACACAAGGGCGGGCGCGGGCGCGCACAAATGGCTAACCTAGACAAACCGAGACTTCAACCAGAAACACCGTTTCACTAGGTTAATTCCTCCATGATTGCCGCATAAACCCACCTCCTAAAATATGTATTACATTGTATCGTATTTTTCAAAAACTAGATTAAACTACAACGACCCTTCGTATCAAGAAATAACTAGCATCAAAACAACAAATAACGGCCTCATTGATCTCATAAAACAAAACACATCCAAAACCAGTATTTAATTAAAAAAAAAAAGTTACGACATATAGAAAAACAAACATTTCCTAAAAGAAGAAAAAAAGCAAAAAAAGGGATAAATAAACATTTCTTACTGTAAATTCATCAATTAAACATTTCTTCATCAAAATAAAAAATTGCGATAACTATCATTAACTATTGATGATCAATAATTAAACATTTCTTCATCAAAAGAAAAGGTGCAATAACTATAATTAATTAATGATGATCCAGTAAGCTTTACTGATCAATAATTAATCAATTTTTCATTAAACTTGAAAATATCATATGATTTAAATTTAAGAAGAAAAGAAGAAAGAAAAAGAAACAGATCCAAACATACAGAGGATCGAGTATCGTAAGCAAGCCAAACAATAGAAAACTGGCCCCACCCAAGCTTTCTCTGGGCAATATAACGGCCACCAGAAAACTGATCCCCTACCCTCACCGCATGATAACCTCCTTTACGGTATGAATCGATTCCTTCGTCATCCTCCTCTGATCCCGACGGCGATGAACACGACATCGTTTCAATCAAAGAATAGAAAAGGTTAATCAAACTAATCTTGATTTAAAAAACAAAAGCGATAATATATTGCTTCGAAGCTTTGATTGGGGGGGGAGGGGTGTTTTTCTATTTTCCAAGAGAGGGACTTCCCCTTTCGCCTCTCCAGTTCCTCAAGTCATTTTAAAATGCTTGGGCATTTGTAAATAGGGCTTTTTAAAGTGGGGATTTGAATTTCCTTTTTTAGCCTTTTTTTTAATATATACACGTACACTTTGCTTATGCGTGATTGCCTATTTATTAGGTGGGGTGGGGTTTTTTTGGGTTAGATGGGTTGGACTGATCACATTTCTTGGATCGGCTTTTTCATGGTTGATTACCCTTTACCCAACTGCCTTCCATCCTATTCTTATTCCTCCCCTCCCCAATTATTTATAGACTATCTTTGGTATTGTGATAGTTGTTGTTGTTGTGGTTTGAAAAAAATTATTTTATAAAAAGTAATTTTAATTGAGGTTGGTTTGAAAAAATAAATGTTTGGTTAAAACTGTAGTTGAAATAGGTGTTTTAGCAAGTTGTGGGATCCATGAACAGTAACAAGCGTTTGTTAATTAACCAAACAGCTTGCAAAATAAAACCGCAGGAAACGTGGACGCTACCACGTAACCAAACGGGTTCATAGTGCCCTGGGTTTTCGTTTTATTTTTATTTAAAAAAAAATGTAACATAGATCTTCAATATGCTAAAAAAACATATTGCTACCAAAAGAAAAGAATACGAAATAGCATGCTTCTGCATTATAATTTGTAGTTATTGATATTATTATTACTATTGTTATTATTACCGTAGAGAAGTGTAGAATTCAAAAGAATTTATTTGAAATGGGAGAATTTGATTTTTTATCTCTGGTTAATTACTTCAGTGTCACTTCAATTACTAGAATTAGAGTAATATTCAACCATACGAATGTCTTTGTAAATCTTATTAGGTTAATGTAGAGAGTCCAAGATGAGAGAAAAGAAAGAGAGAACTATATTCTTATATATAAAAGTAAATGAAGCAGTTATTTCCTTTAGTAACTCCTCTAAATACTTGAATCAAGCTCATCCCTTATGGGTGGACTAGACCTAACCCAGTAACCAACATCTCTCACTCGCCCATAAAGGACTGAATCTATCTAATACATTATATTTTAAATTTGCACATGAATTTCATATTTGACGAATGGACCGTGCAACCTGAAGCACACAGTGAAAGGAGCTCCAATATATAAACTTAATATAGGTCATATAGGAGACATCAACCTCATAATTAATTATTCCTTAAAGCGTACTAATATACCCCAAGCATTTTTAGTCACACATGACTTAATATAATTCAATCACTTAAGGATTTCATACTCAATTCATCCTTACAATTACAAGTATTCTAAATCATATCAAATTTATTCAAATGATATGATCCCGACCAATGAATACAATTAACAGGTATAAAACTAAAATTACTTTTTTCTTTTGCACCCATATCAATCAAATCTGAATTAACTTGCTTTTCTAAGAGTATTTCTTTAACTCGAATCATTCAATGACCATAGGATATACTCCTAAAGTAGCGATCATTTATACATCACCTCTTGATACAGTCAAAAGTCACAAAGGGTAAGATTTTGAGATCTTAGATATGATCTCTAGGACTTACATAATAAAGAAACAGGTATCCATTCTTTATTCATGTAATGGTCGTTAACGCATGTAGTGTGAAATACATGCTATAGTAAAGCTTACTCTTTTCTTTTTTCTAAAGACAAAAAGTGTATGTCGTTGCTCTCCTTGTTAGAGGAAATACATCATATGAGTCTTAGTCTTGTTGCTAAAAACATAGACTTCAAATCAGAAATTCTCATTTGCTCATTA
>Ga0307516_10002835_pt1 | contig 22835 bp, 24 predicted proteins | sample 19_EM_MG_FD_203310 | JGI IMG/M metagenome (GOLD analysis project Ga0307516, IMG submission 203310) | Populus trichocarpa ectomycorrhiza microbial communities from riparian zone in the Pacific Northwest, United States - 19_EM | ecosystem: Host-associated > Plants > Roots > Unclassified | place... | reverse complement strand
GTGCCATGACACGCGTCGTCCGGATGCCATTTGCCCTGACACGGCTGCGTCCAGAAGGAAAATGCCCTGACACGGCTGCGTCCAGAAGGAAAATGCCCTGACATGGCTGCGTCCAGAAGGAAAATGCCCTGACATGGCTGCGTCCAGAAGGAAAATGCCCTGACACCGTGCGTCCAGAACGAAAATGCCCTGCCACGCTCCGTCCGGTAAGCAAATGCCATGGCGTACTGCATCCGGACGCACGGTGCCGTGGCGATCTGCGTCCGAGTTAAGCAGGTTGCGTCTGAAACGTCCAAAGCGTCTAGTGCGTCTGGACGCTAAGAACGCAATTATTTTTTTTCCTGATGAACACCCAATCAAGCAGCTCCTCTGCACGAAATTCAAGATGAGCGATCTAGGACCGGCAAGGAGCTTCCTAGGTATCGAGATCGAGAAAGAGGAGGATTGCTTCTGCATCAGCCAACAGGTCTACAACGATACGATTCTCAAAAGATTGGGATTGCTTGATGCAAAGCCAGCAAAAACACCACTCGATCCTCATGTCAACCTGAACAACCCCCACTACAAGGATAAATGCGTTGATCGAAAAAAATATCTCTCAATAGTTGGATCCTTGATGTATGCTACGCTTGGAAGTCAACTAGACATCGCCTTCAGCATCATTGCCCTCAGTCGCTACAACGTTCAACCGCTTGCGATACATCTAAAGCCACATCTAATCTCTGCATCCACTATCGACGTCTACCCCACTCTGAACTGTCAGCAGTGGGATATACATATTCTGACTGGGCAGCAAACCTGAAGACTCGGAAATCTGTTGGCGGCTGCATTTTCAGGCTTGGATACACCAACTGGAACCAGGAACTTGTCACCTCTAGACTGGTGCACTGGCAAGCCAAATCTCAGAGTGTAGTATCACTATCCACACTTGAAGCTGAGTATATTGCCAGCTCTCATGCCACCCGGGAGAGTCACTGGATCCAGCGCATCTTAGAAGAAGTTGCAACTACGATGTCGATCAATATATCAAAGGGATTAGTACTCATTGGATGTGATAATCAAGGAGCGATTATGCTAATCATCTCTGGAGTCGTGAAGCAGAAGTCAAAGCACATTGATGCTAAGTACCACCATGTGCACAACGAACAGACGAAACGATCGGTAAACTTTTAATATGTTACGTCTGCAGCGAATCGAGCCAATATGCTCACGAAACTGCTTGCCACTCCTCAACACATGCAACTACTCCAACTCATCAATCTATCTGCAAATGAGTCCTTACACCCCGCTATCCTCAACACTGAAGCATCCCTCATTATGCAAGATTCGACCAACCACACCCATTCATTGTACGAGCAGCAAAGAATGGTAGCAACTCTGTAAAGAAAAAGGGGGTGAGACTTAGGGGAGAAAAAGTGGGTACCAGGAAGGAAGTGTGAGTTGATACTCTTTTCCCTACTGTCAGTTGTTTTTCCCAAAGGGTTTTCACTGCAGAGGTTTTTTAATGAAGTCAATGATGATCGTGGGAGCTTTATTTGTACTTGGATTGTGTGTACGAAGCACGAGAAGAGGGGGTGTGTTGAAAATGCTTCTCACTGCTAGACGTATAGCATTGCGCACGGAGTTGAGCAGGGCGCTAACTGGGTAAGCAGGGTAAGCCGCCCAATCGGGGCAAGAGTACAGGCAGTGAGACCTTGTACACAGTTTGCTTTTTGCTCTTTCTTTTTCTCCTAGACCAAAAAATAATAATCTTCACAGTGCCCAAAAGATCACTCGCTGCTCTTGCCTAATGTGAGCATCAACTGAACCATCGCCACTTTTCTCTCACTTTCTTCAAGTCCTTCTTCCTCTTCTTCCTCCCCGTCTCCTATCGCTCAGCGCCTCAGAGCAGGACCCTGCCCGGCTTGCCCCTCAAAACCTCTACTATTTGTTTAGTCTCGAACCTGTGCTGTGGTGTTGCTGGCAGGTGCGAGCTCTATACTGAGGATGATTTCAAGGGAGTTGTCGATTGCGAGGAGGTTCGTAATGTTGTTCTTCCATGAGTGGTAGTTTCTTGCGCTGAGGATGGGTGTCAAGCCATGCTTGCAGGTGTACATGGTGGAGTGGAGTCGGGCATGATGTTGAAGCCTTGATGTTTGTTGAGGCTTAAAAAACTAGAGTGCAGGGATACGATGCAGGAGTGAGACACAAAGTGGCAGGTACAGCGTGAGTAATTATCGATGGGTAGCGGATTGGCAGAGCATTCAATCCGGGCTCATAACCTGTTGGAATATAAGGATCGATAAATGTGAAGATTGTATTACAGTATTATGTGGGCACAAGATCTGTCTATATACAGGAAGGCTGTCAGGACAGAGGACGGAAGACTGCCCACTGATCAGCAAAAAATTTCAGAATTCCTAGGGAGCTCCCGTAGCTCCCGTAGCTCCCGTAAGCATCGCTAACTCCTGTAAGAGGAGAAGTTATATTTTGCTCCCGTAAGGATTTTAAAAAAAAAAAAGTGCTTTATTTTTAGCTGAAACCTCGAGAAATATTAGTTCAAATTTATGTCTCACCTGTAAAAAAAGCAATATACTTCAACTTTTCATTTTTTTGCTGATGCACCCAAGCCAGTGCTTGGGGACTCAGTCATGTCCGGATGCCTCCTCATCTCCCGACACCTCCTCATCCCCGGACGCCACCTTATTCTGACAGAGCAGAAGGAGAAGAGAAAGAACCTGCAGAACAAATATGCTCCGCAGAAACTTTCCTGCTTACGTCTTACGCAATCGCGTCTTCCACAAACTTTAACGTACTTTACCAGTTAACTGGCTACAATCCCTCACCCAGACAGTTTTGTTAGTGTCATTTAGCCCAGTTGCCCCACCCTATTTCCCGGCTCAGCATAGTCAACACCCATCACCACCCATACTCAACTCAAAGATGGCCCCTACCAAACCTCAAGAATCCAAAAATACCATCCAAGAAGATAGGATTCACTATGCCGTCGATGAACGGCAACTGGAAGCCACCTCCTTTCGCAAGTTGGCAGAAAAATATGGGGCTCCCAGTTCTACTCTATCCGAGCATGAGCGTGGTGGCCTTACCCGTCAACTTAAGGTCATGCACACTGGCAGAAACTCACCCCGGCAATGGAGAAGGCCCTTGAGGACTGGTGCACACAATTAGATGACTGGGGATTTCCACCCCGGATGGATCTTTTATGTGCAATAGCAGGTGCATTGGCAAAGATCCGCGCTGAAGAAGAGAACAACCCCAAACTTGCCCACCTTGGTAAATATTGGTTAGCCAACTTTCTCAACCATCACCCGAAGCTCTCCACAAAGTTTGGAGCTCAGCTTCACTGACAACGATCCTATGCAACCAACATCACTACCCTAAAAGACTATTTCGCTAAGTTGATACATTTGATTCGCACACGCAAACTTCAACCTGAAGATATCTTCAACATGGATGAAAAAGGATTCAGTATTGGTTTATCGGCAAAGGTAAAGGTAATATGTCGGGCGGGGTGGCGGCCACCACAGGTGATACAGAATGGAACGAGGCAGATGCTTACAGTTATTGAATGTTGTTGTATCTCACTTTACATGCTTCCTTCCTTTGTGATCTTCAAAGGAACAGCAAAGTATATGGGGTGGCACACAGAAACCAGTGACCCAGACGCAAAATTTGTCTACTCTCCAAACGGCTGGACCGACGATAAACTTGCACTGGAATGGCTGCGCCACTTTGACCAGCACACCAGTGATAGCGAGGGTGGCGCAGGCCATCAATGCTTACTTATTCTGGATGGACACTGCTCACACATCACCCTCGAATTTTGTCAGTATGCCATTCGCAATAATATCGAACTCCTCTGTTTTCCAGCCCATACGACCCACCTTCTTCAACCCCTTGATGTTGGTCTCTTTGGCCCTCTGCAAAAATATTACAGTAAAGCTGCGGATGATCACATGTGAGAAACCCACGCTGCTGTTGTCAAGGGTACTTTCTGGAAATTTTACTGTGCCGCCTGCCAACAAACCTACACCAAAGAGAATATCAAGTCAGCATGGAGGAAGACAGGGATACATCCCTTTAACCCTAATGCCATACTTACTCAGATTGCTCCACGTATTGCACACTCTCCTGCAAGTAAGAAGGTTGTTCTAAAGACCCCGAAGAAGAGTACCGATATTCGACAACTGTATCTAATGGTCGACGCTGAGCTAGAGAAGGCCAGAGTGCAACTGTAAGTCAGGGATATAACCAAAAAGTTGGCTCATGCTGCGTCAACTGGGCTACATGCTGGCGAAATCACTACCATTGAAATGGCAGGTATCCGGAAGCAGTACCGAGGCAAGAAAGCTGTATCAACGGATCAGCCGATCATTTCACGAGCTAGAGTTATCGATGGTGCTGCGGTATCGAAGGCCAGAGAGGAAAAAGCTAGTCAGGTAGCAGCACGGACAGAGGTGAAGAAGCGGCGGGCTGCAGTACAGGCAGAGGCGGCTAAGAACAAGGCTACCCATACTGTCTCTACTAAGACAAAGGGAAAGGGAAAGGTAGTAGCAGTAACTGATGTTCCTGACATGCTGCCCAAGAAATCACACCAGCTGCGAAAAGTTTTAGTAATTCTCAAAGTGTATTTATCAATGTAGTGCTAACAGTTCTAGCCATTGCAACTGTCAGCGACCCCGCTTACCCTACTCCCGAGAACATCAACACTTCGACATACTGAAGAACCACAATTGCCCACACTCTCTCCAGTAAAGGTGTGTATAACTATTCTCTTACAAATAAATATATTTAGTAACCCCATTATGACAGAAGCGTGTGACATTTGTGCAACAGGAGGTACTCTGTCTGGACAGCCCCTCCTTGGCACTAGCCCCATTACCCCCTGCTGCCACCAGCCACAGATGCCCCAGAGGAAAGGTGATATCTCCAAAAATTTCTCTGATAGTAATAGTACTAATAGTACTCCCCTAGGCCCTAGCAGCGATAGCCGGCCCCTCTACAGCAGCTGATCCTTCCACAGCTACTGATCGCTCCTCAGTGATTGGTTTCCCCACAGCAACTGGTCCTTCTACAGTGACATTACATACCGAGAGTACTTCTGAGTGGGAGGATCTAGTGGAGGCTCCTTTTATACCCAGGAAGCCATCCAAATACATACCTGATGAAGTTTGAGCTAACTGCGGAAGTGCGGTCATTTGGAAACTAGAAGATTCGATGCGGTGATTGGACACATGACTGAGCTAGCGATTGCTTGAAGACTTTTTGCTTGACTGTACATCAGAATAAAGAAATGTGCTAGGCTACATATACCCATCTGAGAGAGCGACAAAAATAGTACAAAGGAGACAGTCGGTGTAATTATTCCTCCGATATCCATCCCAGGTTACGCCAGTGCGTCACTGTTGTGGGTTGCGCCGGCGACACTGTTGTGGGTTCCACAGCGCCCCCGCCGTGAATTCCTCCGCGCCACCACATATCCAATCTATCCCACTGAACATAGGAAATAGATGTGACAGCACTACTTTTAACACTTCCCCTCGCGAGGCACAGCATATCGTTTCCGCCAGTTTGTGATGCCGAGGTTTGGGAAAGTTTTTGGTGAACAGGTTGGCAAGGTTATCTTCGGTCGGTACGTACATCAGGTTGAAGGTGCCTACGGAAGCCCATAACGACCAACCAGTCAAGTTTCTCGAATTTGTGTAACCTAAAACACAAACCCCAGAAACCCGAAAATCCGAAAACCACGAATACTCGATAATCTTACAACCCTGCCAAAGAAATTTCGCAACATCACTAAGACTCCACAAATTGTAACTGGAGAGAGGTATATTTACGCGTCACAACCGTTGTGCCTCGCTGCGAACGACCGGCACACGCCGACGGAGCGAACGCCCAACTTCGTCTCCTCCGTCTCCAGTGCCCACTTGTCAGAGCGCTCGCTGGTCTCCTCCGTCTCTGGCGTCCGCTTGGGGCGCACGCCCGACTCCGTCTCCTCCGTCTCCGGTGCCCGCTTGTTTGTTGAAGCGCTCGCCAGTCTCCTCCAACTCCGGCCTCCGCTTGGAGCGCTCGCCCGCCTCCTCCGTCTCTGGCATCTGCTAGTCGAAGCGTTCGCCAAACTCCGTCTCCTCCGTCTCCGGTGCCCGCTTGTAGAAACGCTCGCCCAACTCAGTCTCCTCCGTCTCCGGCGCCCGCTTGTTGAAGCGCTCGCCTGTCTCCTCCATCTCGGGCGTCCGCTTGTCAAAGCACTCGCCAGTCTCCTCTGTCTCCGGCGTCCGCTTGGGAGACTCGCCCGACTCCATCTCCTCCGTCTCTGGCACCCGCTTGGCGCGTACGCTCGACTCTGTCTCCTCCATCTCCGGCACCCACTTGTTGAAGTGCCTGCCCGCCTCCTCCGTCTCCGGCGTCCACTTGGGGCGCACGCCCAACTCCGTCTCCTACGTCTCCAGTGCCCGCTTGTCAAAGCGCTCGCCCGACTCTGTCTCCTCCGTCTCTGGTACCTGCTGGTTTGTTGAAGCGCTCGTCTGTCTCCTCCGACTCCGGCGTCCGCTTGGAGCGCTCGCCCGCCTCCTCCGTCTCTGGTGTCCGCTTGTTGAAGCGCTCGCCCAACTCCGTCTCCTCCGTCTCCGGCGTGCACTTGTCAAAGCGCACACGCGACTCCGTCTCCTCCATCTCTGGCGCCCGCTTGTCGAAGCGCTCGCCCGTCTCCTCCATCTGTGGTTCGCACTTGTCGAAGCGCTCGCCCAACTCCGTCTCCGTCTTCGGTACCCACTTGTCGAAGCGCACGCCCGACTCCCTCTCCTCCATCTCTGGTGCCCGCTTGTCGAAGCGCTCGCCCGTCTCCTCCATCTCTGGTGCCCGCTTGTCGAAGCGCTCGCCCAACTCAGTCTACGTCTCCGGTGCCCGCTTGTTGAAGCACACGCCCGACTCCGTCTCCTCCATCTCCGGCGCGCACTTGTCAAAGCGCTTGCCCGTCTCCTCCGTCTCCGGTGCCCACTTGTCGAAGCGCTCGCCGAATTCCGTCTCTGTCTCCGGTGCCCGCTTGTCGAAGTGTTCGCCCGACTCAGTCTCCTCCGTCTCCGGTGTGTGCTCGTCAAAGCACTCGCCCGACTCTGTGTCCTCCGTCTCCAGTCCCCACTCGCCCAACTCGGTCTCCATCTCCGGTGCCCGCTCGTCAAAGCCCTCGCCCAACTCCATCTCCTCCATCTCCGGCGCCCGCTTGTTGAAGCGCTCGCCCGTCTCCTCCGTCTCCGATGCCCGCTTGTCAAAGCGCTCGCCCGACTCAGTCTCCTCCGTCTCCGGTGTGCGCTCGTCAAAGCGCTCGCCCGACTCGGTCTCCTCCGTCTCTGGTCCCCGCTCGCCCAACTCCGTCTCCGTCTCCGGTGCCCGCTTGTCGAAGCGCTTGCCCGACTCCGTCTCCTCCGTCTCCGGCGCCCGCTTGTCTAAGCGCTCGCCCAACTCGGTCTCCTCCGTCTCCGGTGCCCACTTGTCAAAGCACTCGCCTGTCTCCTCCGACTTTGGCGTCCGCTTGGAGTACTTGTCCGCCTCCTCCGTCTCTGGCGTCCGCTTGTCAAAGCGCTCGCCCAACTCCGTCTCCGTCTCTGGTGCCCGCTTGTCGAAGTGCTCGCGCGACTCCGTCTCCTCCATCTCCGGCGCCCGCTGGTTGAATCACTTGCCCGTCTCCTCCTTCTCCAGCGCCCGCTTGTCGAAGCGCTCGCCCGCCTCCGCTATCTGTGGCATCCGCTTGTCAAAGCGCTCGCCTGTCTCCTCTGTCTCCGGCGTTCTCTTGTCAAAGTGCTCGCCCGACTCACTCTCCTCTGTCTCCGGTGTCCGCTTGTCAAAGTGCTTGCCCGACTCCCTCTCCTCCGTCTCCGGCGCCCGCTTGTTGAAACGCTCGCCTGTCTCCTCCGTCTCTGGCATCCGCTTGGCGCACACGCCCGACTCCGTCTTCTCCGTCTCCGGTTCCCACTTGTCAAAGCGCTCGCCTGCCTCCTCCGTCTCTGGCGTCCACTTGTCGAAGCATTCGCCCAACTCCGTCTCCTCCGTCTCTGGTGCCCGCTTGTCGAAGCGCTCACCCAACTCCGACTTCTCCGTCTCCGGTGCCCGCTTGTCGAAACGCTCGCCCGTCTCCGTCTCCTCCGTCTCCGGCGTGCACTCGTCAAAGCGCTCGCCCGACTCCGTCTCCTCCGTCTCCGGCGCTCGCTTGTCGAAGCGCTTGCCCGACTCTGTCTCCTTCGTCTCTGGCGCCCGCTTCATCAGCAAAAAAATGAAAAGTTGAGGTATATTGCTTTTTTTCGAAGTGAGACACAAATTTTAAATTTCCCTTCTCGGTGTTTTAGTTGAAATAAAAGAGATTATTTTTTTCCAAATCCTTACGGGAGCAAAATATAACTTCTCTCTTACAGAAGCTTAATAAAGCTTAATAAAGCTTACGGAAGCACCGGGAGCACCGGGAGCATTTTTCGAGTTTTTGCTGATGTTGTCGAAGCGCTCGTCCGACTCCGTCTCCTCCGTCTCCGGCGTGCGCTCGTCAAAGCGCTCTCGCGACTCCGTCTCCTCCATCTCCTGTGCTCGCTTGTCGAAGCGCTCGCCTGTCTCCTCCGTCTGTGGCGTTTGGAAGGTTTTGGTCTGGAACCGCATGTCGTGCAAGCAGTCCGTCCAGCTGCTTTCGAGCAGAGAGAACAAATGACGAGCAATTGATCGCAGGTGACTGCAGATGCCTTCAGGTTCGACTAATCGGTACCATCCAGATAGCAGTCCTTCCAATCGATATATTCAGATCCATCCGAGCCTTCATAGATACCCCCAGGTTCTTACTCATCCAAATCAACTTCCGGTGGCACTACTGCAGGTGGGGGAATCCAGTCATATACACCTCGAGGAATATGACACATACGTAGCTCATTGGCAGCTGATAGATAGTGATTCAAGGTATCTCGGAGAAAGATATAGACAACAGTGGATTGCGACTGGCTGTTCGCCAATAACTGTAGTATAGTCTAAATTACCATCCTTTTGGAGATGCAAATACCGAGCACGGGAGTTGAATATATTCTGGCAGAACTGCATAGTGACGGCAGGAAGGTACTCATTTGGTTCGTATGCCTCCACTGTCTGTAGCAAACGTTGTAGCCCATTATTCGGAACCTCACTACCGTAGTCCCTTGCTGGCTGCGAAGGATGAAAGTAGAGAACTACAGGCTTCCCGGAGACAACTGTTGACCGATTTGCCTGCCGCCAGATTGTATGTGCATTCCACAGATCGGCATATCCATATATCTCCTGTCTGATGATGGGCATGTAGACGAAGAGCAGAGCAATAGTATCTGCAGTGTTACCTGACCATAACCCAGCAGATGCTAACCCATCGAAGTATCTCTAGACAGGACGAATGAGCTTGAAGGATACAGTTGTAGTTTGTGGCTACTAGATATATACCTTCCAAGCTATAGTCTGGTCTTTACTCATGTGTCTCCACCAAGACTCAATACGTTGGTTTGCAGTTGAAGTCCCATACCAGTAGTGGTCACTCCATGTGGTATCAGGCTTGAGCTCTTGATGCAGCTGGCAATGCGCATTTGCCATCATGTGAGTTTCAGTTCCTCGGTCTGAGTGAATAGTGTACGGAAGAGTCCTACGCTCGGATAGGTGGTCCAGATATGATCGTAGAACTGCAACTGCCGTCCGAGTCGAATTGCCAACATGAATCCAGATGATATATCTCGAATATGCATCAATAAACTTCAAGGTAATTAGTCTATTAAGATCCAGTCTGCATGTATGCAATAAAACGAGTGACTGCCAGTAATATGACTCACCTGCGTACGTTGAGAGGATAGTTCCGACTGCCAGTGAGAAACAGAAGAATCTTTCTATCATTCAGCCCCCAGTGGTAAAAGTAAACCCACAGCTCTCGGTTGAGCTGTTGGCTATCATAGTGCTGCTGGTATTTGCGATAGTTCCACCGTTGAAATGCACGTCGTAATGTTGATTCACTGGGAAAGTCTGGTTCTCGTTGATAGATATCTAGATTAGGAAATCCTTGCCGAAATAGTTCTTGAACTTCGGTGAGTGTATGATCCTCATAGATATACCAGTACCAAAGAGTATGCTGGAAGGTATCGACGACTGCTGTTGGTCCTCGGCTTCCCATGATAGTGTAAGTGTTGGTTACTTTGTATACTATAATACGGAGAGAGCGAGAGAGTACTATATATACTGTAAGGGCCGGCACCAGGAATTCTTATTACAACTCCCACACATTACTCCTCCATTTCATATCATTCAACTCTTTAATGTTTTCTCCCTTCTGCGGCCACGTCATACCAGCAAATGGTGGGACCAGAATGCAATTCGGCGAAGCATTATTCCGTCCTAATTGCCCTGTTATTCGCTGCGAACACTGTCAGCAACTCATTCCCTCCACTACTATCACACCACATCAACCTACCTCCCATATTCCAGTCGACCAGCAGCTTAGGTATACCCATGCTAGCTCTTATACACCTGCATCCGGCAGTGATGCCACTCGTAGTAGTATCGCTACCAACAGAACCGACTCTTTTGCCGACTTTAAAGCTGCCAGCTTCCAGAAGGCCCTTCTCACTGCCCAGAAAGGCAGACAGTCATCAAACATTACGATCAACTCTGGACAGCCTTCAGCCTCAGTCTCACAGCAACACAACTCAACACAACAGAGGAACCGCAAAATCAATCAATCAGAGAAAACGATCCCTCCTCTCGATGACCATCCTCTCTCTCCACCACTTTCAGTAGTACATAAGTACAGTCTTAAGCTGATCATCTCCCACTTCGATACACCTTTCAAGCTTGAGGCAGTACCGCATACTGAAGAATGGAGTCCCACTACTGAAGAATTGAAACACAACATCAATGGGATCTATTGCACTTCAACTTTCGGACATATCATCAAGCAGACAGGATTATGGGATACTCTTACCACTATGAAGCCAAATTGTATGTTTAATGACTTTCCTGTTCGAATAGCTGATGCTAAACATATGAAGTCATACGGTACACTACTATCACTCCAGTGAAACGGTATCACAAAATCAGCAAACAAATCGAACGGCTCCCCAAACGTGACCTCGAACAGTGGGATCTGACAATGGGTGAACTTCTTGACACTCACTTTCCCATGTCAGGTCTAGCAGTAGGAGGCGGTACAGGTACTAGAGGACGGGTATCTGCCAACCAATCTGACGCAATTTTACTCACACTCCACATGGTCTGGACGGATACGGCTGAAGATATGGATGCGGACTTCAGTGACTGGTTTCATGATTCAGCTATGGAGCGCACTTTTCCCCCGGGTGGGCCTGGGTTGGCTGCAGTACCTACGGCTCCGTCTGAAAGCATACCGGCAGCACCCCAGGAGGCCACACCTACAGCTCCCACCAACCACACTGTCATAGCTGATGAACCAGTCTTAATTAGCGACGATGGAATGCCAACAAGTCCTGAACAGCGTCAAGGACTAGCACCTCTGCCGGATTCTGATTCAGAGCCTGAACTTCTCCCTTGTCAACCAGTTATCAACAGAAAGGTTAGTTTAGTTGAATCACCCCATAACAAATCAGTTTATGCTCATTTAGTCAAATAGCGGTCAAGGAAAGATATGACTAGTTCTCCACTACGTCCACCCTCTCAACAGGCTCCGAAGCCAAAGTTACCCAGAGCAGCACCAGCCATACCCCGAAGAAATGAAAGAATGGGAGGGCAATAGATGGTAGATTGTGGGACTTGGTATTTCCGATTTTATATTGTATTCAGCTTTTATCTATTTTCTAAGGTTTTCTTGAATGAGGTGATAGTGCTCAAATATCAGCAGTGTAACGGCTGGTGGCCGGAACGGGGGAAACAGGGGAAACGGAGAAGACAGGGGAAACGGGGGAAACGGGGGAAACGGAGCTCGAAGATATTGGTTTGAAAACGGGACTCGACGATATTGATTTGTAGGATTTTTATACAACGGGTACTGTTACATGAGAGAAGTGAGTACGAGTGTGCATGTGAGTACCTGTGTGAGTACGAGTACGCATGTGAGTACCTGTGTGAGTACGAGTACGCATGTGAGTTGTGTGATTACGAATATGAGTATGAGTACACATGTATATATGGAGGGCTTTCTTCTGCCTGTTGTCCCTTCTTCTTTCTCTCTCATGCAACCCAGTAACGCTTTTCCAGTGGTGCCCTTCCAAACTTTGAAGCGTTCCCAAACTTTGTGCCGATCCAGACCAAAAGTTTCCAAACGCTGAGACACTCTCGAACGAGGGCGAGCGCTTGGACAAGCGGATGCCAGAGACGGAGGAGACGGAGACGGAGTTGGGCGTGCGCTCCAAGCGGACGCCAGAGATGGAGGAGAGGGGCGAGCGCTTCAACAAGCGGGCGCCAGAGAGGGAGGAGACGGAGTTGGGCGAGCGCTTCGATAAGCGGACGCCAGAGACGGAGGAGGCGGGCGAGCGCTCCAAGCGGACACGGGAGTCGGAGGAGACTGGCGAGCGCTTCGACAAGCGCACGCCAGAGACGGAGGAGACAGAGTTGGGCGAGCGCTTCGACAAGCTGGTGCTGGAGACGGAGGAGACGGAGTCGAGCAAGCACTTCGACAAGGGGGCGCCGGAGACGGAGGAGACAGAGTCGGGCGAGTGCTTCGACAAGCGGGCACCGGAGACGGAGACGGAGTTGGGCGAGCGGGGACCGGAGACGGAGGAGACGGAGTTGGGCGAGCGCTTAGACAAGCGCACGCCGGAGACGGAGGAGACGGAGTCGGGCGAGCGCTTCGACAAGCGGGCACCAGAGACGGAGGAGACGGAGTCGGGCGTGCCCTTCGACAAGCGGGCACCGGAGACGGAGACGGAGTTGGGCGAGCGGGGACCGGAGATGGAGGAGACGGAGTCGGGCGAGCACTTCGACAAGCGGGCACCGGAGACGGAGACGGAGTTGGGCGAGCGGGGACCGGAGACGGAGGAGATGGAGTAGGGCGAGCGCTTCGACAAGCGGGCGCCGGAGACGGAGGAGATGGAGTCGGGTGAGCGCTTCGACAAGCGGGCACCGGAGATGGAGGAGACGGAGTGGGGCGAGCGTTTCGACAAGCGGGCACGGGAAACGGAGACGGAGTTGGGCGAGCGGGGACCGGAGACGGAGGAGACGGAGTTGGGCGAGCGCTTTGACGAGCGCACGCTGGAGAAGGAGGAGATGGAGTCGCGCGAACACTTCAACAAGGGGGTACTGGAGACGGAGGAGACGGAGTCGGGAGAGCGCTTTGACGAGTGCACGCCGGAGACGGAGGAGACTGGCGAGCGCTTCAACAAGCGGACGCCGCAGATGGAGGAGGCGGGCGAGCGCTTCGACAAGCGGGCAACGGAGACGGAGGAGACCGGCGAGCGCTTCAACAAGTGGGTACCGGAGACAGAGAAGACGGGCGAGCGCTTCAACAAGCGGGCGCCGGAGACTGAGTCGGGCAAGCGCTTTGACAAGCGGGCACCGGAGACGGAGGAGACTGGCGAGCACTTCAACAAGCGGGCACGGGAGACGGAGGAGACGGGCAAGCGCTTCAACAAGCAGGCGCCGGAGACGGAGGAGATGAAGTCGGGCGTGTGCCACAAGCGGGCACCGGAGACGGAGACGGAGTTGGGCGAGCGGGGACCGGAGACGGGGGAGACGGAGTCGGGCGAACGCTTCGACAAGCGGACGCCAGAGACGGAGAAAGGTGAGCGCTTCGACAAGCGGGCACCGGAGACGGAGGAGATGGAGTCGGGCGAGCGCTTTGTCGAGCGGGCACCGGAGATGGAGACGGAATCGGGCGAGCTCTTCGACAAGCGGACACCAGTGACAGAGGAGAAAGGCGAGCGCTTCAACAAGCGGGCACCGGAGACGGAGGAGATGGATTCGGGCGTGCGCCCCAAGTGGACGCCGGAGACGGAGAAGTCGGAGTCGGGCGAGCACTTCGACAAGTGGGCACCGGAGACGGAGAAGACAGACGAGCGCTTTGACTAGCGGAGGCCGCAGACGGAGGAGACGGGCGAGCGCTTCAACAAGCGGGCAACGGAGACAGAGGAGACTGGCAAGCGCTTCAACACGCGGGCGTCGGAGACGGAGGAGATGGAGTCGGGCGTGCACCCCAAGCGGACACCGGAGACGGAGGAGACCGGCGAGTGCTCCGACAAGTGGGCACCGGAGACGGAGGAGACGGAGTCTGGCGTGCGCCCCAAGCGGACGCCGGAGACGGAGGAGGCGGGCGTGCATTTCAACAAGCAGGCGCCGGAGACGGAGGAGACGGAGTCGGACGTGCGCCCCAAGTGGATGCTGGAGACGGAGGAGGTGGAGTCGGGCGAGCGCCCCAAGCGGATGCCGGCGACGGAGGAGACCGGCGAGCGCTTTGACAAGCGGACGCCCGAGACGGAGGAGACGGGCGAGCGCTTCAACAAGCGGGTGCCAGAGACGGAGGAGACGGAGTCGGGCGAGCGCTTCTACAAGCGGGCACCGGAGACGGAGGAGATGGAGTCGGGCATGCGCCCCAAGCGGATGCCGGAGACGGAGGAGATGGAGTCGGGTGAGTGCCCCAAGCGGATGCCGGAGACGGAGGAGACCGGCGAGCGCTTTGACAAGCGGACGCCCGAGACTGTGGAGACAGACGAGTGCTTCAACAAACAAGTGGGCACCGGAGACGGAGTAGACAGAGTCGGGCGTGCGCCCCAAGCGGACGCCGGAGACGGAGGAAACCGTGGAGCGCTTTGACAAGTGGATGCCTGAGACGGAGGAGACGGGTGAGCACTTCAGCAAGCGGGCGCTGGAGATGGAGGAGACGGAGTTGGGTGAGCGCTTCGACAAGCGGGCACCGGAGACAGAGGAGACGGAGTCGGGCGTGTGCCCCAAGTGGACGCCGGAGACGGAGGAGACCAGCGAGCGCTCCGACAAGTCCGCACCGAAGACGGAGGAGACGAAGTTGGGCGTTCGCTCCGTCGGCGTACGCCGGTCGTTCACAGCGAGGCACAACGGTTGTGACTCGCAATTATACCTCTCTCCAGTTACAATTTGTGGAGTCTTGCTGATGTTGCGAAATTTCTTTGGCAGGGTTGCAAGATTGTCGAGTATTCTTGGTTTTCGGGTTTTCAGGTTTCAGGGGTTCGTGTTTTAGGTTACGCAAATTCGAGAAACTTGACTGGCTGGTCGTTATGGGCCTCCGTAGGTGCCGGCTTCGAGTTGCTCGTGCATGTAATGATAGTGAGTGTTGATATGTTTTGATCGATTGTTAATCCGATGATTCTTGGCCAGTTCTAAGGCTCCTTGGTTGTCACCGAGAAGGTAGTCTACCTCGTGGTTGTCGGTTGCAACACTGTAGGTAATGTGTTGCCGAAGTTGTTGAAGTCCGCGTTGTAACCATACAAGGTGTCGAGTTGCTCAGGACATCGCCATGTATTCGGCTTCCGTTGTTGATACCGCTACTTACTTCTGTTTCTTTGAGCACCAGCTGACAGTGGCTTCCCCTAGCTTGGTAACGTATTCTGAGAAACATCTTCGATCGTCAAGGTTGCTCGCATAGGAGGCATCACTGTACCAGAGGAGTCGTAGGGGTGTATTGTTCGCCCTTTTAGGATAGTGGAGATTCCAGTTGGCGGTTCCTCTTAGGTATCGTAATACTCATTTTGCAGCTTGTAGGTGTACTTCGTTTGGTAGGGAGGAAAATTGTGATAGGAGCGTAACAGTGTGGGAGAGATCTGGTCGAGTTCCAGTAACGGCATACATAAGGGATCCGATGATACTTTGGTATATACCAATATCCTTGATTTCTGTGCCTGGTTCCGCTTTCCGTAGTGGCATATTTGGGTCAAGTGGTATGGCGACAGGTCGGGAGTCAGACATTCCAAATTGTAGTAGGATCTTTTCAATGTAGCTATACTGGGATATATTGATTCCAGCCTCAGTGTAGGTGAGTTCGAGACCCAGTATGTATTTTGCATCGCCGAGATCCTTGCAGTCAAATTTCGAGTTGAGTTGTTGTTTGATTTCTTTGACAAAGGGAGAACTCGGGCCAATTATTGTGATGTTGTCCACATATACTGAAATGAAGGTTGATTCAGATTTGTGAATGAATACACAGGGGTCGAAGTGTGATATAACGAATCCAATTTTCCGAAGTAGCGCAGAGAGGCATACGTACCACTCGCGGGCGGATTGTTTAAGTCCATAGATACATTTTCGGAGCCCAGCAACTTTTCTGGCTGTCCTATAACCTTTGGGTAGCTGCATATATATTTCTTCTTTGAGGACGCCATAGAGGAAGGCTGATTTCACATTCATTTGTTGAGGGATCCATCGGTGACATGAAGCGATCGCAATAAGTAGCCGAAAGGAATCATATCGTGCTACTGGTACATACGTCTCATCATAGTCGGTTCCGTACTGTTGTGAAAAGCCTTTCGCTACTACTCGTGCCTTATACCATTCCACCGACCCATCTGCCTTTTGCTTCACTTTGAAAACCCATTTGCTGTTGACAGTCTTTCTTTCTTGTGGTAATTCCACCTCTTCCCAAGTACTGTTCTTCTTCAAACTTTCTATCTCTTCATTTATTGCCTTTGTCCATAATTCTGCATCCACACTCTCCATTGCTTGTGTATATTTTGTTGGTTCATCAGGAAGGTATTTTGCCTGTCGTGCATATTGTTTCATCGCAACGTGACGTTAGGTTCTTCCTCAATGAATCCTCCTGTCATTGTGGGAGTTTCTGGTTCAAGTGGCAAAGAATTGGGAGAAGATGGTGTTGTGGTTTCCGGTAATAGCGATTGTTCATGGATTAATCATTGAAGTTCCATATCTCCAATTTTGTCTGTTGGAATGGCAGAAATTTCTGAGGATAGTTGGTTGTCGGTAGACTGAGAATCGGAGGACAGTTGGTTGTCGACAGACTGCGAATCAGAGGACAGTTCTAGATCAAAACTGACACTCTTTTCGGGAATCGGTGCAAATCTAACGTCTCTTGATTCTCGAATTTGGTTTGGTTTTGAAGGTATCCATATACGATATATTTGATTGCTTTTGGTACATCCTACGAATATGCCTTCAACTGATCTTGCAAAGAGCTTGCTTCCTGAAGGCCAGATTTCTTCTGGGATATACACATAGCATTGTCGTCCGAACGGTTGGAGGTGTTTGATTGATGGTTTCTTTCTATGTAATGCCTGATAAGGTGTCATCCTATCTGGCAATCGAGAATAGGGTAACCGGTTTTTAACATATACTGCTGTTGCAGCTGCTTCAGCCCAGAGAAATTTTGAACTCATATCGATCATCATTGTTCTCATCATTGTGACAATGGTACGGTTGGATCGTTCGCCAATTCCATTGGATTTATGGATATACAGTGGCGTAAGCTCGCAAATGATTCCGTTGGATTTGTAGTAATTTTGGAGTTCATCGTTGACGTATTCTCCTCCATTATCGTGTCTGAAGCGTTTGATTTTGACGTTATATTGTTTTTCAATCTGACGAACAAAAGTTTTGATTGCTGAGGTTGTGTCAGATTTCTAGGTGAGGAATACGATTGCTGAGTAGCAGGTGTAATTGTCGATAAATATGATATAGTAATTTTGTTTGCCAATAGATGGAACCGAAAATTTTTCAGACAGATCAGGATGGATTAACTCAAAGCATTTGGTGGCTTTGTTGTATCCCATACTTTCTGCTAGTTTGTGATGAGTGCTTTTTGATAGAGCGCAGGCACTGCAGTGGAAATTATTGGGTGGTTTTGGGATTAGGTGTCAAGATCCTGCCTTGACTACTCCGTGGGGGCTCGACAGGCAACGTAGACTTCCTTGGGAGCGGGCGCTCCTGCTCGCACTTCCGGCGTATTCACAATTCCCTGTGTCTTCACACTTTCGGCGTACTCACGTACCACTCGTAGTCACACTTCCGGCGTACTCACGCGCCGCTCGTACTCACACTTCCGGCGTACTCACGCGCCGCTCGTCGTTCTCGCGGTATCCGTCACGCCCAGCGTGGTCTCGTCGCGGTCCTCTCACACGCCTTGCGTGGGCTCGTTGTTTGTCTGGGGGTTGGTGGTCGCAGCGCCGGTTTCACGGGTAGAGAGAGGTAGGTCTGTGGAGAGAGATAATAGATTGCGTGGAGAAGAATCTCCAGACTAGCTACCGCGTCCTTCCTTTATACTTTTCCTTCCCTCTGTGGAATCACAGCTTGCCCGCAAGACTGACACAGTTCCACCATCATGACTCAATCGTCGCGCCCAAGGAAACACATGATCGCACTCGGCCGCTGCGCGGCCACCACTCTACTCACGGCAACAGGAGAAAGGACACGCAAGCAAGAACAGTACAGAAAGAGAAGAAGGTTGCGCAAGCATAATCAAAGGGAAACAACATACGTAAGAAGACAGGAGAAGGACGCGCAAGCACTATCAACAGGAAACGGCAAAGATGAGAAGGACGCGTAGGCAACATAGAGGAAACAAAGGAGAGAGGTCTAGACCGGCCAGCGGTCGGGGAATATCGCTACCGGCACGATATGGCGGAGATCGGTCGAGGCGCCTAAGCACGGAGGATGACCGTGGATGCGGCAGCGGTGATGAGGGCCAGGCACAGGGTGACAAGGGTGAAGGCGGCCCCGGCCGCGGCGCTTACGAGCCTGCCGCGCGAGATTCGTGACAGTACGTCCCCTGTCCAGACCGAAGCTCCGGTGAGGTCATGTCGGGTAGACGCGGCACGGCGGCGGATGGGGGTGCGGTAGATACGTACAGCCGGGCTCCCCTGCTGCCAGGCTTGGAGTTGTTCGTTCATTCGCTGCTGTTCAGTGATGATGGCCCCCAGGGTGTTGGCCATCTGCTGGAGTTGCTGTTGGTCCGTGTCGTGGAATTCGTTCATCCGCTGGGCGAGCGTCCGGTATACGACGTGGTTGCGGCGTGCATCTCTGGTAGTAGTGTGGTGGAGCATGGTTACGATGTCGTGTAGCAAAGATATTTGTTCGTCTCGGAGGGCTGCTGGGGTAGCTGCGTGGGCCTCGTCATTGGCAGCAACCTCTACCTGGGGTGCAATGTTCTCTTGATCCTCTTGAGGGGTCGTGATGTCGGCCAGGGGGTTCCACGGGGCTGACGCACTGCAGCAGAGGTGGTGGTTTTCCATGTTCACTAGGAACCGGCAGTCTGGGCAGACCCGCTTTCCCTTCTGCCAGTCCGCACAGGCTTTGCGTGGGTTGAGGTGTCCGTTGCGGATTACCTCCGCTAATTCGAATGGATGGGCGTGGGGACAGCTGCAGGGCAGGTGGTTGCGCTGGCGGTGGTCATTCCCTTGTTGCGGGTAGTAGTTGTCATCTTTCATCTGGTGGTGAGCGCCACAGTAATCGTCGTAGCAGGCGGTCCAGTGTAGGGAGACATGGTCGTTGGCGCTGGGGCTGTCCCACAGCGGACAGTGGTGGTGAGGGTGCCGGGGGGACGTTCCAGCCGTCCGTGGTCATGGCTTAGGCGGCGAGGTCCCAATCGTTGGTTGGTTTGGCTTGTTCGTTATCGGCGGGGGTCGTGGTGGGAAACTCGGAGGTACGGCTGTGGCCGGCGAAGGTCCAGCCTTCGTTGGTGTCGACTGTGGCGGTGGTGGACATTTTTCTTAGTTTTGGGGGGCGGGCTTCTTGGGGTAGTCCCTGTGGAACTGCCGGACGAGATCGGGAGAGTTTTCGAAATTGCGGGTGGGGTACCAGGTGCGATCGGGGTCGTGGAAACCAGTCCACTTGACTCGATACTGGATCTGGTTTCTATGGCGTCGGGAGTCGAGGATCTTTTCTACTTCCCACTCTTGCTGTTCTTGGATGACTACGGGAGGTGGTGGTGGTTGATGATGTCCTGGGATAGGTTCGGTGCTGGCTGTGGGTTCGAGGAGGCTGATGTGGAAGACTGGGTGGATTTTGACAGTGGCCGGTAGGTCCAACTTATAGGCGCGTGAGCCTACTTTCTCCAGGATGGTGTACGGGCCTATCTGCTTGTGGTCCAGTTTGTTCGATGGTCGGGTTGTCCAGATGTGTTTTCGTTGTAGTCAGACTTTGTCGCCTGGGTTCAGTACTGGGTCCGGGTGTCGTGCTTTGTTGGCTTGTTCTGCTTGAGACATTTGGGCTTCCTTAATCTCTGCTCGAAGTTCTTCATGCAACCTTCTTAATGCCTCAACATATTCCGACACTTCCGGGGGTTCATCGTTCCGGGTGCCGAGGTCTGATAGGAAACGCAGGTGATATCCATAGTTGGCAAAGAAGGGGGTTATTCTTGTGGTTCTGGTTTGTGTGTTGTTGTAGCAGAATTCGGCAATTGGCAGCAACCTCTCCCAGTCGTCCTGCTGGAAGTTGCAGTATGCCCGGAGATACTGCTCGAGAGTGGCATTGGCTCTTTCCATTTGTCCATCCGTTTGTGGGTGGAAGGCTGTGCTGAGGTTGCGTGATATCCCGAGTGCTTCCGTTACTCGTTTCCAGAAGTCTGAGGTAAACAAGGATCCTCTGTCTGATACAATACTGCTTGGCAGTCCGTGAGGTCTTATAACTTGCTGGAGGAAGTGGTCTGCTAGGTCTTCGGGGTTCATGGTGTCTTGGCAAGCGACGAAATGTCCCATCTTTGTGAGGTGATCGATTATTACCCATAATGCGTTTTTCCCGTTGCTTGTCAGTAGCGCAGTGATGAAGTCCGTTGATATTGTGTCCCATGGTCGGTGTGGGAGTTCCAGTGGCTTTAGCAGTCCGAATGGGGCGTGTCGGATTGGTTTGATGCGATGGCAGGTGTCGCAATGGTCGACCTATCTGTGGACGTACTTTTGTTGACCCGGCCAGTAGAAATTTCGGCTAACGAGTTCCAGGGTTCTTGCCCGGCCCGGGTGTCCCGCGGCTTGCGCGTCGTGGTGGTCTCGTAATATGCGAAGTCGCAGGGTATTGTTGTCAGGGATCCATATGAGACCGTCGTACATTAGCAACCCGCTGTTTTCCTCGCATAGTCCTAGCGCGATCTTCCCGTCGCGGGTGGTCCCGCTTGCCTTTTTCCTCCGGATTTCTTGGATCTCTTTATCTGTGGTGCTTAGTGTCTGGATTTCGTTCAGGAGGTCTTTGTCTATCTGAAGGCTGATGGTTTCCGTTGTATTGGCCTGGAGTACTCCGGGGGCGTAGAGCGTGGCCCTGGGCATTTCGTTATCGTCCTGGGGCGCCTCGAAAGCTTCTCCGGGTAGCAGTATTCGGCCTTGGTTCTGCCGATGCTTCATATCCCCTTCCCAGGGAGAGTCTCCTGACTCTCTAGAGAGGATATCAGGTTTACCGGCCAGTTTCCCGGGTCGATATTTGATCGTAAAATCGTAGTTGGCTAATCGCTCACCCCACCGGGCTTGCCGCAGGTTGAGGTCTTTCTTTGTCTTCCAGTATTCGAGGTTTTTGTGATCTGTAAGAATCGTGATTTTCGGCCCCGTTGTCTTGCAATATGTGTTCCATTTTCGTAGTGCGTCTACGATCGCCAGTAGTTCCTTGTCGTGTATATCATAGTTGCACTCCGTATCCTTGAGTTTTTGGGAGTAGTAGGCTACTGGGTGCAGAGTTCCGTTGTCGTCGGGTTGCGAGCAAATGGCTCCGATGGCATAGTCTGAGGCGTCCGTCTCGATTCTGACGGGTCGCTCTGGGTCAAAGTGTTGTAGTATCGGTTCTGTCACCATTGCTGTTTTGACCGTTGCGAAGCCCGTCTGTTGTTCGTCGCCCCATTCCCAGTCTACTTCTTTCCTTGTCAGGCGGGTGAGGGGTGTTGTGATCCGGCTGTAATCCTGTATAAACCTTCGGTAGAAGTTGGCAAATCCTAAGAAGCTCTGGATTCTCTTGATATTCGTCGGTTCTTTCCATTCCTTGATCATCCGGATTTTCTCTTTGTCCATGCGCAAGCCTTGTGGAGATATCACGTATCCTAAATATTCGATCTCCTTGGTGTGGAATTCGCACTTGGAGGCCTTCAGTGTCAGTCCCGTTTCCTTGACTCGCTTCAGTATCGTTCGGACGTGTTTCCGGTGGTCTTCCAGGTTCTGCAAAAATATGAGGATATCGTCCAAATATGCCACACAGAAGATATCGAGGTATTCGCTCAGGATTTCGTTCATCCATCGTTGGAACGAGGCTGGTGCGTTGGTCAGCCCGAACGGCAAGACACAGTACTCGTAAAGGCCATATCGGGTGCGGAACGCTGTTTTCCACTCGTCCCCGGCCCTAATCCTGAGGTTGTAATAGGCGTTCCGGATGTCAAGCTTGGTGTAGATGGTGGCACTGGATAGTTGGTCGAGGGACTCTCCGATCAGCGGTAATGGTGTTCGATCCTTGATTGTGATTTCGTTCAGTTGTCGGTAGTCTACACATAGGCGTAGTCCTCTATCCTTTTTCTTTACGAAGTGTATCGGTGCTCCGGCCGGGGAGGTGGATGAGCGGATCCATCCCTGCTTCTCATTGACATCAACGTATTCTTTGAGAGCCTTCATTTTTTCCTCGTTCAGGGGTCGCAGGGGCTCATACGGGGGCGTCTTCCCTTCCTCTAGTGGGATATAGTGGTCTTGAGTGTGGTGGGGCGGAGGTGCCGTAGCCTCTTTTTCGGTGAACACTTCGATGAATTCGTGATATTCCGTTGGAACTAGATTTTTGCTCGTTTTGGAGGTTTCCTTGATTTTGTTGATTACGGTCTGACATACTTTCCATGGGTCCGTTTCGCCGATCTCCCAATTTTCTTCTTCTTCCGGTGTTTTCCTGTAATATTGTTCGGTGGCTTTTTCTTCCGGAACCGTGTTGGCTCTTGGGGAGCTAGGCAAGCACTTCTCGGC
>Ga0307516_10002834_pt1 | contig 22842 bp, 25 predicted proteins | sample 19_EM_MG_FD_203310 | JGI IMG/M metagenome (GOLD analysis project Ga0307516, IMG submission 203310) | Populus trichocarpa ectomycorrhiza microbial communities from riparian zone in the Pacific Northwest, United States - 19_EM | ecosystem: Host-associated > Plants > Roots > Unclassified | place... | reverse complement strand
ACGAAGGAGGGGGGTCTTGGCGGAGGGTGGGATCGAAGGTGGGGAGGAGGGGTTCCCGAGATGAAGAAGAAGCCACTGGTTCGGCGAGAGGGATGCGACTGTTATAAAGCAGAGCCAGACGTACGGCGGCGTTGCAGGCGGTGAATAGGAAACTGATGACGAGTTTCCGTTCGGAGTGGTGGACCGAGCAGGCGGGACGGGTTCCACCAGACAGTCATGGAGGTAGTCCAATCACAATGGGAGTTCCTGGATCGTGTTGAGATCCAGGATCAGAGGTGCCTGAACAGGCTGGGGTATCCTCGACAGCCCATATCACGATATAATGAACAGACGTCCCCATTAGTTTCGTTTCTGTTTGTTCAGCTATCCCGCTTGAGCACTAGCCTGCATGGTAGTTTCACTAGCCCGAACTTACTCTCGTTGGCCGGATATTAATAGCCTCCCCGAGTGGACCACGTTTTGCGACTGACGACTCATCGATGAGTTGCGATAATAACCTGAAGTGGAATACGCCTCACCGTGTTATGTAATCTCTAGGTGCGCAAATCTGTCGGCGGTTCCCCCGCCCCGCCCGCACGTTCTCCACATCAGGAAGGTCTGGAGAGATTTTATGCGGTGTGGACAATCGATGCGCTCAAGTCACAGCCAGGTCTATGTGCTCCAAAGCGATTCGGAGCGATTCCAAGCACACCGAGGTGCTTCCCTAGAGTTTTGAGTTACGTACAGGATCCAAGTGCGAGAGTCGTCCACCCCATCTGGATATGATACGAGGAGGGCGTTGCCAGGCCGGCTACATGCGATCGATGATCTCATTCCCATTCCCGCGCTTTCCGCGATCGTTGCATGAAGAAGTTCCTCCAAACCCACAACCACCTACTCTCGCGAACGATGTCCACAGCCACCACGGTGAAGAGACCGATTTCCGCACTACCATTACCGCCAGAGCATCTCCTGCTTACGAAGAATCTCACCCCGGATGTCGAGACCCCGAACCCACCCCGATTCCTCGAAATCTTGAAGGAGAAACCGTCGATCCAGAGGAGATCTCGTGCCATATCCGCCCAGAGCCACTTTTCCTTCACTTCTCCGTTGCCAGTCCAATTCCCATACCGACTGCAACCTCCGGATCCGCCTCCACCGGACGAGGAGCGACCAAACTACATCGAGAGGAAGTTGGCCGAGTTGGAACCCTTGGAAGAACAACCATTACCTCCGGCTGGACGTGGATCGCAGTACAAGAAGTTCGTGTCGAGTGGTCGAGACCCGGAGCGGGTCCTTATTGGACTCTCGGAGGCGGGGTGGCGAGACTGCGTTCCCGGGTTGGACGTCGGGGATGCGTTCTCCGTCATTGGGAAACCGTCTTTGTTACCTTCGGAGGAAGAGAGCCAACCAGCCGAAGCTACGGAAGAGGAGATTGCCGCTCGGACGGAACTGGTCGACGTCTTGAGCGGACATTCTATGATTGTTCCGTTTGACGAGAGCGGGAACCCCGTGTCGGGTCCTTGGTCTCTTCGATACAGCGGGCACCAGTTCGGTTCTTGGGCTGGTCAGTTGGGAGACGGTCGTGCTATTTCCGTTTGTGTGTCTACACGCTTATCCGGAAGTTTTGTTATCCTTACGATCTCCCAGTGACTACACCCAATCCAAATGACCCGGAACTCGTCACAGAACTCCAGCTGAAAGGAGCGGGTAGGACTCCATACTCGCGCAGTGCTGACGGGTTGGCAGTAATGCGGTCCTCAATCCGTGAATTCCTCGCGGCTGAAGGTGCGAGACGACGCCCCCCGGGTCACCTTTCGCGAAGGCTAAGGCGCTTTTACACCAGCTATGCACGCGTTGGGGATCCCAACCTCACGTTCACTGACTTTAATTTCCCTCCCCAGAATCGAGGTTTGGCGGGAACGGGTGGAAGCGGCTTGTATTGCGACTCGGATGGCGCCTTCTTTCCTCCGTATTGGGTCCTTTGAGGCCCTGAACCCTCCCGCTAATGTGTTTTTCATCGGAGGGCATCAACAGCCATCCAATTTGGAAGGCCTTCGTGTGTTAGGCGAATGGGTTGGAAGGAGAGTATTAAGACTGGAAGGCGTCGAGTGGGAAGGAGAGAATAGGACTGCCTGGGGCAAGAAGCTGGTCCTCGAGACGGCGAAGAGGAATGCAAAGATGGTTGCTGGTTGGCAAGTGTGCGTAACTGCTCCCACGTCATTCGTTCAGTGGGCGAAGGTCGATCCCTCCTTTTAGGTATGGGTTCATGCATGGCGTTATCAACACAGACAAGTGAGTGGTTTTCGTGCCAGTATCTTTACCGGACTTGAACTGTTCGCAGTGTGTCAATCCTTGGTTTGACGATCGATTATGGTACGTGGCTGTAGCAGCGGAGGTTCTGGGGCTCTGAACGTTTTTCCAGGACCATACGCATTCATGGATGTGTTCGATAGCTGGCACATTTGCAATCATTCAGACGAGGAGGGGCGGTATTCGTATAAGGTGGGTTCTACTTGAGTACATCAATCCTAACTATTTTCTGACTCTCACTGTAGAGACAGCCAGAGATGGTGTACGTTGTCGGCAGGGCCATCTCGACCGCCGCCGATGCTGACACTCGCTCCTAGGTTTTACGCTATACAGGCATTGCTTCGTTCCGTCGGCCCCATCATAGCGGCAGAAGAGCAGCTCGGAGGAAAAGCGATTTCCGAAGGGTGGGCGAATGTTGACGAAAAGAGACTAGAAGAATGTTTGAAGGCTGACCAGGAGAGCCTGCGATCAGAGGTGAGGGAACTTTGGGATAACACGTACGATAAGGAGTACGCGAGGTTGTTCCGTCGCGTGAGTACCCATCATTTTTTGCTGCTCCGCTGTGCCTCACTAACACCTCCATCAGCGTTTGGGACTGCGGAGGAGCCTTAAATCCGACGAAACCGACATCTTCAAACGGCTCCTCGATCTAATGGAAGAACACAGCCTCGACTTCCATTCCACGTTTAGGAAGTTGTCCGCCTTCCGACCCAGTAACATCCAGGACGACGGCGAGAAGCTCGATGCCCTCATTTCGCGCCTGCTGGAGTCAACCCCACGCCCCGAAAAACTCGACAAAGCAAAAGTGTCTGCGGACTTCAAGGTGTGGCTGGTGAAGTACTCTAACCGTATCTCGGAGGAACGAGATGAGTGGGGCCCCAGGTCTCAGGAAGAGATCGATACGGTCCGGGAGAAGGAGATGGATGGCGTTAACCCGCGGTTTGTGCTGCGGCAGTGGGTGTTGGAAGAGGTGATCGCAAAAGCCGAGAAAGACGCTGTGAGCGGGAGGAGAATCTTGGCTAAAGTTCTCGAGGTACGTTCCCGCAACCACTTGGTCGTCGTATGAATTGGGTAACCCGACCGTCCTTCGTTTAGATGGCGACGAAGCCGTATGAACCGTGGGGGGCTGAGCAAGCGGGTGAGGAGGCGTGCGTAAGCGGCGGAGTCGGGGAAGAAAGAAGGTATTGTGGGCTCGGGGAGGAGGAGATGTTGGGTTTCCAGTGTAGCTGCTCAAGCTGAACTCGTGGAACCCTAGCTCACGCCTGGGCCCGGGCCTCAAGGCCTCACCATTGATGCGCGGTGTGTACCCCATCCGTCCTCATCGCATTCAGGATTCTCAATCAATGCCACAAGGCCATGACAGCACGTAGTACTTGTCGCGTTTCGTTCCACTAGATGTCACCGATTCAATGAACTGGAAGTATCTTCACTAGCCTTTTCTGGGAAGTCCGATGGACACGAAGGGTAGGTCAGCTTCAGGATTCAGTTCTGGATAATGATAGTCTATTATAATGAGCATGCTGCTCACGGTTGGGCGGCCAGGGTGCGATATACAGTGCCGGCACTGTATGCAATGTTGGGGCAGAAGATACGGTTTCACGCACGATTCGGAAGCCCAAGTGCTTGAGCTTGAACTGCTGACAGGGTCCAGTTATTGATCTCCATCAGCAAATCTTCGATCGCTCACTAGCCTCGGCGTACGTACTTTGGAGGGATAAGTGGCGCTCGTTTCAAGCCGTTTGCGATTGAAATTTGAAAGCTAGAAAGTTTTCGTTCGAGGCAGGTAATCGAGCCACTTAGTGCGAAGCGAGCTGAGAGTCAGACGGACCGTACGGATTGATGGTGCCGATCTATTGGTGCTGCGCCGGGCTACAGCTTCACAACCGTCAGAGGAAAGGTCAGAGATAAGACAGTTGCCGACTTCGTGGGCCTCCGTTAGTAGTTTGTTAGATGACGCCCGTACCGAGTGCCCGATTCAAAGCCACATCACAGAACGTGGCGTAATTGTCCTTTCGCGCGTTCCGCCCACAGCCTGAGGGTATTTCGGGCGGCGTAGGCGAGAGGTGTCAGGTGTGCTCAGGTAGTACGCGCCCCATAGTAATTGGCAGGGTCGACATTCGACGCGAAAGTGGATCAGTGACTCAAAGTGTCTCCCAGATCCGAGAGTTCGATCAACAAAGTTTGGTTCTTGTTTGTCAGATCTCCGTTACCACATGCGCTTTCGACCACCCCGGAAATGGCGACGGTCTGGCCGTGTTATGAAGGGTCTGGGGTCTTGGAAACCGAATACCTTTGCCGGCAGGGTTCCCGATCTGTTACGCACGGGGTGCCAAGTCCACGGGGCCGACCACCATGGGTGCCCACCCACAGAACGAGTACGTCGGACTTGCGCAACGTAGAATGGGAACTAACCCATTCCGGTGCTTTCGCGCCAGTTGGCGCGTTTTGTCCGCCGTGAGGAGATAAGCGATATGCGCGGGTGGGAAATGTTCCTGGGTAATGGCATGATCCGCTATTCCACGGTTTGATCCATCCCCCGCTGCTCAACACTAGTGGACAGCCACGTCCAGAGTACATTAATCAGTGGCATCAGAGGTCAGCAGGACCCCTCCTTCTCCCTCGTTCGACCCCCCCTTCTGTTTTCACTGACACTGCACCGTATAACCTCCAACACCAGGCTCATGCAATCTTGGATGGGTGAGCCTGTGCGGTGCCCATGTACTGATGAGTGCCGAGCGCTGATGGACACTGAGATTACAGTCAGACTCTGGCTTCCCTGCGCATTCATTCTCTGTCTGTTTGTTCAAGTCGACGCCGTCAAGTTAGACCAATGTAGAGCCAAGCTCGCAAACCAGTCCGCTCAGTCCGGCCCCTTCAAGATCACCTACAACGAATGCGTGAACAAGTGCGGCGGGGGGGCTGGAGAGTTCAAGTGGACGATGTTCTCTCAAGGCTTCGGTTCATGGCTGCTGCCATGGATCGCCTTGATATTCCAACTACCGTTCGGCGCGACCGGTACGTCATCCCCCGGGTATATGAACAGGCGTTGAACGTTGAAATTTGATTCTCCATGGCACTTTAGACCGCTTCGACAATCTCGCCTCCGTATTTATGGCCATCGGGTCCCCGGCATTGGCAGGATACTCGCTCGCCATCACCCGTCTCAACAGTAGATGGTTGGCACGCCAGTTCTCCTACCTCAACTTCTCCAACAAGGAGCACATCCCCTCCGCAGTCGCAGCCCTCCAGCACATCCCGTTCAATATCGATGCCTCGGGTTCTCTTCTTCCGTCCTTGATCGTGTTACCCAAGAACGACCAATACTGGAAGATCCTTGGGGAAGCAGCTAAACGCACCAGGCAATGGTCCATCCCTGTGGCGATGAACATTGTTTGGGTGCTCGTCGCGTTCTTCCTTACCATCGTGGACTCTTTCGTGGATTTCGATCACTTCATCACCGTCCCCGGAGATGCGGGTTATTCCATCGCGGCTGTGTGGACATACCTCCTTCCCCTCGTCGTTGGTTGGCTCCATGTGGGATCCCAACCTGAGGTCAACCACCTCCGCGATGCACTGAATCAAGCCCATTGGATCGCATACATGGCTACCAATGCAGAACCCGTCCTTGTCACCCAGGTAACCCGTCACACCGCTCGTGCGATCGGGCCTTCGGTGGAGCACATCGACCACGTCAACGCCGACGAGAAAAAGACCACTCCAATCTTTAACTATTCTCGGATGTTCATCTGGTCCCAACACGCCGAGCACATTTTGAGGCTTTACGAGCATGCGGCTAACAAGGCCGATCGGAGGATTACCGTTCAGCGTGGAGGAGAGTGGAGGAGCAACGAGGATGGTACTATCCTGGCAGCCAACCGGGTTGGAAACGAGGCGGAGGTTGTGCAGTATTGTATGGAGGAAGATGAAACCCCCTTCGATCCCAATTCAACACCCCCACAATTCCAACCCTCTTTCGATCCATATTCCGCTTTCCCCCCGTCACCAGAACCTTCTGCTATGGCTTTCCTGACGGCTGGGGTATGTGCGAACGCTGGCGCGTACGTGCACAGGCGCCAACCGAGCAGGTCGTCTAAGTTTGACGAGGAAGCATCCCCCGCGGAAGTTCGAGAGGGACCCGAGAAACCCATATTCGCGACAGAAGTGTTCCACCGCGTGGCATTCGCCACCTTCCTCGCCCTCGGTCTTCAGTGGTGCACAACCGGTGCAGCCATCCTGATCCACCTCAACACGCCGCCGAAGGGAATTGGCTGCCGGGCCACGACCTTCACTGTTTACGGTGCCACAGCGACGGCCGCCTTCTTGCTCCTCCTCTTCTCGAGCATCTTGGCCCACTTGGCTCGTCGTCAAAGCGTTCGTGAGAAGCGATCGGGGTTCAAGACTTTCATTGGATACACCGCCATGTTCACGAGGTGGTTGGGGAAGTTCATCGCCATTCTGAACGGGTTTGGTATCTTGATTTCGTGCATCATGCAGTTCGCTGGCGTTTACGATAACTGCTTTTGCTCTTCCACCATTTTCGGAGGCGACCCGAACGGGGTCGTTTGGTTTGTGGAGGAAGATATCAGGGGAAGTGCTGTGTATAAGTATTGGATTGGTGGGATCATCATGGCTTTCGGGGCGAGTGGCCTTTATACCTTTGCAATTTACGTCGCCACCCCGATGGGGTAGGGATGTTGGGGGCTCGATTTTCATCTTTTGATTGTTGTTAGCTCTTCGTTGGTTTCAGCGCGCATTGTGGCTCAAATATCCCTTTAATTGTATCCCGTATCGTACTTTGTAGTATCCGTTGTACCAATGCTTTGACCTATTTACATAAGTGATATATAGATTTTGACTCAAGTAAAATGTTTCGTGGTTCGTGGGATCTGGAAGGTGATCAGGGCAGAATGACGGGTCACAGAAAACCGCCGCCGGAGTTCGACCTCGGAACGGATGTCCAGGGTGTTCGCGCATTGCCCAGGGATAATGAGATTATCTGGACAAAGAGTAGAGGTACAACAAGGGTGGGGTTTGGGTGTATGTCATCTGGGTCAGTTCTGTGGTTAATGCTGCATTGCGTCTGAGCCCGGTTTTGTCTTTTCGAGTTCCGCCCTGAGAGGGAGACGTGGTTTTAGAAAACACGCAACGGCGGGATGGAGAAGGACGACGAGCCTTAGCTGGGTGCTGAACTCGTCCTCGATGTCATCGTCATCCCAGTTATCCTCCCACAACTTATCGCCCCCAGCTGCTGATCCAGTGGCCCCAGCACTCGCCAAGTTAGCGAGATCTGTCTGTGAATCGTCCCAGTCTAGAGTATTTTGGTGATGAGAGACGTGTAAGCCACAGATCGGAAGCTCGGAACTGGTAGATGCTCGCCTTGGACAGCGAATTCTTCAAACTCGTCGTCCTCCTCGAGAACGCCGAGAACTTGGGTAGCGTCCTCCTTCGTTGGCTGGTTCGTCGACGAGCTGTCTACTTTGGACATGGCGGGAGAGTGGGTGGTGGGTGAAAAGGTGGGCCTCGGCGGGGCCCGAGATCATCGAAGCGCGTTGCCACAACACCTTCCTGTTTTCACCCACCCACTTAAGAATTCTTACCGCCCACCCGCCCACCGCCGGACCCGCCTTTCATCTGCGAAGGCTTGCGGCCAATTTGAGGGCCATTCGTGTTCACCATGACGGTCTTCCTGCCCCTTCAGGAAGGCGCCACGACTCCACCCTTCCCCTCGTTTTTGTGCCCGGCTTCTGAGCCGACAGACTACTGGAAGAGAGTCATCAAGGCCATCCTCAAGGCAAAACACATCGCCGTCGTGTGTGGTGAGCACCTCGAAACCACGCTGCGTCGTACGCAACGTGCCTGGGTGGATGGGATACTCATGCCTGGATGCGTGGCGGGTTTTAGGGGCCGGGATATCCGTTCAAGCTGGAATACCAGATTTTCGTTCATCCAATGGCCTGTTTCAAAGCTTGAAGAAGGATAACCCCACTCTATCCTCCGGACGAGATCTCTTCGACGCTTCCGTCTTCAAGGTGAGCATTGGAGCCCTTTGGTGGGGGACAGCCATTATTCATCGCCACCGGAGTTACCCCGGCATTCCTCCCCCCCACCCTCCCCACTCCTCATGTCCCGTGCATGGAAAGCTAACGCACATGCTTGGATGTCAGGCAGAAGACACCACCGCTCTGTTCTTCCAGATGATTGCCCAATTGGCTGAAATGTCCGAGTCCGCCCAGCCGACCCCGTTCCACCACCTCCTTCGCGCCCTTGACGATCGGGGGAAATTGCTCAGAGTCTACACGCAAAATATTGATGCTCTCGAGTTAAAATCCGGACTCACCTTTGGTGTGCCAGAGATAGGTGGCCTTCGTGGGAAGTCAAAGTCCAAGGCTGGACCTTCGAATTCCCAAGACATGCCCGGTCGGCTTCCCTCCCCTCCCCCGGAAATCCCCAGGTGCATTCCCCTTCATGGGACGTTGGGCACGATGCATTGTGTATCTTGCACGCACGTTTTTCCGCTCCGCGACCATTTAAAACACCTCAGCTCCGGTGTTCCGCCGTATTGCCCTGAATGCACGACCCTGGAGAAGGTTCGCCAACTGTCTGGCAAGCGATCGCGTGGCGTCGGCAAGCTTCGGCCTTCCGTGGTTCTCTATAACGAGGATCATAAGGATGGAGAACACGTGGGTGAGGTCGTGAGGAAGGACTTGACGGGAAGCTCTCCTCGAGCGGACCTTTTATTGGTTGTTGGCACCAGTTTGAGGGTCCCTGGGACAAAACGGATCGTTCGGGAGTTTTCCAAGGCGGTACGGTTACGAGCCACGAAAGCCAACGCAAACGCCACCACTGTCGAGGGCGACCCACAGACACCCATACCCTCCTCTCGACGGACCCCTGTGACCAACGATGAAGGGCCAATCACGAGTGTGTACCTCAACCTCGATTTTCCCGTGCCGACGAGAGATTGGGAGGGCGTTTTCGACGTGTGGTTGAAGGGTGACGCTCAGAATTTCGCCATGGCGATCAAGGCTGAACTCGAGAAGGCCGATGCGGCGAAGGAGGCTGTCCTGGAGAGAAAACGGAAGAGGGAGGAGGCGGCTGCTGAGGCGGCTGCCTTGGCTGCGCTCGGTGGGGTCCAGACCGAGCCGCCGCCTAAGAAACAGAAACTCTCGAAGAAAAGACCCTCAAAACCACCACTCCCCTCACCTCCCATCCCACCCCCAACCAATTCACAGTTCGCACTGAAGACGAAGGCCATCCCTGTATCCTCCGACCTTACGAGGGTTGACAGGTTGCCGAGTCCTCCTGACGAAGAGAGCGACTCTTCCCAGAGGGAGAAGATCTATCTCAAAATTCCATCTTTGGGATCTCGGTCTCGGAGCTCCACCCCTCCGATGCAACCACGGAGACAACGAGTGGAGGTCGTGATCGAACAACGTCCACAACTTTTGTACTCAAGTCCAAACCGTGGTCGAGAGGCAACCCAGTCCCAGGTGGATCTGAAAGGCATCTTTCATGTGACCACGGGTAAACCCACAGCGAAGCTTAAGTGAGGGACGATATTCTATTCGGGGACAATCGGGTTATCTTTCTCTCGTTTGGTGGTATTTATTCGCTCGAAAGAACTTCCCCTCGTCCCCCTTCACCCCACTGAACCAGGACAATCGTCGGATCATACATTAGTGTAAAGGAATAGTTGTCCAGTTTTCTTGTTAACCGCTATCTTTTCCCTCATTCCATTGGGTTTTCCCTCCTCTCCCCGTTCGTTTGTTGCAGTGCATGCAGAAATCCAACCACAGTGATACCCCCATCATGCGCCTGTCTTGCATGGTGGGAAGCAGTCGCCTAGGCGCCTAACCGTTGCGCGGCCCCGAGAACCCCCTAAGTTCTGACAGCAAACCATGACGAAGGCATCTCCCCTTCCTGCTCTTGACTCCCCTCCAGTCCGGGATTTTGCACTGCATGAACGTATACGGGAAGCCTGTGTCGCCCAGAATGAGGCGAACGGCAATATCGTATCCGCCTGAGTCGCCGGATAGCTTCTCCTTGCGCTCTATGCCAGGCAGGCATCATATCCTAGGCGATCATATCGCTATCCCAGGACCACAGATACGACGAAGCTGATTCGCGCGTGTGTTCAACTTCAAGTACTTCCCAGCGTCGTTTAACACGTCAACTATTTTGAGGTTCGGGAGGTTCGGGTGTCTGCTAAACCATATACCCCACCCTTCCAGTCCCCCCCACGATATGTTAGAAGATATAATCAAGGATCCGATGAAACCCTCTGGGAAAGGCTATTGGACCGCCAGGGAGAATGTGCCAGTTCACCCCACACCGCGCCTTCTCTGTTCTGTTGCTCATGTTCGGTCAGGCCCTTACGCGCGACGGCTTTCGGCGTGTGCTGACTGGCGCATTCAACGAGACTTCATTCGAACGCAATGTCGAACTACGAATCAGTGGGAGTCTTGGTGGTTTGGTGATTGAGGTCCAAACAAGTCACATTTTGGACGGGTCCCTGGTGGTATAACCGTCCTGGAGCGATTGGGCTCGAAGGCCTTGTCCAGGTTCTCGAGGTAGCTGGCGGCGCCCGTCAGGTCCAGTGCTTGCTCCCGTTGCGGTGTGACTCCCGGTCCAAATTCGACCACTTGGGCCTGTGGTTCGAAGGTACCATCAAGGTGCGCCACTCAGAAACTCCCGCTAACGTTGGCTAACTGCTGCGCGTACAGCCCAACTGTTATGAGGACCGCGTTCACCGCGAGGGACTCGGAGATGAGACAGACATCTGCCAGCTCCGCCCAGACTCTGAACCTCCCCAATGGTGCCCCTCTAGTCGTAGACTTCTGTTCAGAACACTAAGGTGCTCCGCCTCCTGCCCGTTCTTTACGCGACGTATGTTCAGGTCGCACGTATGTCTGGCGCCGCTGAGTTCCCCAGCTGGTTAGAACATGACGCCGAGGAAACTGTGGTTCTAGCCTCTAACGGATCTTTGGCTCACCTACTCAACAATCTCATGTTTCCTTCCTGTGACCTGTACGTCTGCGCAATGGCATATGACGAATTACCCCTATTCAGGTGGTTCGCGATTGGTAGTAATCCTCGAGCGGTCGATCCACGGCTAGCTGACTCTTGCTATTACGTAACGCGTTATCGCGCCTGAGCTTGTTTTCTCGCTTCCATGTGGAAGAAACCAAGCTTTACACGTAATGGCGTATCAGTGGAAGCGCTTTTTGTCGGTATTCACGAGCACAGCCCCGATCCCGCGCCAGGAGGAGGATCCCACCAAGTCACGAATCGACACAGCCATTGACATAAAACGCGCTTTCATTCCACCTGGTGCTCTCACACGACCCCCTGGAAAGGCGGAGGGGTTTGCACCCTCTGTGGTCCCGCCCTCCTTGGTGGTGCAATGGATTCGAATGATACGCTCGTCGGCCAACCGAAACCGTATGCTGGTTGCGACTTCACAACTGTTCACGGACGCGTTGGTGAGGCCACCGAACTCGGCGGATCATGCTCTTTGGCATTCTTGACATTCCACATACCGCCAGCCGCCACCGCTCGAACCCATGTTGTCCGTACCCGTTCTAAATTTACTACTGTCATCCCAACACGCACAACCGTTTTCGCGCCCCGGCCCCGCCTTACTCGATACGGCAACGTCTGGCACTCTGTCTCTCGAGGATCTGGCACTCACTCGCCGCACTCTCATCGATTCATCTCAGAACAAGATAACCTCTGGTTCTCTCATAGCGCCATGCTCTGGCCCCGCAATAACCGCACGCCCTTGCTGGAGTCGCTGGCTTCCCACTGTGATAGCCAGGTGGGAAAGCGCCTAACTAACCGTGCCACGAGCGGTGGTTAACTTGTCCGGAAGTCTGTCCAAGTACATGGATAATTGGGCATTTACCCCCAGATGAACAAGTGAGATCCTCACATCCTCACAATTACAACTTGCCGATCTCCGCAGCCTTGTATCCGGTGCGTGTAGCGCGAATTTTAGGTCGCGTCATGATCCCCGTTATCGCCCTCCAACACACGCGCAACAGTTTCCTCTTTGTTGGCGGCCTTTCGGGTTGGGCGCGGGGCGATGTCGCCGCACGATGAACCACCATGGAATCACACTGGAATGTGTCGATTCGATTCGCCTCGCGAACGATAGTCGCCCCTTAGGAATCCCGCTTGCTGTATCTGGCCTACAACGCGTGTGGCTATGCTATGTGCGAATTATCGATATAAAGGAGTCGTGTGCGAGGAACCCAACCCCACCAACTACCTCTCAGACCTGCGCTACAATGGGAATTCGACTGCGGACTCGCTCAGGTTCGTCTCGGTCAATCTTGGAGTCGAAAGCGTCGGCAGCTAACGGAGGATACACAGCAGCTCGCATTTTTTTCATCTACCTCTTAGTGTCTCTGGGGTGCTTGACGAGCGTTGGCGCCGTGAATCTCAGGCAATGCGGTACGAGGCTGCAAGAGGGCACCTTGAATGCAACGAACACCACGAGCGCCCCCCCACCATTGCAACTATCATACGGGGAATGCGTGGACAAGTGTGGGGGAGGAACCGGGAATGTAAATTGGGATGATTTCTCCCAGAGTTTCGGGGCGTGGTTCCTCCCCTGGATCGCCCTGATGTTCCAGATCCCATTTGGGGCGGAATGTGCGTCGCATCCCAGTCTCCTCACCTTCCGGAATGCTCATAGGATGCTCCCAGATCCACTAGAAGATGTCCTGAATTTTTTTATGACGATTGGGTCTCCAGCACTTGCTGCCTATTCCCTCCAAATCACCCACCTCAATGCTCGTTGGTTCACCAAAGCACTCTTAGACCTCAAATACCCTAATTCCAACGCAATTGCCACCGTTATATCCGCATTCCAACACATCCCGATCCAGCTCTCGCCAAACCCCGTTTTGCTCTCCTCCCTTATCGTCCTCCCGCAGAACAATGGTTACTGGGACCTCCTCCTTAAAGGAGTAGAGAAAACCAGGCGGTGGTCGATTCCCCTAGTCATGAATTTTGTCTGGGTGGTCTTCGCCATCCTGTTGACCACCATTGACTCATTCCACGTGACCCAGTCGGACGACGTGGGATATGCTGTCGTCGCTACTTGGACTTACCTCCTTGCCATCATCATGGGCTGGTTGCACGTCGGGTCTCAACCTGAGCCAAACCATCTTAGGGACTGTCTGGACACTGCAAATCAAATAGCTTGGGTGGCTAGTGACCAGAAGGACAGACCTGACCTAGCCGTTGACATCGCTGGCCAGTTGACTCGGGCTATCGAGTTTACGAAGGGAGACGTGGACGCCGCAAGGGGGGATGAACTCAGGGTTTCCCCAGTGTTTAACTTCTCCCGGACTTTCACCTGGTCTCAAAAAGCCCAGCATTTTTTAACGTTGGTGAGGAACGCTGCTGACAAGGCGGAGCGGCGGATCCCGGTCGATAATCACGGGAGCGGGCGAGGTGCGGTGTGGGTGGCGGGGGAGAATGGGAGTGTGGCAAGCGAGAATCGACTCGGGACGGACGAACAGGTCATCAATTACTGTATGGAAGACGCCACGGCCTTCGAGAAGGTTTTTGGGGCACCAGGTCCCATCGTTCCATCAAGCCCCGTGTCTTCCCGCACCCCCAGCACCCCCGTTGCCCTATTGCCATTCTACGATCCGCGCACCACCAGGAGATTCTCACGATGGGCTCCGGGGGTCTGGACTCGGGTGACGCTTGCCATGTTGCTCGCTCTTGGACTACAGTGGGGGACGGTTGGAGCCGCAATAATCATCCACTACTGGAAGGCTCCCGTTGGCCTGGGGTGCCGTTCCCTGTCCTTCCTCCTTTACGGAGCCGCAGGGACGTTGGCGCTTTTCTTCTGCCTCGCATCGAGCATCCTCGCCCATATTTCACGACCAAAACGCGGTCAGACGGTTTCCTGGTCTCAGACGTGTTTGAATGGCGGCGCAGTGTTTTGTGCGTATTCGGGCAAATTTTTGGCTGTGGGGGCGGGTATAGGAATTTTGATTGTGTGTTTCTTTCAGTCCGCGGGAGCATTTAACAACTGTTATTGCTCTTCGATGACTTTTGACCGGGGATTTCACGATGTCGTACTCCAGACCACCAACTACGTGGTCGGGCCCAGCCTCATCCGCGTGTGGATTGGTGGGTTAGTTATGGCATTTTCGACTGCGGTTATGTTCGGCATTTCCATATACCTGGGTACCCCACCCCGTCGATAATCTGTTTTTTCTTCCCCTCCCTTTGTACTTTTTCGTTGTGTGTATGTTTCGCCAAATAGCAATTAATAGCCAGAGATTTTCGTTGCAAAAGCGGAATAAGCATACGGCCAAGCGATCTCGGGTCGGGAAACCCGAGCGACGATCGAAATGACCGAAGCGGTCACGGCCATCCAGCGTCACCTGCCGACCGAACAAGCTCCTCCCACCCACCACCACACCCGCGACCCCCCTCTCCTCACCTGAGGGACCAGCACTGCAATGCCTCGAAGTCAGGCCACCCTCATCTATGCAGCTGCTCTCGTCGTCAATGTCCTCCTCCTCTCGCAGTCGAGGTTAACGAACATAGCCGTTCAGCAGCAAAACGTTCAGGATTTCGGGGCGGGAATGCCTTTGTTCAGAAGGGGGTTGTTCGCCGTGAATTCGGAAGGGCCTGGAGAGAACGTGCGTCCGTGTTCACCCCTCCGATTTCTTTGACTTTTGCCGATTGTTGATCGCTCGAATCGCCTTCGCCTGTCCGGTTTCGCGTCGCACGCCGAACCCGTTAACACCATCAGTGTAGACCCGTCAAGCTGCCCCCCGAGGATCAATGCGCACACGTCAGAAAAGAATGTCCAGAGTCAGATTCCTTCCTCTCGATCCCGTACATCGAGCGATACTTCTGCGCAAAACCAGCGGTCCGACCATGGACCTTCGCCAGCTTCGTCGTCTGGCTCACATTCCTCTTCTCGACAATCGGCATAAGCGCTTCCGACTTCTTCTGCCCAAATCTCGCCACGGTAGCCCAGACCCTCGGGCTGGACGAAAGTGTCGCGGGAGTAACGTTTCTCGCTTTCGGAAACGGCAGTCCCGATTTGTTCTCGACCTTCTCTGCCATGCGAAGCAATACCGGAAGTTTGGCTGTTGGGGAGTTGTTCGGGGCCGCTTCTTTCATCGTGAGTTGTGTGGTGGGCTCTATGTGCATCATTCGGCCCTTCAAGGTGGAGAGGTACCCGTTCTTGAGGGATGTAGGGTTCTTCTTCATCGCCGCAAGTTTGGTCATCACCGTCCTTTGGGACGGTCAACTCCTTTTGTGGGAGGCTCTGGTCCTCGTGGGGCTTTATTTCACTTATGTCTGTGTGGTGGTCATTGGAAGTTGGTGGGAGAGGAGACAAGAGGCGAGGAAAGCACACGAGGCTTTGATTAGGGATGAGTATAGCGCAGGAGGAGTGCCCCAAATTGCCTACCACGATGAAGGGCCCTACGTAGATGAACCGTACCAAGACGAACGTGAGCTGGTACTGCTTCCCGAATCTGTCATTCTTGACTGAACGTGACCCTAGCTTCCATTGTCCCCGCGCCTGAGGACCTCGACTCCTCGCAGACGTTGATGCCAGGAACTCCTCTGGAGTGGACACCACCCAATCGGCGTCGAGCCAAGTCCCAACCTGGGCCACCCCGCATACGAACAGATTTCCAAGAGCGATACAATACCGTCCGTACAACTCGTTCAAGAACACGTTCCTCCTCACCCTCTTTATACCAGCCCCCCTACCATCGCCGCCGCAGTATCTCACACCAGATGCCGTCGTTTTCTTTGATCGGTGCCTTAGAATTCCGGCAGGTGGTTGCTTCGTTGGCAAGCCAAGCCGCTGGTGATCCTCTAAACCTCCACCTTTACCAAGAGAGTCCCTTGACGCCATATGTCAGGGGACACTACCCCCACCATCATACCCATAGTTCACTGTCTCGGCCTCTAACGCCGGATCAGGATCCATGGGATGCCGTTGCGGGGGGTGTCCAGTTACACGAGCGTTCGCCCCACATATCTCCTTCCGGTAGCGTTGAGAGATTGGATCAGTTTTTCCCATCTACCGCTCCTTCAGAAACCGACACAGCGTCTTACCAGTGTACACCTCCCTCAAGGCGGCAGAGGGCGAGATACATCCTGTACTGGGCGTGGCATACGCTCATACGTACCATATACTGGACGTGGCATACGCTCTTCCCTACCCTCCACCACTTCTGGGACAAGAGTTTCTTGGGGAAGGTCGTCGCCTTGTTCGCTGCTCCTGCAGTTATGGCTCTTACAATCACCTTACCCGTGGTGGTGACACCATATATGTCTGAACGATCGATAGAAAAACTTCCGGCAGTTGGTTCTGGATTTGTAGACTCCAGGCTGATTGATTTTGAAGAGGAGGGAGTGGAGGTGGAGAGAGCGTTGATCGCAGAGGAAGAAGTTGTGGAGGAGATGCACGAGCTCAAGTATAATAAATGGTTGATGGCTGCGCAGTGCGCATTCGGCCCTCTGTGGTGCGTCGCAGTGTTGTTCGGTAAGTCCACCGCTATCTGTGGTGTGTAAACTGCCGCTGATGGTTGCGGGGTTTGGGCCAGATGGAACGGACCATGAAGTATGGCTGTTAGTTGCCACTGCCATCGCTGCCATCGCGACTGCCATCCTCGTTCTTATATTCTCGACGGAGGGGGGACACCCAACCCTACGCATCCTACGCTGTTCGATGGGATTTTTCGTCGCCATCGTTTGGATCATGGCCATAGCTGATGAGGTTGTCTGCGTTCTCAAGGTTAGCCGCCTCCATTGGTTATTTGCCTCACGAGTTCGCGCTCTGACCCCGTGGATCTATCAGGCCCTTGGGTTCATATTTGGACTGTCAGATGCCATCATCGGCGTCACCATTTTTGCTGTCGGCAACTCTCTCGCGGACTTTGTTGCAAATATAAGTGTTGCAGTAAGTTGTCTCACCGCCTTTGCGTCTCGCGCTTACGTACCTTCCCAGGTTTTTGCCCCCATCATGGGTTTCTCTGCTTGCTTCGGTGGCCCCATGCTCAACATTCTCCTTGGAGTGGGCATCTCGGGCTCCTACATCATCTCCCATTCTGCCAAACCATACGAACTTCCCCTCTCACCGACGCTCCTCGTCAATGGTTTTGGGCTGCTGATGATCCTGCTGACGACCGTGGTGGTGGTACCGTTGAACGGATTCTACCTGACGAGGGCGTGGGGTATATTCTTGGTTTGCTGTTACGTAGTTTTGGTGATTGTCACCATCGTGGTGGAGTTGAAGGCGGATTCGGTGCTTTGATCGCCCGAATCCGGGTGTCCATTCCGGATAGGTGGCGCAGAGTATCCCTTATGGACAGATTTTTTCCTCACGCCTCGCTCACCCGTCTTTCGTCTTTTGGTTGTCGTAACCTGTTTTCATATATCTCACGCTTGCGCGTCCTATTTGCGTTACCCAGTGCTTTCGCCATTTGTTGATGTTTGGTTTCTCTTTGTTCCTCGTTCTCGCCTATCTCATGTAGCCCAGGGTTTCCTCTTCTTAATCGGATAAATCTTCCATCTATCATTGTATCTCGTTACTACAATTACAACTTGGGTTTGGGATCCGATTCCGCTTTGGCCAGATCACGCAACTGCCTTCTCAAGATCTTTCCCGCCGCACTCTTTGGGACTTGGTCAATGATGAATACGCCTCCCCTAAGGAACTTGTGTTTGGCTACACGACCCCGGACCCAGTCCTGTATCTCCTTGGAGAATGCCGCGGACTCTGCTCCTGGTTGTGGTTTCACCTTGGGCACGACATATGCCCTAGATGGCGAATGGGGAAAAGGAGGTTAGGGTAGGGGTAATTCGAAAAGTATCACGCCGGAAAACGAACCTTGGTAATTCAGTGACGTCCTTCTCAGAATATACCCCGATTACGGCGGCATCGACGATCTTGGGGTGTTGTAATAAAAGCCCTTCCATCTCTGCCGGGGGAACTAGAATGTGACGGTAGCGATTTAGGAAGAGTCTCTCTCTCTCTCGAAACGCGGTATTGTACCTTGGAAGCCCTAAGCGGAACAGGTTAACGTCCCAGGATTGTCCGAGGGGGTGTTGGGAGGCATACCTTGTACTTGATCAATTCCTTGATTCGGTCTACGACGGTATAGTACCCCCCAGCATCGCGCGTACAGACATCCCCAGTCTTGTACCATCCATCGGTGGTGATTGATTCTTTGGTTGCGGTGGGGTTATTCAGGTAACCCTGAGGATGTGTGAGGTCAGGCGCGTTAGACCTTGTACATGCCCTACCTTCATAACCGTCGGACCACGTAACCACAGCTCACCAGGCTCTCTGGGTTTCGCATCGACACCACCATCTCCAACCAACCTCGCTTCAAGGTTCGGAAGGAGAACACCGGCTGAACCGGCCTTGGACAAGAACTCATCGTGGGGCAGGACGTGAGCGACGGGAGATGTTTCCGTTAAACCGTATCCTACGTGAGACATGAGAGTGAACCACTGAAAATAGACACGAGAATCATTGTTGGCTGACCTTGCAGAACGGCGGTATTAGTTCCAACGGACTTCAGTTTGTCGTGAACAGCCTGGATGAGCGAAGGACCGAGCGGCGCAGCACCTGAAGTGGCATTAATGTCAGTACGACACCCTGCGGAAAAGTACGCAAGCAGGAACGCGCACCGGACAGGAGAACACGCAAGGATTTCAGGTTGTACTCGTTCGTCGCTAAAAAAAAACGGCCATCCGTCAAAAGGACCTCGTCCCATTCATCTTTCATACACAACTCGTACCAGGGTGATGAATGATGGCAAGGCACACAGGTGGGACGATGAACGAAACCGTCACCTTGTACTTCTCGATGTTTCGGCAGAACGCTTCGGGTTCGAACTGTGGCATAATCACGACTGGCGTCCCGACCATAAGTGCGAAAGGAAGTAACATGACACCACCTAGAATCCCAACCTCTCAACCTCTCCCTGTCGATTCAGGAGTGGTGAGGACGTACCAAAGATGTGGAAGAATGGTAGGATCCCGATCAACACGTCCTTTCCCGCCTGAACGGGAGGAAACGCTGGTCGGACCATGAGGCAGACGGAAACAATATTCTTGTGTGTCGTCTGTGCTAAACGTCAGAACGTAATATCGCATCACCCGATGATACGAAGAACCTGACCTCGACACCTTTGGGCTTCCCCGTCGTCCCAGAAGAGTAACAGAGGTACACCGTCTCGTTTGACAGCGGGCCGTCGAACCGTGCAGCTGCACTCAGGGTTCCCTTGCCCATTATATCGTCCATATGGATGAATCCCTTCGCGGTCGCCCCCTTATCCCCTACTCCCATGACAATGATCCTCCTCCTCGCTTCTTCCTTGCTCACCCCACTCGCCTCGAGCATCGTAACAACCGCAGGCACAAAAGTGGGGTGGGCGAAGACCACCGTTGCTCCGCTATCCTTCCACTGATGCCCAAGTTCCGCCGGGGTGTACGAAGAATTCGCCAAGGTCGTCCTGAAACCAGCTGCGATAGACCCGAACAATGCAAACGGCCACGCGAAACTGTTCGGGCTAAAGATTAACAGCGTGTCCCCTCTCGTGATCTCCACCCCTCCCAACTTGTTCGCGAAAACGTTCCTGAGACCCCATCCGAGGGAGAGACAGGCAGTCTTGAGCTCTGCACGTGTGATGCTGCGTCCGGTGGGCGCATCGATGAAGGCAGGTGTCGTGGGTGGGATCTCGCGGGCAACCTTTCCTTCAAAGATGAAGGTGAAGAGCGACTCATTGGGGATTGTAACGTCGGGGATGGAAGAGCGGTAGATGGTCATTGTTCAACGTCCACAGTTGGGTTGCGAGAGGAGAGTAGGGGAACCGCAGCTTTTGGCCTGATGCACGAAGACTCTGAGAGCGGGTTAAGCAGGGTTAAGCGGTTCCTCCGCTTAATAAGGACGGGCGTTGTATGGCCATTGATAGCCGCCCTGCTGTCGTCGACCAGAAGGAGGTCGTGCCGATGGTCCCGACGATCCCGAAAAACACACCCCGACGCCCTCCTTATCGAGGACCCGAGGGTTCATCGAAGGATATTTTGTGCCATTGGCATGGGAATCTTGGGAGGGTGTGACATGATCGATGATCGGCGGCATACCATAAGCTTGAAGCTTGAAGCTTCAAGTGTAGCGCTCCGAGTCTTACCCAGAGTCTAAATTAGCAAGGCTGGACAAACGCCGGGTACGTACCGATCGTGTCCATGGTTTCTTAAGACGACCGTGCCTGTGGTTTCATAAGATTAGATATCTAATTCGAACTTGGGTGGCCGTGAGGCATCTCGGCGCCAGGAAACAACCCCAATATACAAAGTAATATCGCAGCAGTCAAGATGCAGATGCAATTACGTGCCAGGCTCCCTCCTTCTGCGCGGGGTCGCAGTACCCACTCAAATCGCTATGCTCGCGCGCCCGAGCGTTGTACATCCGCTGGTCCTGGATCGCTCTTCGTTCTCCGTCAGGAATCCTCCAGAGCTCCAGCACCCGCACAGACAACTTCCCCATCAATGACAGTTGCTTCATCGTGGGTCCCTTGCCATCGGGTTCGCTGTGAAATCCAGGCGATCTGCACCTCCAAGCAAAGCGCAAGGCAGCGGTGATGGTTGTCGCGGTTTGAGCTGTTTCTGCAAGTGCAGAGCCCCAGGGCACCTGGGTATATTCTCTTTACCGATGCCGATAAAATGAATGTCCGTTGGACACTAGGAACAAATTCACGACCGTCCTTCGTCACCGCAGATGACGGGTTGGGGGCCCCATGTCACCCGCCTTGGCATGTCATGCATCATGGACGAAGTTTGTGCCCGCTCCGATGGGCCAATGATACCACGACCGTATTCCCCGCAACCTTAATTGGGGTGATCCCCGAGATCAGATAAACCAAGGCGATTGAATCTCGCATGCACCCGCTATCGCTCTCGTCTCCGTCTCTCATCTCCCTCCGTACTCCACACCAAATACTCATCCACCGACCTACCTCAGCACGTCGATACCACGATGGGCGGTTCTGACGTAGAGGGATCGTCGAAGAAGGAGAAGAAGGATAAGGATAAGGAGAAGAAAGACAAGGGCGAGAAGAAGGACAAGGGGAAGGAGAAAGAGAAGGATAAGAAGGACAAGGACGGAGGTGAGAAGAAGGATAAGGATAAGAAAGAGAAGGATAAGGATAAGGATAAGAAGGACAAAGGTAAGGACGAGAAGGGGAAAGACGAGAAGGGTAAGGATAAAGAGAAGGATAAGGATAAGAAAGAGAAGAAGGATAAGAAGGACAAGAAGGACGAGGACGAGGACGGCGAGGACGGCAAGAAGAAGAAGAAGAAGGACAAGGACAAGGACAAGACTAAGGATAAGGATAAGGACAAAAAGGACAAACCGCCGCACCCACCTGGGGTCAGCGTCTCCAGCGGCCCCGTCCATAGTGGCGAGGCAGCGAGTTACTACAGTCCCTCCAGTGCGCCTCCCCAACCCAAACCCGGACAGCCACCTCAGTCCGGGGGGGTTCCATGGTTCCTCCGTGAACCCAGCGCCGAGGTCCACGACCAGCCTCCTCCTCGAGCTGACCCCCCCTTCCCCAACCCGAACCCTCACTACACCACCTTCCAACAACCTCCGCAACCGCAACCTTCCCGAGCGGTCGGTGGCGGTGCAGGGGTTCAACCTCCAAAGACCGTCCCTCCGTCTGGATATCGGATCCCTCTCGACCCGAACTCACAGTTCCCCACTCCTGATCAGCTCGGTCGACCTCCCGCAACCGATTTCAACAGCTCGACCGGACCGATCTTCATCGGATCTGCCATTTTCCCTGACTCGGTTCACCCTTGCAAGATCATTCCCTCTCTCCATCCTCCGTGTCGTCTCTCACTCAACGGTGGAGAGCTTGAGCACCACGGGAGGTACGATTTGCTACCCATCACCCTAGATATGGAATGGGTCCCCACCGCGAACGGTCAAATACCTCCTGGTCGTCGTCCTGTTGAGGGTGGTTACGAATCCAACGGCGGAAAGCTGTACCACGCTCTTGGCATCGTCCAAGGTGTACAAGTCCCCGGTAAGACGGCTGAGCGCCTCGTGAGTAGATCCCGCGTATACACCTCAGGGAAGAGACTCAACCATCGCGGCTTTCCAGAGAGGCGCCAGTATCCCATTCGGAGGAAGCGAGCACATTCTCCAGGAGAACTACGATGTCCTGTGAGTAGCCACCCACGGTGTACACCTCCAGGTTGATCTAATCTCGGTGAATTAGGTGTTGGAAGTAGGCTTGCAGCCTAAGGCCGCGCAGACTGAATGAAACAAGTGTGTTATGTGCCATAAAAAACAACAACGTTTGTACCATTGTAACAAGAATGAAAGATAATAACCTGTGCTTACTCATTCGGTTTGTCAAACTGGGAGCTCCTACCGGACAACTTGGGGGTAATGTCATCAATTTGTCGCCCGTGAGCGGTAAAGGATCGTCGCGGGAAGAAGCACGCCTTGGGGCGGCGCTCCGGCCCCGGTCGAGG
>Ga0307516_10002833_pt1 | contig 22846 bp, 30 predicted proteins | sample 19_EM_MG_FD_203310 | JGI IMG/M metagenome (GOLD analysis project Ga0307516, IMG submission 203310) | Populus trichocarpa ectomycorrhiza microbial communities from riparian zone in the Pacific Northwest, United States - 19_EM | ecosystem: Host-associated > Plants > Roots > Unclassified | place... | reverse complement strand
GGTTGCATTCAGCGGTCTGTTTTTTGTGCATTGGTATACGTGGCATGGGATGAGAAATGCCCGTGCACTGCTTACTTGCTACGACGAACCGTTTTGGTATCACTGAAGAATGGAATTGGATGTAAATTGAAAGTGGTTACCCCAGTTCACGTCTATGAATCCGGTGGTGCAGGTGGTGCAGGTGGTGGATATGGTACACACCGTCTACCACCACGCAGAAGCCTTTCTCTTCTCCTCTTTCCTCTCTTCGATCCAGCGCTTCTTGCAATCCCTGTAAGCCCTGCCGTCCTCATTAGCGTACTCCGCCGCTACTAATCCTCCCCAGCGCACTCACTGGAAGTAGTCGGCACAGAACTCTCTATCCCCCTGGTTACGGTGAAGACACTTAAGGCTGCGTTCAGCAGCAGCCTGACACGGGTCGAAGTATTCGCTTCTCTGTTTACTGTACGAAGGCGGGCGGCGGTGTCAGCAGCGCCAGCGGGGGGGGGAGGGATAGAACTTTTGGAACCGTTCTCGACCGCGCGTGTATTCCGTGCTGGGACTGTCCCCCGACGGCGGTGGCGGCGGGGGCGAGTTTGCGCCCTTCTGCTCCGGTGACGGGTGGGATTGCTTCGGCAGCGGCGGCGCCGGTGTCGGTGCGGCCATTGCGGCGGCAGTGGTAGTGGCGGGGTTATGGTGGGGGGAGCTGGAGCTGGAGCTGGCGATGGGTGCGTGTGGCGGAGGTGAGTCAGGTATGAGATGAGTAGTTGGTAGCACATGCATCACGTGATCTCGACCGTGCTGTTTCCGCCGGTTTGCCAGAGACTAGACCCGGACTGGGCCGACTGGCGAGACCGACTGCTTTCCGGTCGTTGGGAGGCTATTGGCTGCGTCGGAGCTCGGAGTCTGGTGCATGGCGGCTCACTCGTCCGCGCTGCACGCACTTCGCTGAGCTGAGTTGGAAGACGTCGGTACGGGAACTTGGCCGCGCTGGTTGACGAAGAGCCGGCAAGCGGCACCTCTGAGTGCGAATGGGCAGAGAGGCAGGGAGTGCGCGCGGGGAACTACTAAGGGAGATGAGAGATGAGGAAGAGGAAGAGGATGAGGAGGAGGAGGAGGGGCGTCCATTCTTTCTCCCCGGTCAGACGGTGGATAAGGAAATGGTATAGGTGTATGTTTTAGCCTAGTGGGAGAAAAGATCGGTCTATAGATTGGCCGCCCGTGTATGAATGGGCTGAATAGTAATTTTTTTGGGTGACTGGGCTGGCCCAGCAGTAAATCTACGGGTGTGGTTGATTGTGATGCCTCACTGATCGCATGCGACCTCGGGCCACGGCGACATTATATGCAGTCCGTCCCGTTCACCGTCCGTCATGACCTCGGGCAGTCGTAACCCCCGTCCCCGCCTGGCCCGGTCTATTCCCGCTTCGAAGGACGTAGGAAAGACAAAGGAAAGAGCGAAAAGACGGACAAGAGGAAGGGAAGCCCGCCCCACGTCCCCTGCTCCTCTTCCTCTCCCGGCTCGTCTCCGTCGTCCTGCTCCTCTCCGTCTCCCCGCCTCGAGTCCTGGCTCTGGGCCGCCTCCGGGCCCGCCCGGCCCCACCCTGCGTCCTGCCTGGGTGGCACGCGGCCACCATCGTGTTCGGGCGCTGCTTCGTCGGCATCCCGTACTTCTTCGTAGCGATGCGGCCCTCCGCCCAGCGCCGGGCTTCGGCCCACTCCTCCTCCGAGATCTCTCGCTTGATGTTCGCACGGGATCTGGGAAGGGACACCGGTCGTCCCCTGTACCGGTTCCCAAAGCCTAGCCGCTCAACTCCGTGAGCGCCCGGCTTCTGCACCGCCAGCTCCGCCCACTCGTCTGCCTTCTCGTCCCCGACGACCCCTCTGTGAGCCGGGCACCGCCGGATCTCGATGCAGACGTCCGGCCTGGCTGCCCTCGGAGCCGCGACCCACCTTCTGGCCTGGACGGCATACTTCTGCCCCGGTCCAGTTTCTCCTGAGAACCGCCTCTGCCTGCTGTCCAGCTGGGCGGATGCAGGTCGCAGGCCCGACTCCATCCCCATGCCCCGACATCCTTCGCCTTTCCATCACAGTTCCGCACCGGGCCATTGCCACTGACTGGGCACAGGCCGCCATGGCCTTTCATCAGTGGGTCGGTGACAGCCCCATCTGTCCTGTGAGCCGACGGAGGCGGTTCATGGCATTTCTCCCCCTGCTTGAGTCTGATGGATTGGCGCTCCTTCAAGGTGAGCTAGGAGTCCAGCCAAAAACCCAGCCACCTAGCTGTTTCTTTGGCAAAGGGAACCTCTCTGCCGGCGACCTTGATCTTGGTCTTGGCTGCCTCTGAAGGGGGACGCCGCTGCTAGCTTCCCAGGCTATATACTGCCGCGGCAGCAGCCTGCTCGAGCTTCGCTACGACTTCCAGTTCACCTCTTCCCGCCGCCCACCATGCAACGCCATCCACGAAGGAGAGACCCTTCACTCCAGGAACTTTTCCCTCCACCCAGTCGAAGGCGCCTGACAGATACGCAGCGAAGAGAACCGGGGGCGGCGGGACAGCCTTGTGGTGTCCCCGTTGTCTATCGCCTGTCGGGCGCCCGTGCGGCCATCGAGAACGAGCGCCTCCATTCGCCACCCCCAAGATCCCCTTGTCGACATTGTTGGAGGTCTATGGGTGAGCTGGCCGAGCGATAGATCTACGCGTGGGCTGGCCCAGTGAACGCCCCCTGCGGTGGAAACCTGGCTCCGGGGCTGGAGATTTTGCTTCTCGAGAACTAGTGCTTTCGTCGGACACCACCACCGATAGCGCCCCTCTCCAGCCAAGTCCGCCACTGCCCGCCTGCCCCAGCACGCTCGCCAACCACCTGCAGGAGGTGGGGAATTTGCAGGATCAGGAGAAGCAGCCTCCGGTAGAGATCTCCGAGCTCTCTAGTCTTGGGGATTCGAATGATTTACCGCCACAGTGGCGGAAGAGAACTCGGCAGCTGACTACATGTGTTCTATCCCAGCGGGCAGAATACTCGGGCTACAGATGGGCTGGTCCGTCTACATAGACTGGCCGTATGAGTGGGCTGGATCTACGAACCGGCCAGACAGCGGGTGGAACTTTTCGTGTGACTGGGCTGGCCAGGTGGGAGATATCTGGGAGCGGGCTGGCCGGAAGGCAGTGTGTAGATAGACCTTCCTTTTGTAGCGGGGGGAGGGAGAGGCGCTTAACTCCGCGGCGACCAACTCTGCTCTAAGGGAACCGGGCTTCATTCAACACTGCGGCGACCAAATCCCAGGCACAATCTGCTCAACACTTCACTATTACTCAAATAAATTCCGCTTATAACCTAGCGATGTATGTATCTCCGGAGAGCGACTGCTGCGCCCGCCTCCTTCTCTTTCTCGGGACTCGCCCTTCTACTACAGTACATTCTGGCACCGTGGTTAACGTTGGGTTGCCCACTCCAAGAGTCCGGATCACAGCACGTCACGCAAAGCTCCGTGTGCTAGATAGTGCGGTAACTATGGCTCGGGACCTGGGGTGTAGATAACTAAGTACTTATGTAAGTATGTATGTACTTGCCCACTTACGCACCAGTTCGGCTCTGGCGTGTAATAGATACCAGAAGCGGCGCGATCGAGACACGGCGTTTGATCCGTCAGTACATACATACAGTGCAGTGCAGTGCATAGCAAGCGTCCGCCTTAGCCGCCGGCCGTCTCCAGAATCGAAAGGCCGGGCCGAGATACGGGACCATATATATCGAACCAGTCCGGTCCCGCTGATTACATACACGCGATCGTGGGCGCCATCACCGCCGCTGTGTCTCACCCTTGTTGTCGACAGCCAAATGCTGGTGGTGTCGATACTGGACTCAGACTCGGGAGGACGTCTTCAAGCGCTGTCCACACTGGAAGCGCCAGCGGGAGATTCTGTGGGGCTGAGGCGGGAAAGCAGGAAGTAAAAATGGGAATCAGGAGTGAGTATGTATGGGGGGGGGATGGGGGGGGGGGGTGTAAACACATTTCTTATTCTTTGGGCCAGGGGCAGGGGGGAGAGAGCCACATCGTGCCGAAAGGACAGTGAACGGAAACAAACCGCGTGTTATCGTCGCGATTAGTGACAAAAACAGAAATTTCTACATATGGCCGTTGCATTCTTGGTGCGGGAGGTGCGTCTGCAGTTGTGCACGCGCGCGTGCTGCAGGCGGCGCCCAGAGCCACAGCAGGGCGCAGGCTAAGAACCACACGGGGCGCCATTGCTTTTGCTGTTCGGTGGCGGAGGAGCACGATCGCACACAAGTATGAGACTTTTTTTTTTCTTTCTCGTTTTTGTTGATAAGAAAATGCGTTTACACCCCCCCTACTCACTCCTACTTGCACGCCGCTGTTCGTGCCCTCGGCGGCTGGCCGGCCGTGTGAGATCTGATGACCGTGTGGCCGCCCACTCGCGGAACAGCGCCGGGGAAAGCCTCCACGCGCAAAGCATGCTTGGTGCTCGCGTGCTCCTTGGGTGGGGCGCGCCTGCTAGTCTAGATACATACTGCCGGTAACTACATACTTTATGTAGTTAGCCTGAAACTGGTGCGGTAAGCAGCTGACGCGCAGATGTCTTCACTCCCCAGCCTCGGTGCTTAATATGTTGTCCAGATGTCCATCCGCGGCAGAGCACCTACGGTGCAGTGCAGATGGCTTGCTTGCTCCCACGGCCGCTGCTCCGTCCACGCATACACATCCCCCGGCGTGCCAGCGGAGCAGCTGTTCACACTCACGGTAGATGCATCGGCGAGCAGGCAGTAGGGGCTCTGCCGACATCTGCGCATCACGCGCACCGCTCCGAGTGCCCGCACGGAAATTCTGCACGGAAAGCCCGCTGACTCATTGGCGATGGCAGGCGACAGACAAGACACAAGCAAACCCGGCAGCGCTGCGACCCCGGACCAACCAACCCGCCTTCCGCGCGGCGAAAGCGCAGACAAGCCTGGCCGGGCGTGGCCAAGGGCTGACGGCGCCGCCGTGGACCCAGCGCTCCGTGCTGCGGCGAGAGCCCAGCCAATATCTGCGGACGGGCGGACATGAAAGCCCCGGGTTCTCGGCATTCGGCGTGCCACTTGTGGTCGTGATAGAGTGCGTACATACTCGTCGTTGCACTCGGAACCGGAACGCAACGGCCGCTCTTCCCGCTGGCCCCTCCGCCGAGCTGTCCGGAACGGACGACGGCGGCGACGGTGTCGAGAAATCTCACGGGCATCCCGCATCCAACTGCAACAAGATAACTGCCCACCGTACGGAAGGCCGGTACCACACGCGGAGCTTTTCCCATAACGGGCACGGAGTAGTTATCGACTCTATGTAAGTACGCAGCTCCCTCCCATCTATCTGTCAGCGGTGAACTGCTCCGGTTTTTTTTTTCCCCGACCGGTTAGGCAAGATGTTCACTTTCTCCCTTGACAGAAGACATATGTAGATAGATATATAGATACTCGACCGTTTCGTCGCCACCACATGGCGCTGCGGGGTCGGTTTGCCAGCCTGCCGTGATAGATAAGCATCACTCTCACCACACCATCACGCATTTTCCCAAGCTTCAGGGCCGTCTCGGCGATCGCTTTGTGAACGTTTCCGATCAGACATCCTGTGAGCGGGAGACGAAAAAAAAAGAAAAGCACGAAAAGCAAAAAAAAAATTAATTTGCCGCCGCCGCCTGCCCAAGCATCGCACCACGGGGGGGGGGGGGCGCCACGGGTACATACCGGCGCTGGTTGGGTTGAGTCTGCCGCTCATGATGGCAACTGTTTCGGCGCGCCCGGGATCACGTGTTCTTTTTTGCCACACGGCGGTGGCGACGCTGTTCTCAAAGGCAGGAATTAACCCTTGTGGGGAGTATATAGATCTCGGGTAGCAAGTTGCCCCTCCAGCAAGATTCCACACATGGACGCTGCGGATGTGTGGATATAGAGTAGCATCCAGCCCACGGTTAGTTAATCCGTATCGGTCGTGCCACGGCAACAGGCCCGGAGTGCGGAGTAGCCGTGCCGTAGATACAGCACAGCACAGTACGTTTGGGTGCTTCTTCTCGGCGGTTGACGATCGGTCCCACAACGGAAGTGTCACGATGCAGCGGAATCGGCATTCGCCGTCCAGCCACAGCCCAGGCCAGCCAAGCCACTGTGGGATAGCTGCAAACCCAAGATACATACATGTTGCTTCACCCGGTGGGTAGCTATCTAGCCACGACAGCTACGATTCGGGAAAGAGTCACGATACCGCCTGCTCGATAGGTGTCGGACAGGAGATGCAGATGGGCGGACAGATAAGCCCTCCAATCTCGGGGACATTATTTTTTTAGCGGTCTGTTCGAGCCTGAGCAAATGGCAGAGCCAACACGAGCACCTGCTCAGTTGGAAGCAAGCAATCGCAACGTCCACGCTGTGCTCGATGCTCGCGGAGAGAGGAGAGAGGAGAGAGGAGAGAGGAGAGGAGAGGAGAGTGGTGATCGTCGGCGTCCAATAACTAACGGGGCGTAGAATCCGGAGCTTTTCACGGAAGCGGTGGGCCTCCTCCCGACTGCCCGAAAGGGAAGGGAAGGGGGGAAACAGTGAGGCAAATTGAAAGGCCGAAACCGAAACGTTTGAGGACCGGGCTGAGGGAGATGCCTTCTCGACGCTGTGTGGGAATGCAATCCCGGGAGAGGGGTAGCGCGGTGCGACTTGTCTGGGTGCCGCCGGGCGAAACATACCGTAACCGGTCAGAACAGTGCGCACGATGGTTGGTGGCGGGGCCGGTGGTGGCTACATGTATGGAGTGCATGCCATCACCGGATATGTCAGCGGGCGACAGCACGAATGCGGGTGGGGGCACGGCCGCCGCCGCAGCCTATGCAGCATCGCAGGTATGTGGCTCCACGGTGGGCGCCGTCCTCCGGGCCCGCACACGGACAGAGTCAGGCGGGGGCGGTGCCTTGTCGGTCCGCGGGTATTCTCCGAGCAGCGCATAGATAGTATCCGCGGCACTCCTCTTTTTGCTTGTGACGTTGCGGACGGCGCATTAGTCATTGCGCACGCATGCAAACTCCTCGTTTTGCACTGGGCAGTCGCCTTTCTCGCGCTGGGAGCGAGCCTCAGAACGGAAGCTGGGAAAACGAGACTGAGACTGGGCCTGTCTAGTGGGTGGTGTGCTGCGCGCGGCGGCAGATATAGAGTACAACATGCATCTATGTACATAGTTACTGTATGCACACGCCTGGCTCGAATACATACATATGTACTCAGCCAGCCTGGCGCCGCCGGCCTAGCCAAACGTCGCATGTCCTCAGACTCGACCGATCGAGCCGGCGCGGCTCCTCTGCTCTTGTGACCCGGAGATGCGTCCCTGCGAGCGGGCGTCTGCTGTGTATCATCAGTCCGCAGGTCTGCGGTCTGCGGTTCATGCACGATCCCTGCGCCGTCAGACGGTTTTGCTTCGGTTTGTGGCTAGCTTCCTCTCACCAGGCTCACGGCGATGGAGGAACGCTGACGCCTTGCTGCTTGTCTGCTATCTATCTCTACTCTATGCCAAAGAGCCTGCCTCCGTCATGCTGCGGCTGTGGCTCTGCTCCACTCAGCGCCGCCCTCCGCAACCCCGTAGTATGTGCCCTACGCACGCTCCGTACATGCTGTCCCGCCCCCCCCCCCCAAACCTGTCCGCGACTATGCCGCAGGCCGCATTCCGCATACCACGAGTGCGCCTCCTCCCCGCGAAATAATGGAACGGAGGGCGTGCGACGGAATAGATATCTATCTGGTAGCTATCGCCGCTGGGATCGCACCCGTGGAAAAACGAGGACTTCCTATCGATCCCACCCTATCCTCCTATCCTCCTCCGCCCACTCGCCCACTCCTCCCCCTTCCCACACTCATACCGCCCCTGGGCTTCCTCCTCCTCCTCCTCCTCCTCCTCCTCCTCCCCGGAGCAGATAAATACACCACTCCCCCCCCGCTTTGCCTCCTTGTCAGCTGTCGACCCAGTTCACCGCTCCCCTGACAACGACCCAGCACCTTCGAACAACGCTTCCCTCCTCCGGGCTTCTCAAGGAAGCGTAGCAGTCCCGCTTTCCTACCGTGACGGCCCTCACGCACGCGGTGGTCAAAGACGATATACCGGCCATGTCGACAGAGAAAGTCTCCCCGTACACGGAAGAGCCGTCGGCGGTCGAGCGCGGTGGCGTCGGCGGCTTCATCGACTCCTTCCGGCAGCACCCCCACCAGGCGCGCACCCAGCGCGAGCAGAAGGCCGCTGCGGCTGCCGGCCATATCGACCTCGAGCTGGCCGCGCACAACCTCGCCGAATCGCCCCTCCGCCGGAAGCTCAAGGGCCGCCATCTGCAGATGATCGCCATCGGTGGCTCCATCGGAACCGGTCTTTTCATCGGCTCCGGAAAGGCGCTGCACAATGGAGGTCCCGCTTCGCTGCTGATCTGCTTCTCGCTGATCGGTCTCATGCTGTACTCGACCGTGCACGCACTGGGCGAGCTCGCTGTCATCTTCCCCGTCGCCGGTAGTTTCGCCGCCTACTCCTCTCGCTTCATCGATCCGGCTTGGGGCTTCGCTATGGGTTGGAAGTGAGTTTTGCTCCCCCCCCCCCCGCGGATCCGTGCGCGGCGGAAACACGTGGCGGCCCGGAGCTAACCTGCGCAGCTACGCGATGCAATGGCTCGTCGTTTTCCCGCTGGAAATCGTTGCCGCCGCCATCACGGTGCAATACTGGGACAAAGACCACACCATCAGTCCTGCCGTCTGGGTCACCCTCTTCTGGGTTCTGATCGTGGTCATCAACCTGTTCGGCGTCAAGGGCTACGGTGAAGCGGAATTCGTGTTTTCGCTGGTCAAGGTCATTGCCGTGATCGGCTTCATGTGAGTGATCCGCCGACGAGTCCGCCATCACGCCCGCGATCGCTGACGGCGAGCACAGCATCCTCGGCATCATCCTGAACGTCGGAGGAGGTCCCGAAGGTGGCTACATCGGCGGACGGTACTGGAATGACCCCGGCGCGTTCCACAATGGCTTCAAGGGACTGTGCAGCGTCTTCGTCACGGCCGCCTTCGCTTTCGGCGGAACCGAGCTGGTCGGTCTGGCCGCTGCCGAAACCGCCAATCCGCGCAAGTCCCTGCCGACCGCCATCAAGCAGGTCTTCTGGCGAATCACCCTCTTCTACATCGTCTCCCTGACTCTAGTCGGTCTCCTCGTGCCGTACACCGATGCGAGACTCCTCCAGGAGGGTTCGAGCAACGCCGCTGCCTCTCCTTTCGTCATTGCCATCCAGAACGCTGGAATCGACGTGCTCCCGTCCATCATGAACGGCGTCATCATGATCGCTGTCCTCTCGGTTGGCAACTCCTCCATCTACGGCTCCTCGCGTACCTTGGCCGCCCTCGCGGAACAGGGCCAGGCTCCCAGGATCTTCGCCTACATCGATCGCCGCGGTCGCCCCATGGCCGGTATTGCGCTCGCCTCAACCCTCGGTCTGTTGGGTTACTTCTCGGTCGACCCCAAGGTCGAGGGTCCCGCTTTCGGCTGGATGTTGGCGCTTTCCGGTCTCTCGAGCATCTTCACTTGGGGTTCGATCTGCTTCGCTCACGTCCGTTTCCGACGCGGCTGGGCGGTGCAGGGCCACTCGCTCGACGAGCTTGCTTTCCGTTCGCAGCCCGGCGTCATCGGCTCCTGGATCGGCTTCATCTTCAACGCCCTCGTACTGATCGCTCAGTTCTGGATCGCGATGTGGCCCATCGGCGGAAAGCCCAACGCCGAGGCCTTCTTCCAGGCATACCTGGCCGTGCCCGTCGTCATCTGCTTCTACGCCACGTACAAGATCTACTACAAGACGCAGTTCGTCCGCTCCAAAAACATGGATCTCCGCACTGGTCGCCGGGAACTGAACATCGAGGCGCTACTGGCCGAGGAGCGTGCAGAGCAGGCTACTTGGCCCACATGGAAGAAAGTGTAAGTCCCGACTATCATCCCATTTTTCCCGGAAACAGCTGATGCTTATGTTTACCTTTAGTTACAAATGGTTTTGTTAGAGGACAACGCACTTTCGGGATTTCTACCTTCCAATTCTGCGATTTGATTTTCCCATGATATTTGCTCTTTGTTTTTTTTTGTTTTTTGGGGGGGTTGGGGTTGGGGTTTCCCGTCATGTATTCCATCTTGAGGCGGAGCTGTGAGGGCTCCTGTACAGAAAAGGATCGGGGACCCGCAACAGTTGCGGTGTGGGATGAGGACATGTAAATTTTAGCAACTGAGACCCGGAATGCCGTCTACAATTAGCATCTAACTATGTGCCCTGAGCCAACAGGTCCATGTATTTCCGTTCCACTCCCCAACGACCGCTTGCTGCATATCCTCACAGAGCTACTCTGTCCTCTCATCAACCTCATCGCCGACCCCGCTCCCAGCTGCGTTGAACGTCAGCAGCCAACCGGTCGCTCACTGGCGGCGCCGGATCCGTTGAGACTGCGTTCGTTGCCACTTTTTTCCCCTCTTTCTTTTCCCTTTCGCTCTTTTTTTTTTTTTTTTACTCTTGCGGGGGTGCTGGTGCTAGTACTGGTGCTGGTGCTGGTGCTGGTTGTGGTGATGCTGGTGGTGGCGGGAGTGGGAGCGGCCCAGCTGGGATAGGCTACGTCATGCATTCACATGAAGTTGGTGGCAGGTAACTACTTCATATATCATAATATCATGTATGTGTACTAGTTAGTACATATGTACGCATGTATGTGGGGCATGCACGAAATCGTGATCCATGATAGCAAGGTACATCCCTCCTTTTGATTTTACTTTTTTTTTTGGGTGGCGTTGCTGGGGGGGACCCTTCCTCGGACTGACTCGATCCTCCTTCTTCTTGGCGGGAGCTGCGGGAGTATGTACGAACATCATGGGGGGAGCTGCAGAGGCCGCGACGATCGGGGGGGGGGCGCCACACGCGCGGGCGGGAGCTATCTAGATACATACATAGCTATCTAGCTGCTGATAGATAGCGCTAGATAGGTTGGGCTGGTGCCAAGCGGGACGTCGTTTTTTTTTAAAATTCATCTCCCGATGGCTGGATCCAATCGCTCGGGTAACGGCAGTGCTCCGTACCCGTACTCGTAACGGGGCCCTCGCCCCGTCGTGGCGAAGCGTGGTAGGTGCGTCGTTGGATGGGGGGGGGGATGGGGATGGGGATGGGAAGCTGATGACATACTCGCCTTCGGGCCCAGTCCCTCGGCGGGCGTTGTCACCATTGGCCGCGGAGCGGATCCATCGTATGTAGCCGACCGCTCAGATCGCCCCCCACTTGGACCGTGGAGTGGAGTGGGGTAGCCACATATGTAGATACTAAGCAGTGACGGTGGCGTGAGTGCCTTGTCATCGGCAGCGGCCGCCGCCCGCCTGCGCCAAAAAAAAAAAAAAAAAAACGCCGTCAGCTTATGGTGCGTCTCTTGGGCGAAGCGTGGTCTCTCTCCGTGTATCCGCTCTTGGTGGGAACAGGATGCCCGGGAAGTGCCTAGTACATGGCTCGGAGTCCACGGGACCTCGAGCGCGCGGGAGTTGGCCTGCACCCGGGTTGTCCGTCTATCCCATCTACCGTTTGGGCGTAGGGCATGGACGACTACGTTCGAGTGACCTCTACGCTATGGCCGTGGCAGCCCAGAGCGGAGTGGGGTAATGCGCCCGGATCCGGGTGGTCCCGTTCCCCGGAGCTTGATTCGAGGGGCGGTTGAATTAAGCTCGACGGGTGCATATACGCCCACTCGTTTGCACCCCGTGTAGATATACCGACGTTGGCTGTCTGCATGGGACCGCATACGTGGGGAACCGCGTGGTGAGGTGGGGGGTACATAAAACAATTGATAGTGACAGTAGCGGAAGGCATATTGTGGTATTGCTAGTTGTCGTATAACTAACTAAATACTGTACCTATCCTTACTTAGAGGACGATATCACTACCATTCATTTTACCCCCACTTCACTACATATACAGTACTTAGATGCTCCCTCCTTATTAGACGCTCACGGGCTAGCCTTTTCCTTTCGCTTTTTCGTTGATTGCGTCTGCATACTCAAGATCGTGGAATTCCCCGTGGACTCAAAACGCGAGTGAGAGCACGTGATTCAGGCAGGGTAACTGGCGTGGGCTCGCTGGTGTGACATCATGTGGGCCGCAGAGCCGCACTGCATGCGAAACATATCTACGCACAGACGTCCGTCCCCCGTCGATCGACAGCCCACCATCGTCCACCCCCCACCTATCTCGAAACCATCTCGCTCAACGCCGTTTCCATCTCGAATCCATCGTGTCGGAGAAGCTGCGCCATGGCAGCCGTCCCGGACGAAGCGAAGGAGCTCCGCCTCGTGAACAATGTCGAGCTCAAGATCGCCCTCGCCGATTCGGACGCGAAGCTCCAGAAGCTGTTGAATCTGTACCTGCCGCCGCTTCTGATGAAGCTGAGCTCGCCGCACGAGGCCGTGCGAAACAAGGCCGGCATCCACCCTCGGGGGAGGGAAGCGGTGGAACGGCTGCTGACGTTTCTTGTTCCCGTAGATCGTCGCCGTGTGCGCCCACGTCAACACCCGCATCAAGCCGTCCAATTTCCTCCTCCCCGTGCCCGCGCTTCTTGAACAGTTCAAAGACCCGGCCATCGGCGGCAGCTATCCGCTGATCCGGAACTTCGATCTGATGTACATCACCACGGGCATCGGGCGCATGCCCGTCGCCGAGCGCATGGACCTGCTCCCGACCCTCGTGCGGGGGATATCCACGCACGGCAACGACCACCACCAGCGCACCCTGTTCAACGTGCTGCTTCGCCTGCTGCCACACTTCGAGCCGCCGCCGCGAGGGTCGTCGACGGATACGGCACTGCGCGAGCAGCTGTTTCCGGCCAGCGAGACGCAGGACGCTGAGTGGCTTGCTGCCTGGTTTGCCAAACTAATGCTGCTGAATCTGAACATATTCGGCCAGGACGACAAATCGTGTCCGGGACTGTCCAGCACGGATGTGGATTTTCTGACCATGGACAAGAAGAAAGAGACGTTTACTCCATGGTCGGTGCTGGCCGAGATCAAAGTTGCTGTGCTCAAGTTCATCGCCTCCGGCGCGTTCGTGGACAGGGAACGCTACTTTGTGGCTCTCATCGCCTCGACCGATACCAATTCGGCGGTGGCTGATCCCGCCGAGGGCGTCTACAAGCGTGCCATGGCGTCCATATCGCTCGAGGACGGAGAAATCGTCGCGGATCTGTACGGGTTGCTGCTCGGTCGGCTGGGCGTTCCGCCCGCGAAACTGACCCTACAAACCAAGATCATCGGACTGCTCTGCAAGTCCCAAAAGGCCGCGGAGGGGTCTCGAAGGATCGAGATTGAGGAGATATTGGACATCGGATTGGAGACGACATATCCGCGACTGCGGCAAGCAGTGTTCGGTTTCATGACCTGGGTTTCCCGCATGGGAGACAGCGATCTGACGGATTCCCTGGCGCCCGGTGTGATGGAGAAGCTTAGATACTGGCTATTGGAGGACACCGCGGCCTCGGACGAACTCAGGGGATATGCCTATGAGACCCTAGCCGCCCTTGCTTCGCGATGCATCCATATCGTGCTGGAGCCGGAGTTGGGCATCGCTCGCTTCATGTTCCGGCAGCTGAGAGACGACCGTGGTGGTGTCGCAGTGACTATCGAGGGTGCTCTTGGTGTGATACTTACGGGAATCGCGAAAAAGAATCTGCAGGGACCGGTAAAAACCGCCATGGAGGATATGCTTTTGGACGTCATAATCGAGGAGAGACGGGGAACAGGACAAGCGGTCAAGTGGGCGGGCAGGTTGCTAAGTTTCGGGAACGTCGTGGGCAGATGGGTGGGCGCTTTGGCTCTGGGAATGGGTGGAACCATCGCCGAGGAGGGCGGAAAGGGTGGGTACAATCCCAGTAAATCTCAAAAGCATCTTTCCGTTCCCCACAGCGCCTGCCGCTTGTCAAGATGGATCGATGAACTGTGCGTGAAGTTGACACTTGCGTAGCCCTTCACCCCTACCATTATCGCCTGGTGAATCCCGAAGCCTCCCTCCAAACGATCAAGAATGCCGTCCAGTCGGAGGAAATGGACGTCGATGTCCCTGCTGGTGCGAACAAATTTGACTTTCCTCGGTTCGCAGACTTGGTCACGTATTTCTTCACAGTCCATCACACACTGCCAGCGTCATTCGGGGGAGGCGGGAATCTGATCGCCGGAAAGCTCCCGCCAAAGCCGTTCGCTAGCGTCCTCGCATTCGTGAAACGGATCGCTATATGGGAAGCACTCGGCCAGCAGCAGTTGGATATCAAAATCGACGAGGACTGGGATCGCAACGTGGACACCATCACCGACACCGATGAAGCGGCCCGCACCCAGGTGGAGAATTTCCTGCAACAGCAGGATGCGAGCGTCGTCACGACTCTGCTCGATGTGGCGTGGGGAGGAATGCTCTACGACGGCGAGGGCGTGGACACGATCAAGAACACCTGGAACGAACTTGCCGTTCTGGTTCCTCCATCGATCGTGGAGCGCTACACTGGCAATCTCCCGGCAGCGTGGAAGTTGCTAACCGTCCCGAACGCGGAGACCCGACGTGTCGCTGCGACGGCCGTCGGACTGCTCGGGAGCCACCACGCGGTGTCCGAGGCGACTCTCGCGAAACTGGTCGAGGATCTGGTGGCCGGAATCGAGGGCAAGAAGAGTGGCGCGATTGGCGCATTTGCGATACTTCTCTCCAGGCTGAAAATGCGAGGGCGACTAGCCTGCATCAGCAGCGATCTCATCCAGACGGGCGTCCGCGGGATCGCGACGGCTCTCATGGACTCGCGGGATGCGGCATTGGCCGAGACCGCCATCGAGGCCGTGGGTGAGTTAGCGGTCATGACGGTCATCAGTGAGGACACGATTGAAGTCGATAAAGTACAGAAGTCTTTGCTGGAGAAGGCAAAGCGTGGCCACCAGAAGGCCGTTCAAACTTTGGGCTACTTGGCGTTCCTGTACCCCGAAGACTCCCCGAAGACGGACGCGATCACCGCCGAGATAATCAAGCTCGGCGAGAACGGAGGCGTCGAGATGTCGTTCGTCGCTGGCGAGGCGTTGGCGAATGCATCCGCGGGCTGGGGCAGCAGCGCTGTGCGGCGCGGTAGGAAGATGGCCGGAGTGGAGTGGGCCGGGGGGAGGCGCGGCGGTGTGCGCAAGTTGCTCGATCAGCTCCTGAAGAGGGCGCAAGAAGCTGGTGGCGGCGGCAAGCGCAGAACTACGGTTGTTGGTTTGCTCAGTGCCTTCGAGTTCTGCAGCCAAGACGAAGCTGCTAAGGAGAGGTTGGGTGACGCACAGCAGGCGTTTAGGGCCTTCTTGACGGATAGGGACGGTACGTTGTTCAACTCCCCTTCTCGGAGCAGGATTTCTGACAGCCGGCTGCAGACTTCATTCAGGAAACCGCTGCCCGCGGTCTCACGGCCGTCTACAGTCTCTCGGATGAGGAGACGCAGCAGGATCTTGTTCGCTCACTCGTATCTTCCTTCACTGGGGAGACGAAGCAGAAGATACAGGTTTCCCGCGACACACAGCTCTTTGAGCCCGGTCAGCTGCCTACCGGGGACGGTTCGAGCGTGGGATCGTATGGAGATATCATGGTCAGTATCTCTCTCGAACTAGGGCGCATGATCCTGAATCAAAGCTAATCGGGTCCACTCCCTATCCAGTCACTCGCGGCGGAACTTGGCGATCCTAGCCTCGTCTACAAATTCATGGCGCTAGCCCGGCACAATTCCGTATGGGCATCCCGGGCGGCGTTCGGGCGGTTCGGCCTGGGCAAGATACTTTCCAGCTCGACGGAAGTCAGAGACAACGAGAAGCTGTGGCCGGTCCTCTACAGGTACCGCTTCGACCCATCGTCAGGAGTGCGTCAGAGTATGACCGCGATCTGGCAGGCACTCGGCGGCGGACCGGAGACCGTCGAGCGATGGTGGGAGAACATCCTGCGGGAGTGTCTCAGCGGCGCTGTTCGCGGGAGCGAGTGGAGAGTGCGAGAAGCCAGTATCGCTGCCCTTGCGGATCTCCTCGGCGGCAGGAAGGTCTCTCAATACAAAGAGTACCTCCAGGAAATCTGGAGGATCGCCTTCAAGGTGCTGGACGACGTCAAGGAGAGCGTACGTTTGGCTGCGATGAAGCTCTGCAAAGTGCTTACTGCGGGAATGGTTAGAGCCGTGGAGGGCGGCGTTGGCCCAAAGGAAAATGCTGAGATTCTGGCGATCTTGATGGAATTCTTGATGGGAAGGCAAGGATTCGAGGCAGAGGCCAAGGACGTGCAGTTGTTCGCCATGAGTAAGCCGCTCTACTTGGTATCTTTCCCGTAGCATATGGTCACTAAAGCTGAGTTCGATCTTTCTACTAGGCACGTTGCTGCATGTCATCAAGAGCGCCGGCGAACAGCTCAGGCCATGGATTCCAGACATCATCGAGAAGATGCTCGTTCTGCTGGCCGATCTGGAACCAGAGGCAGTCAATTATCTCATCATGAACGCAGACAAATACAACACCACCGGAGATGAGGTAAAAATTTCTTTTTACAGTTCTACTTGGCCACTTCACGGAGTTCGGATGCTGATATCGCCAAGATCGACCGAATACGATTAAACTCGATCAGGGCGTCTCCGATCATGTCGGCAATCGAGGACCTGCTGGACAAACTAGATGGTCCGAGCACGGCGAAACTTATCCCGCGGTTGACGAAGGCTATCCGCACCTCTTTGAGCTTACCTTCCAAGGTCGGGTGCAGTAGAGTAGTGGTGAACCTCGTAATGAGACACCCGGTGCTGTTCAAACCGTACGCCGACGAAGTGGCGAAGGCTTTGCTTGCGGCGGTCAAAGACCGTAGTGAAGTAGTCTCGAGGGGATATGCCGTTGCAATCGGATATGCCTGTCGCATCGCCGCTGACAAAGGAATCCTGACGATTGTCGACTGGGCAAAGAAGAGCTACTGGGAGGGGGAGGAACGGGAGAGAACAGCATCCGGCGCGGTTCTTGCGGCGGTGTACAAACAGTGCGTTCAATTCTCTCTCCGCATGTGCATGCGCGCTGACTCTCCTTCGCGGAAAGCGCGACCGACCGGGCAAACGAATTGGCTGTGGATATCCTTCCGTTCGTTTTCTGCGCCAAAAACGATACCGACGAGTCCGTCAGTGAGGAGTTCAGCAAAACATGGACGGAGAATACGGGCGGCTCCGGTGCTGTAAAGCTCTACTTGACCGAGATCGTGCAGCTCAGCACGGCAAACATCACATCGGCTCGGTGGTCGACGAGACAGACGTGCTCCCTCGCACTTGCCGAAGCTGCGAAGTCCATTTGTGAGTTTCCTCGCCCTTGACACAATGTTGGGAGAGGGGGATGTTACTTTCTCCTTCCGACTGGCCGAGATTGTGTTTCACGGAGCTCGAGACCGCAGCAAGGATCTGGCTGGCCACCTTCTGGGATTAGGTTCAGATGGACTGACAATGATGGTTTTTTTAGCCCGTGATATTACCCTTGCACAACTCCAAGTTCTCTGGCCCGCACTGGTGGTGGCCGTTGCCGGCAAGAGTTGGGAAGGCAAGGAGAAAGTCCTCGAGGCGTTTGTTTCCTTTGCAGTAGATGCGAAACAAAGCCTGGATGGCGACGAAAAGAGGCTCAAGGAGCTCGAGCAGGTCAGCTAATGCTCCACCACTACTAGAGGGTGGGGTTTTTTTCTCCTCCCGATTTTTGTTGACGTTTTTTATTACAGATCGTCATCCGAGAAGCCAACCGGAATAACAGTGTTTACCGTGGACCGGCAATCAAATGTCTCGGAATTTTCGCTGACGGCTTCGAAACTCTTGATCTATTCGACAAAACGTACGACATCCTCGACTCGGCCATCGCGCTCGATGGGGACGAGATGGATGTCGACGGCGAAGATGGAAAGTCCGCTAAAGAACTGTGAGCACCTACCCCACTCATGGTCGTTGCGTTTCTAACCCACTCCCAGGGCACATGTTTTGGCCGTGAACGGAGTGAAGGCAGTCTCCCAAGCTTTCCGGCCGGGCGTAACTCTAGATGGTAGGCTCCATCGTCCACATCCCGTGTCAAGCCTTGATGCTGATGGCTTCCACAGAACGCCAGGTGCTGGAACGGGTGACACGTGTGGTTGGAATGCTCGAGAAGCGCATTGTTGGGCCCAACATCGAACTGAAAGCATGTGGTATCGACTCCGTCACACTGGTCGCCCAGCGTCTCGCACAGTCCCAGACGAAATTCGGAGATGACGGCTGGACACAAATTCTCAAGAGGGTCTGGGACCGCATTGTAGAGCATGGGAACGACTATGGATTCGAAGCTGGGCGCGCCAAGGCTGCATCCTCCCTGGAGCACTTCACGACTGTTCTTAAGCGCTACAAGCGGGCGGTGGACACGCCGGATCGCCACGAGCTAGTGGGGAGAGTTCAGGAGGATGTCAAGAAGACTCTCGACAACGAGAAGTCACCGGTGGTCTTGCGGGTCCTGAATCCTGCCGCCGCCACACTGCTTCGCGCATAGCACATGTTTTTTTTCTTTCTGTATAGGATGTAGCTTCACGGTTCCATAGAAGCGGGAGTTAAGATTTCCTGGCGTGGCGTCCCCCACTTATTGGGTGTTCCGGTTCTGGATGCTGTATTAATTTAGCAACATGCGGGTTAGCTTCCTTGGCCTTTGCGCGGCTTCGTGAGCATAAATTGGACGGCATTTCGCGGCGACCTGCCCCGACCTCCAGCAGAGATGCACAGTGCACGGCCTGTGAACATGATCCAGCCCGCCGAGGAGGATATACTGCCGATACACCCCCTCCATCCCAGGTGTCCATGGGCCCTGCCAGGCCGCAATACGCTTCGAAAGCCAATGGAGACCCCGCGTTTCGCTCCAGCATTTGAAGGGGGGCTCCTCCTCTCCGCTTCCCAGCTCCTCTCACCCGTCGTGACGCCGCATCTTCGAGTTCTACGGTCAGATCGACCTTTCGATGCCCACCGTAGGCCTGACAAAGGGCCAGGAATCGACCGAACACATGGTGAACAGCCCCCGGGACCACTGCGCATCACCTTTTTCACCCGATACACCCGTACAGGAGTGGGGCCGTATTCATAGGTGAGCCGGGGATCTCTTCTCCCACCCTGTGCTGTGTGTATGTGTGCGTGTGTGCTGGTCACGGAGGGGCCATGTAGGTGGTAGTGGGTAGTGGCAGTGGTGAGGGGAAAGGAGGAAGAAGGGGGGGGGGTATTGCCCGAGGATGCTTTCCCGCTGATATACGGTGTTTTTTTTTTTCGTTACCGCTCTGGCCAACCAGACAGGTTCAAGTAGCATGACCAGCCCGCCGCTGGAATCCGACACCTCCGATCACAAGATCTATCCGTCCTCGATCATCCGCCGGATGCCAAAGCTGATGACAATCGTCCCGAAGAACGCCAAAGAGCGAGCAGCTGGCCCGCTACCGCCGAAGAGCTCGCCCGAACAGCAGCAGCAGCAGCAGCTCCTCCCCGGAACCAGTACATCCCCCACTACTACTATCACCGCCGCCACCTCGCCGGCATCGTCTCCGAAAGCCCGCTTGCCCCCGAGATCACGGAGTGGTTGTTGGTACGCCATCATCGTTCCCCTCCTCCCTTCATTTCCCCTTCACCCCCAGTCCCCCCCCCCTCCTCCGTTGGTCAGTGGTGCACCATGACAGTAAATAACAAGTAGCTATAGGACCTGTCGGGTACTACTTTTTTTTCTTTTCTTCACCGTTTCTTCTTCTTCTTCTTGGCTCTAGGTAGCGTTTCTTTTTCGCTGCAAAAGATACTGATATGCACGCCCACCGGTGTAGACTCGGAAGGTCAAATGCGACGAGAAACGTCCCAAATGCGGTGTACGTGTGCTGCCCCTGTGATACCACCGAGCGAGCTTTGCTCACCATTGTATAGCAATGCGTCAGGCTCCAACACCGATGCGATTACAGTCCTCGGATCTCCTTCAGGGACGACACGCGGAGGATTAGGGGACGGATGCCCGATGTGTCCACTCGGGGGAGCATCGTGTGGGATCGTAAGTGCGCTCAGGGCTCTCTCTTCTTCGGACTCCATCCCTGATTTGGCTCCATAGCTCAAACAAAGTACGAGAGCCAGCGGGATTTCGCTATTACGCCGCCGCCGGGTGTGGATGCCAACGCTCTCCCACGGTTCGCGGACCTTACCAACGACGTCGATCGAGAGCTGAAAGCCATCACGAGGAAGCCCGGCACCTACAACCTCATCTGCAATCCGGGGAGCTTTCGGGGCGGGGGCGAGGGCGACCCAGGGGGCGAGGGAGTCGGCGGGAACTACGTCCTCTCCACCGGCCCCACGGCCGAGTCCGGTCAACCGGCCGCGAAGGACGAGGACCTGGAGCTCGACTCCGATATCGCGTGGGATTCGATACTCAACCTGCCATCCCCGCCGGTCAACGACGACCCCGACGTCGTGATACTGCGGAGATTCGAAGAACCGACTTCGATGCGGCGGAACGCTACGCCCTCCCAACCGCCGCGGGGCGGGGAGAGGATCGAGTTCACCCAGCCGAGTGTGGAGGTGGGGGAGTCCTCGCAGATCGGTCCGCAGCGAATCTTCGATTGGATGGATCGCGTCGACAATCGCGACCTGGTAGCCGAAAACCTCGCATATCATCGCCGGTTCATCGGGCCCAGGCTCATGAGGATGCACGACGCCCGACTCCACCCGAAGAGGGCCATGACTTTCCAGGGCTTGGATCTGGATCCGTTCGAAAGTGAAAGCGTCAACTTCCCGCCTGTAAGCCTCGCAGACCGGCATTCCCCCCCCCCCCGTTTGTTCCCCCTCTTCGATGGTATATTGGGCTAATCTACAGACTTGCAGCTCTTTCATGCCATTCTTGCTCTGTCCGTCATGAGCTCGTGCCGTATCCAGGGATATAGTGCGCTTGACGCACTGGAGCACTATAAACAAGCGCTTCCGACCATCGAGATAGGGACCGGGAACACGGTCGATCTCTGTGCGGACGGTACAATGTTCACTCACTTTTTGCTCTTGATGTATCAAATCATGGCCGCCGAGCAATGGCGTGTGTGCATGTGGAAGCAACATCTTGCCCAGCTTCAACGCATCGTGAGCACCCGTGCGGACGTATACGGCAGGGAGCGGCTCCCGTACTTTTTGTGGTGTCTCGTCATCGTCGATGCCTATGCTGTTCTCACCGCCGGAGGAACCGGCGAGTTCACCAACTGGCTGACCGAAAAGGGATTCATGCCCGATCCGGAGCACATAGTTGAGCCGCTGATCGCAACCGAGCCTCTCGAGATAGTCGCTCTCTTCCAGGAAGTACTGTGCCTCACGCAGAAGGTCCTGGTGCACGCTGTGCAGCTAGGGCAGCTCTCCAACACGATGAGAGATCCGCAACCGGACCACGCCAAGGTCTACGGTGAGGGTGAGTGCTACCGGATGGTGTACCAACTGAAGGAAATGTGGCAAATTGGGCAACCCAAGGTGGAGGAAATGATCACATCTACCATGATCTCCGGTGCGTATGCTGCCGCTTCTGCTGGTGGGTCGCGCCTCATTCTGACCATACAGGAGACATATGAGCATGTAGGTTACCACCCTTACTCCGGACGCTTCCATCCTTTCTCCCTTTTCACCTTCCCTCCTCCCTTCCTTCCCTCCTCCGTTCCCACCACTTCCCTTCCTTCGCTGACGAACCCCCGCCAAAAAAAAAGGCCTGTGCACTGTACAACACCATCGTGATCTTTGGCCTCACCTCTGTCTTCCCGAACCAGCGGAGCACGCTCACGGGCGAGAACGTGGAGGAAATACGGGCGGCGGCGGCAGCGATCGTCAACCAAGCGTCGACGTTGGTCTCGGCTGAGGACCTCTCCCACAGCCTCACCACGAACCACAGATACATGCTATTCCCTCTCTTCCTCGCCGGGATCGAATCCCGCGAAATGACGGTCAAGCAATGGGTGGCCAACATCCTCACCGAGTTCGAGAAGACCAGCATCGGGCGCAACGTCGAGGTCGCCAGCCGGACCCTGCTCGAGATCTACGACCTCCAGCAGCAGTTGGGTGCTCCGGCCGTGGACTGGATCGATCACATGACCGAAAAATTGGGGTGCAGAGCTGTCATCTACGATATTTGAGGCTTGTACTTTTATTTCTATTCTATTCTTTTGCTCCTTTTTTTCCTCGTCCGTTCTTTTATTATTATTTTTCTCCGGTTTTGTTTGTTTTTTCAACATTCTCCATCTCCCAGAGTCAACTCGGGTACTTTCTCTTTTTTTTAAAAAAAAAAAATTAAAAAAAAATAAAGAGAAGGAAAAAAAACAGAGAAAAAGAAGAAGAAAAAGGGGCTTACTGCATACAAAAAAGTGGCCGAAATAGGGTTATTTGTTTACGTATCCTTTTTGTTTTGTTTTTTTTTGTTTTAGGACTTTGTTCTGCTTTCCTCTGCTTTCCGTGTATAAGTACCACCAGATATGAAATAAAAGACGACAAAACCTTGGAAAGGCCCAGCTGTAGTCATGGACATCTCAACCGAAACGGGAAGTGAGCCCGGCTCTCGTCACTTACATAGCGTCCACATCTCAGCGCGGTAGGTCCATTCTGCGCGGCCCACACCTATATGTATGAATCTGTTGGCTGGCTAGGCGCTTGACGCCCCACAGCCACCAGGGAAATTGTGGACAGCATGCAGCTCTTGAGGTGGGGGCTATGTGCGATGGACCTGATGGCGGGGTTTTTGTGGGCTGCGGTCATGCGCTGGTGGGGGTGAAGGTTTTCGTGTTTGGTTGCACACACAGAACGTCACTCGTGGGGGC
>Ga0307516_10002832_pt1 | contig 22847 bp, 11 predicted proteins | sample 19_EM_MG_FD_203310 | JGI IMG/M metagenome (GOLD analysis project Ga0307516, IMG submission 203310) | Populus trichocarpa ectomycorrhiza microbial communities from riparian zone in the Pacific Northwest, United States - 19_EM | ecosystem: Host-associated > Plants > Roots > Unclassified | place... | reverse complement strand
GGGGTTTGCATCAGAAGAAAAGAATGAGAACACCTCCCACCATGTACATGGCCGCCAGAGCACGGCCAGTGGCCACTTTCGTCCATCTCATGGGAGGATGCTCGTTCCTCTCCCCCTCAAGTCGAGGTCATGGGTATACGGCCTACGCACATAGTCGCAGTCAGCCATAGTGTCGACAGTGCGGGTGCGCGCACCTATCTGGTCGCTGTTCTGCGAGTGGCGCTGTCGCACGGGAGGGGAGCCACTGTACGTGCTTTCGCGGGGGGGGTACGGATTGGGATCTATTGCTCTTTGCTTTTGCGAGAGTACCGCGACGGCAGAAGCCGAGGACGGTGGCGACAGTAGATGAGATGATGGCCAAATGCAGATGAGGTTTCGGAAGCGTGATCGCAGGATGGAGGAGCTTCTGCTGGAGTCGTGGAATGCCGCCCAGGGGTGGGTGGGTTAAGTGTGTGTTGTTGTGGGGGGGGGGAAGGACATGCATGGGGATGAGGGTTGACGGGAAAAAATCTCTTCCCCGAAATGTCTCGCCCAACCGCCTCACCCTCTCCAATCCAATGTACAGAATATCCTGCGGGATTTCGAGCTTTTTTTTGCTCGTTTTGCTACATCTCGGCAGTATCAAAGCTCACCAGTACATGATAGCAACCACTGCACATGCAAATCGCCGCCGTATACCTAGCCTCTTAGTATGCGGATCGCAGATCCAGCTCTTTCATCGCATGCAATCACCAATCCGCGCTCGACCTCGGCTCCAGCCCGCTACCATATAGCCCCGCATCCCCTATCCACCTCAACGAAAAACAGAAGAAAAAAGAAAAGCATCTCCTATCATACGGTGTTTTGGAACAATGGGATCAGTACAAGAGTGAAAAGAAACAAGTATCGCACACTCCCACAACCGATCGCCCATTAATCCCAACAGATAGCACACATCAATTTGCTCAACAGTCTGCTAACCGTTTGCGTACCAACTCGAACGATTGATGCTTCAGATGTCCGAGTCGTCGTCATCACTTTCCTCGTCGGAACCATAGTCTGAATTGTCGTATTCACCAGACAGATCAGACTCAGAGTTCTGCATTTCATCTCGGATATCTTTGGGTGTCTTCTGGTCCGCTGGGTTTTGCGAGTCCGACCGATTATCCATACCCCCAGAGGCAAGACTCCAGATATCCCTATTGCGACAGAAAGCTCGTTTATGACCACGTTCGCCACATCCGAAGCAAAGCCACGAGCTTGGATTAGGCTTGCTTGCGGTGCGGGTTCCAAGCGGCTTGCTCGAATTGGAATTGGGACCAGCTCCAAAGCTCTTCTCGTGGTTGCGGTTGTCGGGATGGCCGCCGCGGTTGCGGTTGTCGCGGAAGTCGCGATGGCCACGAATGTCGCGATAATCGCGGGTATCGCGATTACGCCAGTTGGCATCTTCGGAGGTGGTAATCTCAGCAATGAGACTCGCAGACGACATCCTCAGGGCATTGTGTCCGAGGGAGGCCTTGAAGCTGCGCCACAGCCTGGTCTTAGGCAAGTTCCACAACAGGTAGAAGTTGCGCCACTTCTCGACATCGACACTAGACTTGGCCAGGTTTTCGACGATCCTGTCTTGCGCTTCGATCCAGTCGGCCACAGTGCGATGGTTCTCCAATTTGCAGGTAACCAGCTTCTGCATCTCATCGAAGACATCGAGCGTGTTCTCCCTGTTCGGGGCGAAGTCCTTCTTGATGCAAGCCCACAGCGCCTTCGGGTCATTGTGGATATTCTCTTGATAACGATACCGAATAAGCGATTCCATCGCCATGCAGATCACTCCACAGGCACGGGCGACATTATTCTGGTAGCGTTCCCACTCGAGCTGAAACTGATCGAATCGCTGTAGGTACACGGGATCCTGAGAAGTGGGCTTGAAGAAGCCTTCTTCCTGGTTCGTGGGGTCAGGACCGGAGAGACGAGGGCCGGCCGGCGGCAACGGCTTGCGCTCATCTCCTTCGACGATCCTCCAGAGACCGAGCTGCTTGAGGTGGTCCATGACCCTGAGAGCCCAGATCTCGTAGTTGTGTCCGTTCAGTTTTTCGAAAGGAGGGATGGAAGATGACATGATTGATTGATTGTAGGGGGGGCGGGGGGAAGAGGTGAAGTATCCGGGTTGGATAGTAATGAGGTGTTTAGTGGCGTTGGGGCGATATGGATAGGTTGGCGGTAAAGTGTTGATGATGTCGAGCAGTCGAAGACTAGTAGTGTGGGATGATGTGTGGAGGAGCCGGGGGTTGCAAGGTGGAGAAGGGAGAGAGAGAGTCAGAGGAGAGGGAAGGGTGTCGGAGAAAAAGATGGTTGGTGGTTGCGTTGCTTGTTTGTTGTAGGTAGTAACCTGAACACGACAAGTTCATAAGTTGGAAGCCGACCATACTACTCCAGAGTAACAGCTATTATCTCCCATGGCCCATTTTTCGACTAAATATTATGCATAACCCATCTCGTGCAATTTTATCTACCATCGCGCGGCAACTAAACACCTGACTTTTGTCGCAGAGGTCACAGTAGTGGAGAATATATCGCGGGCACAGCTACGCAAAAGCAAAGAAACAACGACACCGAAGAAACAAACATTCATCGACTACTACTTTAGGTATGTGTGCTAATCTAGGTGTGGGCTTTGTGGCATGTGGAAGCGTAGTGGCCCAATCGTTTACAGGTAGAGCACCGTGATGGTGCTTTGTTGGGTATGTCCGGCAACCACCATAGTTGTGTCCTGCCTTCCTTCCCATCTCACCCTTTGTCGTACGCTGCATTGCAAGTCAGCTATATTGGAATGGGAGGGCCGGCTCCAATGGCCCCATGTGCGCAAGGCCGACAACCACCACCACCACCACCACCACCACCACCACCCTGCGAGGAGCATCATCAATTTTCCGCAGGCACAACTTTCCGCAGGCACAACTCGGTAGTCGCCGCCGCCGCTCCCGTGCCCGGAGGTCGTACTATCGCGGGACCAGTAGTCTGCCAGCCTGCGGAAGTGGCTGCAGTCCGTGTGCGTATGATATGTGGGTGTGAAGGGGGTGGGGCGTGAGGACTTTTGTCCACTCGTTCCGGGCGATATCCTCCCTCCTCCCTCCATCCCTCCCTGTATATACACACTCACGTTAGTAGCTACCTGCCCGCCTGCTCCGACTGCCTAGAATGCATCCGATGCAACTCACCGAAAAGAGATGTGTTTTGTTTGTTTCGAGCTCGTCGTTTAACGCCCGTCTCTTTCTTTGGTCTCGAACGACCTTCCGGTTTTCTTCGTGGACGATTGGACGAGGCCAGTCCGAGCGATTGAGACAACCGATCGAGTCGATTGCAAAGCATGGAGATGCGGACCGTGGGCCAGGCGGTGGCGGGATGGGATTGATGGCGATGGTGGCACGGACGGACGGCGCGGCCATGGTCTCGTCCGGTCCGGTCTGGAAGGCTGCCTGCTACCACTGTTGCCACTGCCTGGGAGCGGAGATGGTGATCGTGGATAACACTCTATCTCCGCTCGCCCACTCTCCGCCGCCGAAGTGGCACTTGGGCGGAGGGTGCCACCCACGCCCACGGCCCAAGAGATCAGGCAAAGGTTCGGATTGAATTGTGTATCTCAGATATCACGATGGAAACGAGCAAAAAATAATCTTGGGTGATTCAGTGACAGCATCAACTGTGGAAGTGGGGTCGTTTGGAAACTAGGAGATTCGATGTGGGGATTGGATACGTGATCGAGGTAGCGATTGCTTGAAAATGAAGACTATGTATTGCTTGATCGTGCTGTACGTAAGAATAAAGAATGCTAGGCTGCATATACCCGTCCGAGAGAGTGACAATAATAGCACAAGGAGACAGTCGGTGTACTTATTCCTCCTAGGTTGCGCCGCGCCGCCACCATGAGTTCCGCCGCGCCACCACATATTTGGTCTGTCCCACTGAACATCGGCTATTTTTTACAGCTTTGCATTGCAGAATGGTGGACTGGAAGAAATGTGGTGGCGTCGTCATCATTTGCCAAGCCGCAGCATGCCAAGCTGCGAGGGCGGGAGAGTCGGCGCTTGGAAGCGTCTGCGTTTCGAATTCTGATTCGACAACCCAAACTTCAACAGGACACAACGGTTTCCACGATGTCATTCCTTTGCAAAAGACCTGCTCGAGTGGACCAGAGAGACTACTAGGTACTGGTTATCGACAAACTTCTGGTATCACATTACCTGCCGACGGCTAGGAATGAAGCGCGTGGCTAGATACAGTGAAACATGCTCCACCGACCTTCGCCCCTTCTCGCTTCCAAGAGGTCGAGATGGTCAGTGCCAAGACAGAACCGTTTTCTATCTGAATCCACCGAGGAAACCGCGAGCTATGGTACAGTACCTAGGCAAAAGTGTTCGTGATGTCTCAGAGCTCGGAACATTTTTCAGCCCAGGGTCCCATTTCCTCGTCGGGCGACGCGACCTCTCCGCACCACAACAAACACCATGCCACCCGCCGCGAAACATACTCCAAAGAAATCTCGAGGGAGACTGCAGCCTCGCATGCTAAAGATTCCCAAGTACGTAAAAACCCATGGAAAGCGAAGAGAATTGAGCAATGTTGAGAAGGGTATGATCATCGCTTTCTTCGTTGTCTACGGCACAATCTCAACAGTCTCCCTCATTCTCGGTCGCCCTTGGTCAACTATCAAGAGCTTCCTCCAACGATACCATAAGCGCGGTAATACAAATAATCTCCCACGTTCTGGCCGACCAGAAGTTCTTACCCAACGCGATAACGAGCTATCCTACGAGGAGTCCGGAAGAACCGGCAGTATACACGCGAGCAAATCCGCCGGATCTACGCCCCGCATATTTCCATAGACACTCTCGATCGTCTTCTCCGTCAGCACAATATCAAGAAGTGGCTAGCAAGGGCGACCAAAGCTAAAGCCAGAACACACGAAGGCACGGCTCCAATGGGCATTGGCACACAAGGATTGGACTGCGGAGGACTTTCAACGGGTAATCTATAGCGACGAGTGTAGTGTGGAGAAGGAACCGGCAGGGCGTCAGAAATGGGTTTTCCGCACCCCTCCAGAGAAGTGGATTGTGGACTGTGTCCGTCCTGTAAGGCATCGACAGGTGAAATTGATGGTATGGGGTTGTCTCTGGGGCAAGCAGCGCGGCCCGCTTGTTCCCTGCACGGTTCTGTTAACGCCCGTGTCTACCGAGAGCTACTGCGCCGCTGGCTTATTCCTGTCCTTGAGGACGTACGCTCTGCCCTCGGTAGTCCTCTCTTTCAACAGGACAATGCAAAAATCCACACTGCGAAGATTATGCTTACGTTTTTTGAGCGCTATAATTCCACGCGAAAGTCACCCTGCGTACTCCCCCGACCTTAATCCGATCGAGCATGCCTGGACCCTACTCAAGCGACAACTTCTCGCAGATTACCCCGACATTTGCGACTATCCAGGCGACCCCGAGAAGGTGAAGAAGAAGCTGGCCGAGGTTCTTCCTCGCTGCTGGGAGAAGATTCCACCCAAGCAGTTTGAGGCTCTGTGGAGGTCCATGCCTGACCGAGTGCAGGCCATCATTGAAGCAAAGGGGTGGTACACTCGCTATTAATTCATGTACTGAGACTTTCTTACTCTTCTCTCATTCTCTTTCTCACTTTTGTGTGTTGTGTATCTACTTTAATATACGTTGGAGGCTCGGCGAGTTGAGGAGGACCGTCGACCGGGGGCTGAACCATGGTCCGAGCTCTGAGACATCACGAACACTTTTGCCTATATAGGTACTGTATGTCTCTAATCTGCACCTTGAACGTCGAATCATCCCGTCTTCGTAGCTCCCAAGTTTCACTCACTTTTAGTTACATACCTTTTGCCACTAACATATTGACGTTTTCTCATATAGACTATTGCCATAGTTATCCGGTTTAGGGATTGTTAGTGGCTGGATAAATCGATCGATCGGCTATTTCAGTACAGAACGGAGTTGAATACTTACTTAAGTAGGTACCTACCTCTTTTTTTCCGAAAAAAAATTACTCATTAATCGCGTGCGACCTATAGATCATGGCGATAAAGAGTGAGGGCAGGTTATCATCTGCCTCTGGGCAAGGACAAACCCCTGAATCCAGCCTGACGCAGCATTTCATCTTCATATACCCTTGGGGCGGTTTCCGAGACTTAAAAGCGAGGTATGTTATGTAGTAAGTATGAGCTACACTCAAACAACTCACAAAAGCCTCATCCTATGGCCCAGGGTGAGTTTTATGTCTTCCCAAGAAACCGAGTCAAATACCTCACCAGCGCGGTGCACGAAGTCCAACGAATGGACGCGAACCAGCTATCGTGATCCAAACCCCATGCCAACCCGCAATTAAAGTATTCCGGTGGTGAGAAATCCATCAACAGTCAGACCCATGGTTCGGTGTAGCGTACAACTTTGCCGTGGCGTCCGCATCCACTGCCAAAAGCGCAAAGACACCGACTGGGCCGCGTAGGGCGATTGCGACATAGGTGCCGAACGAAAATACTAATCTTCGGGCTTCCGGGAAACTCGAAACTCCGACGGAGCGCTGCCTGCGCAAACCTCAGATGCCACAGCCTCGCTGCAATGCGGATACAGGTAGATACTGCCGTGGGGTCTCCTCGTTTGAGATCCCTGAGCCGAATATGTCTCATGCACCGGCGGCAGTTCACCTCACCGACAAGCCGACCGCTTGTCCTGTGCATATTGTCGACGGAAAAACTTCCTGGGGTTGGGTGCCGGCAAATCCCGAGGATCTGAAGATATGGCTTCGCTTTGTGGTCAGCGTGGCCACCACCTAACGGAATGGTGATTGGGCAGTGTCTCACCATGTTTTGTTGTTTTCATGCGAGCTGGCTGCGGGCGCGCTCAATCCCGATGGGAGACAGTGCGAGAGATGGCCGGAGGAAGTATGTACAACCGTACCGAAGCGGTAAAGAAGTAGGAATTAAATCCTAGTTTTATGGGAATTTGTGTCCGCATGCGACGGGAGATCGAGGGACGGTTCAGAAAAGCAATCCGAACGTATGAGTACCCAGAGACCGAGTTTGGGGTTCAAAGAGTCGGGAAGAGGGAGTGCAGTGAAAAGGAGGCTAAAACCCCGGGGGCAGAGGTCATGCTCGCTGCACATGCGTGGATCAGGCCGTCGCCCGCGGTAGTGTGTCCCCTGCCTACATAGCCGGCTGGGTTCTTGGTTCTCCACAGTGCTTCCCGCCGTTTCTGGGGAAAATCGGTGTCGATCAAAGCAGAGGATAGTGCTTGCAGATCCGGGGCTAAGAGGGATAATGGCCACACTCGACGCCCCGTAGACTGTCCGGCGTCGAATCTGCCCGCACCAGAGATAAAACGCTGCGAGCACAGTACAACGACGTGGGCCAAGCAATATTGGACTAGCATACAGCACATAGAGTGCCTTCTCTTTGAAGGATACTTCCTAGCCCTGGGCAGCTTAAGCAATCGGACACCGTGGGGCGGTCTTAGTAGATACGGCTTGCAACACCAGAAAAACAAAATACCAATATCCACCCCCGATCACAGTTGCGATACTCCTTCCGTTCGTTTTCCGATGCATGTTGCTGTCTGCGGGGCCGACCCGGCCCCTCCGACGAACGCCAGTGACTAGGGCAGTGAAAACGGTCCGTTCAATCAGTGCTTGCAGCAAGGGGCGGAATGTGGCCTAACTACCGGCATTCAGTCGTTCGGCAGGTAGGAGTTGGTTCGCCATGCTGGTGGTTATGTAACCGATGTACATGAGCATAACGCAGAAAGTAATCCGACGGATTGCAACCGGAAGGGATACTTCCTGCGAATAGAGCACCCAGGTATGTAGTGAAGATTCTCTCTTTAATGGTGTCTTTGGTGTGGCCGTTCGTCATTGCATTTAGTCTACGAAACCGTTAGTAATTACGCCGTGCAGACTGAGAGTGATGCGCCCAGGTTTTTAGCCAGGAGCTCCGCCAACACCTCAAGCCACAGTGCATTTTGTCGCCGACAACATTGGTGCATTGGCCTGGGGGTTCAACTGAGGAACAGATAGCTCTAGGCAAGCCTAGCACGGAGCTAGAGCTAGCGGTACTGTGGCCAAGACAAACCTGCGGGGGAAGCAACGGGATGGACGTCCGGCGACAATTCCGGTCTCGATGCTGCTTGGGGCTTCTCCAACTCTCCACCGACAACGCGCGTCCGAAGCTAGGGATCCCGAATAGCCATTCCCCTGTGGGGGCACTTGCTCCTGACCGCATGGCCGAGGTAGTCAGGTTTCGGGAGTGGAGGTCGACGACACGTACGTACCCTGTCGACGCTGATGCTGATCTGTATAGACGAAAAATGGCGCTCGCTATGCGAATCTCTCTGGACATTAGCATAGGATCGCATTTTGAACGCGACATTCCATACGTTCTATCGTTCGCTACTTCCTTCTGGAATATGCCATCCAGTGTACATAAATACCGTATTATCTCATGAAAGACGCATGGTTTTTTTGGCGGTAAGCGCTGTCTTGGCGCTTATGGCTAGCGCGCTAGACCTCCCTGACGACACGAGACCCGCTGAAAACACAAGATAACCACCAATAGGAGCAGCATTGCGGCATTCGAGAGACAACACGTTATGGATGATATGGGAAATACAAATACCGACAGGAAGCTGATGGCACTAGGCTTGGTATTCACGATCATGGCTCCCCGCCGCCGGCGCGCCCCCGCTATCGAGTTCCCACCATCACCTACACCCCGTGTTCACCACACTTCCATTCTCGACTTCCTGATATCACCTGTATCTGTCCACGAACTCTCAAAGGTATTCTCTGCCGTCAACTAACAGACCACCGCCGAGGAGGAGTCGGCTAGCCAGCCGGATCTCCATTCCTCTCTGAAGTTCAGTCAGCAGCCAGGCCCTCGTAAAAAGGGAGCTGGTGATGCTCCACGATGGGTTCCACGCCCCACAGCGACACCTCCCCGAACAAAGCGCTCGCGCGCACTTGGATTCGAGCTGGGAGTCCTTGCATGGGCTCACCATACGCGGGTGACATCTAGGGCAGGTAAACAAGGGGCACCAACGAGGGAGGAGACCAGACGTAAGTTCGGCTTGAAGAGCGCGGATCAGATATCACGATGGAAGAAAGTAGGCAACTCTAGTCCATGCAGTACCAACATCTGATACGAACATTTATTGACTTGTCACCCTAGTAATTTAGGTGGAGGCAGATCTACTGCAGGCTGTCGGTAAAGCTCGACGGATCTGTCGGAGTTCCCCTCGATAGAAGGCTTTGGAAAGGGGCATTGGTCATCGCCTTTGCTGAGCGTCGACCCATGGACTGACTGGTGCGCCGCAAATGGTTCGAATGGACGGCAAAACGGTTACACCACGAACTCTATCCCAATTCCACAGTCGAATCCCGCTTCCCACAGGGTTGGTTCCACTGGTTGACCGCGAAACCTCACAAATCACTGACGCATAGAAGTCTGACGTGGGTGGCGGTGTTGAGAATGACTTTCGTTGGTAGGATGGAGATTTTAGCGGCAAGCCAAGGGCAGCCCTGCAGTCCCGAAGCGCGCTTACTCGGCGCCAAGACGGCGCTTACCGCCAAAAAAAAACCATGAGATAATACGGTACGATGAGGCTGATCTTGGTTTCGGAATGTCTGCGATTGCAAATTTGATGTGGCCAAACCCACCAGAAGCCACTCGCCAAGGAGCAGCTGTGTTGCGGTCGCCCATGAGCGCTTCATTCAAGATTGTGATTTTTCGCTGGGGTGCCTGGTTGGCGTTGTTTGGTGTGGGAAAAAATTCTTAGCTTCTCTCCTTACTGACTACCTGGCTCTGTTCCAGGCCACAGCAAGCCGCTTGCAGACGGCGGGTGGGACATCGCCATGATCTAAATAGGTCGCACACGGTTAATGGAGGCAAAAAAATAACTACCCGGCTCTGCAATGCGGGCCTACCCGCCCGGAAGTGCATGTATCTACTCAATCCTTGATCAGAGGCCCAAAAGTGCACACGGCACTCAGGGCGAGCAAAGGTTGCTTGGTGGCCAGTGGGCACTTTCCATTCTGCGAGAGCCTGGACAACTTTTGTTGCTTCCGGTTGTTCCGCCGACCCGAGTATTGTCCAACATGCGGATCGGGGTGTTCGGATCGGCCCAGAGTAACCTGTGTGTGACTGTGTGACAGGGCAGTTGCGTGTGGAGCGCTGGAAAGTCGTGGACGAGATAGCTCTCCGAATGGCTACCCGATGGAAGCGAGCCCAAGATCCAACAGCTCCACGGGTAGAATTCTCTGTCGTCGGTCGTGATCGAAGCGCGTCAGGATCCGGCGGCCCATGGCCATTGATGTGACTTAAGACATCCTCGGTGCTCGTGGCCTCGCTGTCCCAACTAACTGCTGGGCGCCAGCGCCGTGGAGAGACGGTCTCCCGTGGAGCTGTCCGCTTTGGGATCATTACTTACCCTACGTCTGCTCCACAATCTGCTTATGTGCTGATCTGCACTAGTCGGAATGCCTTATCTGCAGTGATCCTGGATATTGACAACACTAAACCGTCATAGAGTAGATATGTAGCATCGATCGAATGCTGCAGCTTGGCCGCGGTCGGCGCATGGGGGCGGGCTTGGCTGCACGGAGAGGATGGGCATATCGGTGGGAATCCCGTCCAGCACGTGCTCTTGGCCTCGCCGATGTCGCTGTGATGTGAAGCGGTCGTGAGCGGCGGTACGGCAATTCTGGACTGCATATAAACCCCTCGATGAGGCCCCAGAACCCGCCGTTCTTCACGCCCTCCAGCTATCTTCTTGCCAGATCGCCTTACAGAGAAATCCCCACTATTCCGCAATCATGACTATTCCCGAGGAAGTCGACATCATCGTCTGCGGAGGTGAGTTCCCCCAATGGCTCCAGCCTCCCGCTCCTGGTGCGCAATGGCCCTGATCTGGCAGCTCTCCAGGTGGCTCTTGCGGCTGTGTGATCGCCGGCCGTCTTGCGAACCTCGACCCGAAGCTGAAGGTCCTCCTCATTGAGGCCGGAGAGAACAACATCAACAACCCATGGATATACCGCCCGGGAATCTTCCCCCGGAACATGAAGCTGGACTCCAAGACGGCCAGCTTCTACCAGGCAAAGCGTACTCTTTTCCGTGGAAGCCGTTCGAGACTTGAGTCCATGACTGACGCGGAGCAGCGAGCGAGCATCTCCTGGGCCGAGCCCCCATCGTTCCATGCGCCAATGTTCTCGGCGGAGGATCTTCGATCAACTTCATGATGTACACCCGAGCTTCGGCCTCGGACTACGACGACTTCCGGACTCCTGGCTGGACGACAAAGGAACTTCTGCCGTTGATGCGCAAGGTAGAATGTCTTGATCCGATTCTATCCGAATTATTGCTAACATACGCCGCAGCATGAAACTTACCAGAGACCTTCCAACAATCGCGAGCTCCACGGATTCGAGGGCCCGATCAAGGTCTCCTTCGGGAACTACACCTACCCGATGATGCAGGACTTCCTTCGTGCGGTCGAGACCCAAGGAATCCCCTTCACCGACGATCTGCAGGATCTCGAGACCGCTCATGGAGCCGAGCACTGGCTCAAGTGGATCAACAGGGACACTGGGCGTCGTAGCGACTCGGCTTCCGCCTACATCCACAGCACTATGCGCAACAAGGACAACCTTTACCTACTGTGCAACACCAAGATCGACAAAGTCATCTTCGAGGGCAACCGCGCAGTCGGAGTCAAGACTGTCCCCACCAAGCCCGCCAGCGGCGTCGCCAACCAGGAGTCCAAGATCTACCGCGCCAGGAAACAGATCGTCATCTCGTGCGGCACTCTCAGTTCGCCGCTCGTCCTTCAGCGCTCCGGTATCGGCAGCCCCGAGAAGCTCCGCGCTGCCGGCGTCAAGCCCTTCATCAACCTCCCCGGTGTCGGTCTCAACTTCCAGGACCACTACCTAACGTTTTCGGTCTACCGCGCAAAGCCCGACACCGAGACGTTCGACGATTTCGTTCGCGGCGACCCCGTTGTCCAGAAGAAGGTCTTCGACGAGTGGAACGCCACCGGCGGCGGCCCTCTTTCGACCAACGGAATCGAGGCTGGCGTCAAGATCCGGCCCACGGAGCAAGAGCTGGTAGAGATGGGCCCCGAGTTCCGCGAGGGATGGAACTCCTACTTCAAGAATAAGCCCGACAAGCCCGTCATGCACTACTCGCTCATCTCGGGATTCTTCGGTGACCACATGCAGATCCCTCCCGGAAAGTTCTTCTCCATGTTCCACTTCCTGGAGTACCCGTTCTCCCGCGGTTCCACCCACATCACTTCCGCCAACCCATACGCTCAGCCCGACTTCGATGCTGGCTTCATGAACGACGCTCGCGACATGGGCCCGATGATCTGGTCGTACAAGAAGTCGCGAGAGACCGCCCGCCGCATGGACTGCTACGCCGGTGAGGTGACCTCTCTGCACCCGGCTTTCAGCTACGATTCCACCGCACGAGCGGAGGACCTGTCGCTCGAGGACACGTTGAAGTACGCTGGAAAGGACCACATCACCGCCGGAATCTACCACGGCTCCTGGACGACCAAGTCCTCGAAGGCCGCCGACCCTGATCCCAACCACCTCAACAGTAACCAGTGCGTCGTCCGTGGCGACCTCAAGTACAGCAAGGAGGACGATCTGGCCATCGACGAGTGGGTCCGCCGCCACGTCGAGACCACCTGGCACTCTCTGGGAACCTGCTCGATGGCCCCACGCGGGGGCAACGAGATCGTCAAGCACGGTGTCCTGGACCCTCGTCTCAACGTCCACGGCACCAAGGGCCTCAAGGTCGCCGATCTCTCCATCTGCCCGGACAACGTCGGCTGCAACACCTACTCGACCGCGCTCTTGATCGGAGAGAAGGCGGCCATGCTCATCGCCGAGGATCTCGGGTACTCCGGCGACGCCCTCAAGATGACCGTTCCCACTTGGCACAACGGGACCTACGAGTCGACCGGCCAGGCTCGTCTCTAGGCGGTCCGCCTGCCGAGCAAGCTTCATCTTTCTTTCTGATATTGGTTCCGCGTAACGAAACGGGGGGGGGGGTTGGTTTTAGGGTTTCATGGCTCTTGTGGGAGTGACGCCACCTCACGACCTATTCGTACAGTATCTATGTACTTTTCTTTACTTCGATTCGGTTGTTCGCAGCTTTCTTTCACTCTTGGGTTTATGATTGTCCAGGATAAGCAGCCGAATATGACTATGCACCTTCACAAATCGCGACGTGACATGATCAACCGCAGATCAGATAATATGTATAATATGTAGCACACCGCTTCTCCCAGCTCCAACTAGCTACCAGATACAAAGGGCGAGAACAGCGGCCATACTGTGTACTGGTGTGGCTAGGGGAAGACCGACGGACGGTGGGGAGTGCACATGGGTACCAGCCAGAGTCGGCCTGGAAACCCATCCTTCGTGCTGCCGGCTACCAAGCCTTCGGGGACTGTTCCGTCCTGTTCGGTCCGGAACACGGATCGGATGCCGATCTACCCAGCCACACGGTCCTCCTGGTCGCGGTTGGGGGGGGTGGGGCGGCCGATGCTCTTTACACACAGGTGTGTATGATACAGAGAGATTCCGTGCACGCGAGCGTGTGCGAAGGTTCAAAGCGCGACAGACACGTTCGCTGATGCGATCACTGGTGCACGTGGTTCGGGATCGCTCCCGGCGTATCTACCTACACAGCGGCGGCAGTTTCCGTTCTATATAGCTACCCCACGTCGCTGCCAGCTTTTCCTCCACGAACCAGTTCATTCTGCACTCGGCCCTCGACATCGTCGAGGAGGTGCAATGGGTGCAGCGCGACCTCTACCTCCTCTTTATTTCTGTCGCTCTTTCCGTATGTACTGGGTGGGGGGGTATATGGTGTCCACCCCCCCAACATAAGCTCTGGGCGTCGCTTGTAGTCAGGGGGTTGGCGTGGTTGCTGAAGTTGAGTTAAGTAGCGAGATGCACGTCGAAATTCATCCAGTTGCCATCCTCTGCCCGCCCGCCCACCCGTCACGCGCAAGTTCGGTCATTACGTTACGCGAAAATTTGTTCGGTCGTTGCACGAAACCATGAAGCAAAAAGGACGCCGTGAGAACCCACCGATAGGGTCAGCCATAGAGAAACCACTGGAGGTGTTAGATGGCGGGGTATTGGAGGTGGACACGGCTTTTTGCAGTCCATAGAATGCATTCATTATCACTCACTCGTTTCACTGCATCTGGCTTAGTGCATCTCCAATGAGGCTTAGTGCTTACTCGCGCTTATACGCTGCAATGGAGGTGGACACGACTTTATGCTCTGTCCTAGTACATATGTAGAGAAAGGAAAAAGAAAAGAACAAAGCAACCCGCCCTCGGCTGCGGAACACGCACAAGACCATTCTACATACATATCAAGCTCTCTGGCGACTTGACGCCAATCATAACTGCGCTTTCCGCACGTGGTGCGTAATCTCATACATATACGCGAGTAAAAAAAAAGCTTGGCGCGTGGTGAGTCCCCCCTCCGCCCCATCTTCAAAACCAAAGCTGTTCCTCGGAGATGAAAAGAAAGAAAGAAAGAAAAAAAGAAAAAAAGAAGAAAGGAACTGTAAAACAGATTTCATTTTCTCCAAACGAAAAAATCCTCTCACGCATGCTCTTACACCCACACAGCAAAGAAAAAGAAGGAGAAAAAAAAAGACCTCGCTCGCTCACGGGAAAAATCGATCCCTCACGATGTCCTACCACTCCGCGCCCGCCGTGCTCGATCCGCCGCCGCTCACGCCGCCCCGGAAGGAAGACGAGCTGCCCGTCGCGCTGCAGGACACGGTGACGGCCGCGATCACGCCGGAAGTGCTGGGCACGCTCCTGGAGCGCCACGTGCAAGCGCACAAGCCGAAGGACGCGCGTGTGATCGCGCTCGCGGCCGACAGCATCAGCATCTTCTACCTGCAGCCGGTGCGCGAGTACTGGTACCTGCCGCTGAAGCAGACGCACACGATCCGCGTCGCGCCGCCGCTCCCCGTGCTGCCCCCGGACGCGGGCGAGCGCGAGACCCAGAAGTGGGTCGACGAGATCAAGGTCCGCGTCAGCCGCTTCGCCGAGACGAAGGACGCCCCCGTCGATAGGTTCGTCCCGCCGAACCACTGGAGCGACTGGGGCGGCGTCGCCGTGTTCATGGCGTTCACCCTCCTCATCGCGTCCTACCTCCTCGGCGCCGCCGCCGTCGAGCGCTTCGTGTTCACCACCGAGACGAGGTTCAACATCGCCGTGGCCGTGCATTGCGGTGTCCTGATCAAGCGGAGCAAGGACGTCCGCGAGCTGAAGGACCTCTTGGATAAGCACTGGAGGGGCACCTCCAAGGATAAGATTCTGTGGGTCGTCACTTCGTGGGTCGAGGGCTGGAGGGCGGTGTCGAGGTTCCGCAGGGAGGTCGCCAGGGCGAACCTGTTGGTTGCCGCTGCGGCGGAGGAGACGGCTAAGGGAACCAAGGAGAGCAAGAAGAAGAGGTAGATGTGCTCTGCTAGGACTATTACATGTACGATGTGGAGGGGGAAAAAAAAAGAAAAAAAACAGATATCTACCAGCTGGGGGGAGCACGCTGATTCTTTGTACTTAATACCTGTCGGATCCAAAGGCTTGTTCTTGCCATAGCTATCAATGGACACAGTGATCCCTTCGTGATCTCGCTACGACCGCAAAACAAACTCTAAAATCCTCGCGCCGCTGCCAGGCGCACTGAACGGCAGCGACCAAACCTTCTGCAGCTCCACGGCGGGGTTCACTCCCTTGAGCAAGCGCACAAAGTGTCCCTCGGTCCTTTCCATGCCAGCCACTTGCGCCATCATCAACAGATCACGATGCGCCAGATCCTTGGGTGCGTTCATCTCCGGCACGACCATCTGAATAAGCGCAAGTCAGCAAGGATCCCACCCCACCCCACCACCCCACCCCAAACAACTCAACGATCGATATTATGGACAGCATGCGCTTACATCTGCCACCAGCAGCCGCGAGACGCCAGGCTTCATAGCCGCCACGATGGGCTTAAGGATCTGCGCGCAGTAGGGATCTCCCCAGTTGTGCATGATGTGCCTCATGAAGTACGCTGCCGCGTGTTTGACCGGCTGGTCGCCCGCGAGAAAGTCGAACGCGACCCACTCGAACTTGTGACGGAGGTCGGCCGGACAATCGTCACGGCCGGCGTCGACCACGACGGCAAAGTCCTGCACCACGAACCGCAAGTCCGCGTCGGGGTACCGCTGGGCGATCGAGACCATCATGTGGCCCTTTCCGCCTCCGACGTCGACGATCTTGTCTCCGTACTGGGTAAGGCGATCGAAAGGGAAGACATCCACGACGGAGCTGATCCGAATGTCAGTGGGTTTGGGGAGGGAGGAGGGAGGTTCCATGCATACCCGGTTTCGTACGACAGATTCATGGTTCCGGCCATAGCGTCGTTGAAGCGCTTGGACATTTCGGCGTGCTTGTTGACATAGTTGAAGAACCCCAGCTCGGTCCCGTAGGCACGACAGAACGCCGTCTGGCCCGGTTCGGCCACCTCCCGGTATCCGGCGTCCTTCAGGGTCTCCGGGAGGTGGGCGGACGCACGCATGCACTCGGCCCCACTGCGCGCGTGTTAGCCGGCCGCCATCCACTCGGCCGTCGGGGGGGCAAAGCACGGAACGCACCCAAACACCATCAGCGCAGCGACGCCGCGGTCCCTCATGCTCGCGGACCGTGCCGTGTGGCGATACGTCTGTGGCGCGACCTCCTCGAAGATGAACAGCGGGGTCAGAACCCGCATGATGCGTGCTGCTCCCCCGCCCCGAACGTCAGTCTCTCTCGCATCCCATCGCACGGAGAAGGAGCTGCTGCGCACCGACGATGGACTCATCGGCGCCGGCAGCTGCCGCCAGCTGCCGGGCGGTCAGGGACTGCGAGAGCGGAAGTATCGCGGGCAGGCCCAGCTGCACCGCTATGCTGATGGCCGTCGTCTCCAGGCACTGCGTCTCGGGTTCAGCCAGCCGTTCCGGTCACGGGGAGCGGATAGAGATGGCGCGCACCTGGCGGGATAAGTGGTACAGCCCCGCCGGACCCGTAGTGAGGGCGAGGATGCGCTCCGCGGAGTGGATGATGGCTCGGTGCGCATCGGTCCCCAGTGGGTCCAGAGGGATCGCTGTGGTCGTTCCCGGCCTGAAGCTGGGCGCTGGGAGGCCGCTGTCCTCGAGAGCGCGGAGGTAGGTCTCGATGTTGTCGCTGAGGATTCGTCCCAGGTCGACGAGATGCTGGGCGTCGTTGATCTCGGGGGTGACCATTTTGCTCGATATCGAAGCGGATCGAAGTGTCGGAGGGGCTGTTTGAGGATACATAGCCGTGTATTTATAGGCCTTGCTGATTCTGCCGTCACAGTATATCCCTCGCATTCGGAGTAGTGCGGTGCATAATCGACAAAACACACGAGGCACGTCGCAACGGAAACCGGACTTCATCCCGGCGAACCCGAGCAAACGGCTCGGCTCGAGGTTCTGCCGCCTGAAGCCAGGCCCACCGGTCGACCAGCCAGAGCAGCCAGGACTTCGCGCGCACAAAGAGCTAGTCATCCGCCCAGTTCCGGGGGCGCCGACACTGCACCCAGGCGCGGAAGCGCCCTACCCGAACTACTTATCCCCCCCCCCCCACACACACACAACGGAAACGCCAGAAGAACCGCTTCAAGATCCACTGTCCTTGGGGGTTCGTTGTGCCCCCCCCCCCCCCGCCCTCTGCCCTATGTAGAGTGCACCGAGGAAATAAATACCCATGTACGACAACAGAAGGAAACATCTCATTGATCCTTTTTCGCAGAGGCCGTGGGGGGGAAGGGGGCGTGGAGAAGAACCGCAGGCACTCCTCGACCCCGCGCCCTCTCCGCTCCCCTCAGCTTCCACTCTGGTGGTCGGGCGTCCGACCCCACGCCAGCGACAGCGAGGTATGCAGTCCAGGGCCGTGCCGCTGCACCGCAAACGGACTGTACACAATCTCGCCATGATCTATGTAGATACATAAGTCGCATGCGAGTAATGATTAAACCAAAAAAAAAAAAAGCCCTCCGCCAAGAGACCCTGGACGGGAAGCGGGGGTGCATCGCCATGATCTACAGAGTATATAGATAGGTGGGTCGTACATAGATATGTATGTATGTGATTAATGATCTGACGGAGGGGAGGAAAACAACGTGACCCCTTATTTAGGCGAATTCGGGTTCCTCCGGAGCCCAGCCATTGCCCCCCGCTAAGCCACTGCCGAAATTCCGGCTCGACACCCAAGAGACCGAGTGCTCCTCGGTGACCTGTGTTCATCTCCCCGGCCTTCTTAGCGGTGCTGCGTTCTCGGCCTTCGTAGCGGCGACGGGTCACCCGCCCTCAGCTCGCGGTCCAGGGTCCAGAAAGTTGCGCCTCGGTCGCTTGTCCTGGCGAACGACTACGCAAGTGCATGATCGAGTGTTTTGAACCTTCTATGTATGTAGAATGGGGGGCGTGCGATACCTCGGCTCTGCCTCGATCTCCCGTGCGTGGTCACGGGCCCACCCACCCCGCATCCGCATTCCCCCACTGGCATGTACATACATGTATATGTATGTATATATATACAGTATGTATGTAGATATATATGTATGGATATATATGTATGTAGATATATCTGGCCACACAGACGCACACCAGGGGCCTTCCGCAAGTGGCGGGTGTTGGTTTTTATTTTATTTTGTTCTGTTTTATTTCGCCTTTGCACCGGAACCGATTGGGCGTCGAGCGGGGACAAAAAAAGTGCAGACGGCAGGCAGCGCTAGATAGAGGCAGGCGGTTGGGAGAGATCCAAATGCGAGCGTCTGTACTCTGCATGTATATGTATATCTACAGACAATGTACCCGAGCGAGAGAAGGAGCTAGGACCCCACTCGGAGAAAAGGAGGCCCGGTCGTATCTGCTAGATAATCGGAACTCTCAACCGCCCGCCATGCGAGCATGCGTGCTGCACAACGCCCGACTGATGTGCATATGTATGTGTATATAATTGGGACGAGGGCCATGTACTAGTACATACATACATATGTATGTATGTAGCATGCGGGATACGGGGGGGGGGAAAAATAGAAACGCGAGGAGGACGAACACGATGGACTGCACGTGACTGCAGATGTGGCGGAGACCGGTCGTCCGTTCCGCAGCTTCCCGCCGCCGCGCGTCCGCCGTGGCGGGGCATCGGTCGCCCCCGTGGCCAGACGGCGGAAGAGCCACACCCGCCCTTCCAGCCCGATCCGCGCTTCTCGCTGCGAACATGTATCTATCTATGTACTCTATCTACATACATACATACATACAACATACATACACACATATACATACATACATACATAAGTACATACATATACATACATACACACATATACATACATACATACATAAGTACATACATATACATACATACACACATATACATACATACATACATACATACATACATACATACATACATACATATAACATACATACGTACATACATACATACAAACATATCTACATACATACATACATACATATAACATACATACATACAAACATACAAACATACAAACATATCTACATACATACATACATACATACAAACATATCTACATACATATCTACATGCATACATACATACACTACATACATACATACATACATACATACATACATACATACATACATATTCTTCCGCAAAAGCCCTTCGAAAAAGAAATCCACATATCTACATGCGTAGATACGCCCGGTCGCATGGCCGGCCTGGCTCATCTCATCTGCAATGCCATGCATCCTGCAGCGTGTGAACGTGCACCTTGGCGACGGCCACCCGTGTGGCGCGTGGAGAACGGCGGTGGAAACGACGATCCACCGCTGGTGGGCGGAAGGGAAGTGAGTGGCTATGTATGTATGTAAATGCGTTGCGGGCGGCGGCTGGAGCGAACGAACGGACGGACGGGCGGACGGTGTGCGCGTGCGTCTAGTCCGCCGAGATTACGGCGGGCGGTGTGTATGTAGATACGGCGGTGCTGGGAAGTGCCCGCGCAATACACGGCACGGAGGCCAGGCACACGCTCTGTAATGTATGTATGTAGATACTCTAGATATGTTCCCCCAGCCAGACCCGGGGGACCGTTCCGACCGCTCTGCGCGAGCGGCTCCCGACTGCGTGCTGTGTGCCACCATCGCCGCCCTGGCCGTGTCCCAGATATACCTATGTACCGTGTTCGGTACGACACAGCTACTCCTGGCGGCCGCAAGCAAGATAACGTGTATTCACATGTACTTCTCGCGCCGGCCATGCGCGGCGCCCGAAATAGCGGCCCCCATCGTGCAGAGCACCAGCGTCTGGGCACATCGGAGCAGATTGCAGTGGCGGCGGCGACGGGAGCGTGCGTGCTGAGGATACATATGTAAGTGTGATGTGCAGAACGCACTAGTTGGGGACACGCACGTACTCTATATACACGCACACGTGTAGCACGTTGTATTGCATGTCGCTCCCTTGAGGCTTTTGAGGAGATACCACTTGCCGGTAGTGGGTGCTGGTGCAGCGGCGAGTCGACTGCGGGCTCCCAGTGCCCCCCCCAGTGCCTGGGCTACGGGATCCCAGAGGCGGTGTTCGGGGAGGGCGCGAGGCATCCGGGTGCAGGAGAGGCTCCGAGCGAGAATAGACATACTGGCAGTCGCCAGTGCATGTGATGCATCTGTGTGGGTATGTGTGGGTATATGTGGATATGTGTGGGTATGTGTGGATATGTGTGGATATGTAGAAAGTATGTGTGTAGGCCATGGGCGCCCCGAACCCAAGCCGTTGCAGAAGCCGTTTCAAATCGCGTATCGCACGGCGGCCGAACCGTCGCGAGTTGTCCACGTTCGCGAGAAAGGGGGGGGGAGAGGGGATGTGGTTATGTGCGGAATTTCCCGAAGCAGTGGTGGGTGGAGCCGACACCGGGGGGTGGTGTGGTGTGGTGGTGGGGCAGAGCCTTGGGCTCGAACTTCAGGCTAGATAGATATATACCCTCCACACATACATGCCGGACGTGCTAGTGGGTGGGCTGGGGTCGTGTGAAGAGGTCTTAGGCGCGGGTAAACGGTTGGCGATAATTCTGGCGAATCAGAGGGCGAACAGAAGGTCTGGGGGATAGATACGGCACATCCTGGCAAGCTGGATGTAGGTGCTCTATCGATGTGATATGTAAGTACGCTCGACAGGGCGAAGATTCCGGCATAAGGCGGTCGATGGGTGTATGTAGTGTGCATACATACACAGCAGCTGAGAGAAAGGAGGAGATTCTCGCGAAAGAAGGGCTCTGCATCACCTGCCTAATAGCCTGCTCCGCCGCCGCCCGCTGTGCCCGAGATCCAGTGAAGGCGAAGGAACATCGATCACACCGCAAATGTCGGTGCTATAGCCGGAGATGATGCACAACCATGAGACATCTATCTTTTATTCCATGAGAGTGCGATGCGACGGGTGGGGGTGGGGGTGGGGGTGGGGCCACTGGACGGTGGTGGCCGAGTGACGCGCAGGTGGGCTCTTTCCCTTCTCATCCCTTTCTCATCCCTTCTCATCCCTCCTCCTTCTCCTTCCCCTCCCCTCCCCGCACCCTGACTAACTACGGCTATTCCTGGATTGGCTCGCCCGTCATGATCCATCACCGCCCGCCACGATCCATCACCGCCCGCCACGATCCATCACCGCCCGCCAACTCAATACCGACGGACCGAAGACCATCTGCGCAAGCCGTAGAAGCTTGCACCGCACGTCTGTGCCATCGTTCATTCGCCTCTGCCGTCCGCGCACAGCAGCTGGAAGGGAAAGGGAAGGGAAAGGAAAGCACGGCAGCAGCAGCAATAGCGGCATCGTACCTGTTGCTCGCCGACGGCTGTACATATGTACTCGGGCGGCCCGTCAGCGCCCGTCAAAAGTGGGAATAGCGGCGACGCCGGCACGCAGAGCCACACGGCCTTGGGGGTGTGTCCGGACTGTGTGTGAGGGAAGCGAGTGCGTGAGTGATTTATCTATCACTCACGGCGCAGCGCGCCACCATCCTTCCATCCAACCAGGCCAGAGGCATCATCCACATCCAACCAGGCCGAAGGCACCACCCATACGACTGACTATGTATGTACCGCGGGCCGGTTGCAGCGTGAGCTTTTTTCTTTGCTTCTTCGGTTCTCCTTCCACGCCTCCTTCTCCTTCTTCGCGTTCTCCTACTGTTTCTTCCATCCCCTCGTCCCAACGAGAAGGAGAGTTATCGGGCTTGCCTTAGTTTCGCGGTGAATGATGCTTCCCTGCAGATTCGGTACCTTTCCCTTGCAAGAACAGGCTAGTGGGGTTGGAATGACAGGCAGTCACCCACCCACCCGCCGCGTGCAACCAGGGAAAGGAGGACGAGACGGAGGGCGAGAGGCGAGTGATGTGCATACATCCATTGTTCTCGCCATGCGAAGAAGCGTCTACATATCTATCTGCACATCTCGTCCCGGGAGGGCAGCTAATGCTGCTGCTGCTGGTGCGAGACGAGTACGACTGTGGACGGGGTACTACTGGCGGAGCTGCCGGCTGAAGTGAGCTGAGAAGGCGACACCAGCGTTCACGACTCGCACACGAGTGTCCAGCAGAGTCGGCAATGGGCTGCCCAACACGTCGTCGTCGTCGTCATCGTCGTCGTCGTGGACAGGAAGCGGGCGAACACTGTTTCAGCGAGAGGAGGAGAAGAAACCAGACAAGATCTCTCGGCATTCATCCAAGGTGCATCTCAACTGCTTCGCCGCGGGCGCGGGG
>Ga0307516_10002831_pt1 | contig 22848 bp, 21 predicted proteins | sample 19_EM_MG_FD_203310 | JGI IMG/M metagenome (GOLD analysis project Ga0307516, IMG submission 203310) | Populus trichocarpa ectomycorrhiza microbial communities from riparian zone in the Pacific Northwest, United States - 19_EM | ecosystem: Host-associated > Plants > Roots > Unclassified | place... | reverse complement strand
CGCAGAAGCTCGAAGCCATCGGACAGCTGGCGGCGGGCATCGCGCACGAGGTCAACACGCCGACTCAATACGTAACCGACAACGTTTCGTTCTTGCAGCGCGCCTTCGACAAGCTGCTCAAGCTGGTCGAAGCGCAAAGTCATCTGGCCGAAGGCGTGCGCGCCGGCGATGCCACGCCACAAGCCCTGGAAGCCGTAGACGCAGCCCGCAAGCTCGCCAAGCTCGACTACCTGACACGCCAGGTGCCGCGCGCCATCCAGCAATCCCTCGAAGGTCTCGGACAAATCAGCTCGATCGTGAAAGCCATGAAAGAGTTTTCACACCCGAGTGGCGCCGAGAAGCAGCCGTTCGACATCCACGACGTCATCGAGTCGACCTCGATCGTCGCCAAAAACGAATGGAAATACGTGGCCGAGCTGCAGCTCGACTTCGACTGGAGCCTGCCGCCAGTGCTGCTGCTCAGGAACGAGTTCTCGGGGGTGATGCTGAACCTGATCGTCAACGCCGCTCACGCCATCGCGGCGTCCCTGCCGCCTGGGTCGGCAGACAAGGGCAAGCTCGTGATCTCGACCAAGGCCGTGGGCAAGTGCGTCGAAGTGCGCGTGACCGACAACGGCGTCGGCATTCCCGAAGCGGTACGCGCCCGCGTGTTCGAGCCCTTCTTCACCACGAAAGAAGTGGGCAAGGGCTCCGGCCAGGGTTTGGCCATCGCTTATTCAGTAGTCGTCGACAAGCACGGCGGCAGCATCAGCTTCGAAACCAACCCAGGCCAAGGCACGACTTTCATCGTCAGCCTGCCGCTGTCGGAGTGAGGTCGAACATGAGGGTCTTGTTCGTCGACGATGAAGTCCGGGTGCTCGAAGCCATCGAACGCGTGCTGTTCGAGCTCGAAACCGACTGGGAAACCACTTTTCTGAACAGCGGCGAGCTCGCGCTCACCGAGTTGGCGCGGGTCCCTTACGACGTCCTGATCTCGGATCTGCGCATGCCCGGCATGGACGGCGTGACTTTGCTCACGCGCGTTGCCGAGTTGTATCCGCGCATCGTCCGCATCGTGCTGTCGGGCCACAGCGACGAAGAGGCAGCGCTGAAAATGGTGCATGTCGCCCATCAGTTTTTGGCCAAGCCTTGCGCGGCCGAGACGCTGCACGAGGTGATCGCCCGCACCCAAGCGCTGACGCAGCTGCTGCCAGACCGCAAACTGCAGACGCTCGCTGCCCAGATTGGCACGTTGCCGTCCGCAGCGCGCTTTCACCAAGAGCTCTCGGCGCTCGTCGAAGGCAGTGACGCGGGCGGGGCGGCGGCGGCAATGGCGCACTTAATCAAGCAAGATCCGGGCATGACCGGCAAGCTGCTGCAGGTGGCAAGCTCCGCCTTCTTCAACAGCTCGGCCAGCGTGGCCGACGTCGAGGGGGCCATCATGCGCCTCGGCTTTCGGACGCTGCGGAATCTCACGCACACGCTCGGCTCCGCTGCGCCGGCCCGCGCCTCGACCATGCCAGAGGCGCTCGCGCTAGAGACATTGCAGACGCGTGCGCTCAGCATCGCACGGCTTGCTTCCAGCATGGCGCGCCTGCCCGAGGACGCTTCGTCCGCCTACATCGCAGGGCTGCTGTGCGACGTTGGCCAGCTCGTGCTGATGGCCTCTGCTCCCGAACGGCTGTACGTGGCCCAGGCAGAAGCAGAGCAGCGCGGTGTGCCGGCGCACGTTGCCGAACGCTCGACTTGGGGCGCTACACACGCAGAAATTGGCGCCTATTTGCTGGGCCTGTGGGGCCTACCGTTTCAAATCGTCGAAGCCGTCGCCAATCACCACGCGCCCGAGCGCGGCGCCAGCGAGCGCCTCGGCTTGCCGCAGCTGGTTTGGTTGGCCGCCTGCATCGTCGAGGGCGAGGAACCAACGCCCGAGCTCTTGTCACGTTTCGGTGCAGAAGACTTGTACGCGACGCACCGTCGCTCCGTTCCCGAGGGAGAAGCCTGATGCGCGAACGCTACGTATTGTGTGTCGACGACGAGCCGCTCTTGCTCGAGGGTTTGGAGCGCACGCTGCGCGAAAGCTTCGAGGTCGTGACCGAGACCAAGCCGCTGGCTGCGCTCGCCCTGCTCGAGCGCAAAGAGCGCGACTTCGTGGCCATCGTCTCCGACATGCGCATGCCGCTGATGGACGGCGCCAAATTCCTGGCGTGCGCCGCCGAAATCGCGCCCAATTCCACGCGCGTACTGTTGACCGGCCACGCCGAGCTGAACGCCGCCATCGCGGCCGTCAACACCGGGCGCATCTTCCGCTTCTTGTGCAAACCCTGCGCACCGAACGAGCTCTTGGCGGCGCTCGAAGCAGCCGCCGAGCAGCATCAACTGCGCAATCTCGAAAAAGAGCTGCTCGAACAGACCCTGACCGGCAGCGTGCGACTGTTGTCGGAGGTGTTGACCCTGGTGGCGCCGCGCATTTTCACGCGCAACCAGCGCATCCAATCGTACGTGCTGTTCATGGCGCACCGGCTCGGACAGGCCGATGCCTGGCGCTTCGAGCTAGCGGCGTGCTTGAACATGATCGGCTGCGTGGGCCTGCCGGAAGAGACCTTGAACCGCGCCCTCGCGGGCGCCACGCTCGACGAGCAAGAGTCGCGCGCTTTCGCCGAGCACCCGCTCACCGCCTATCGCCTGCTCAAGAAGATCCCGCGCTTCGAAGACGTAGCAGAGATGTTGCGGCTCCAAGCCGACAACCCCGAGCTTCCCCCGAGCTCACCGGACGTGGAGCTGGGCGCGCGCATGCTGCGCGTCGCCCGCTCCGTCGAACAATTGGTGTCGCAAGGTGCGAGCGAGCAAGAGGCTGCCGCCAAGCTCGCCGCGGCCGTGCCGCCCGCGGACGCGGCGCTCTTGAAACTGCTCAGCGAGTACCGCTCCGTCGCCGTGTCGGGCGAGCTGAAAGAGCTGAAAATCTCTCAACTCACGGCGCAAATGGCGCTCGAAGACGACGTAAAGACCAAAACCGGCGTGGTCGTGGTGCCGGGCGGCAAACAGCTCACCCTGCTGCTGCTCGAGCGCCTGGTCCGCTTTTCCCGCGCCGGCGTGCTGATCGAGCCCGTCCGCGTGCGCGTTCCCAGCGGCGCCAACTAGCGAAAAGCCTCGCTCGCCGCCAGGCTCCCGACCGCCCCGAAAATCGTGCTAGGAACCGACGGCCTCACTCCCGGAGGAGTGGCCGAGCGGCTTAAGGCACCGGTTTTGAAAACCGGCGTACTCGCAAGGGTACCGTGGGTTCGAATCCCTCCTCCTCCGCCGGGCCCTACTCGGGCCCGTGGGATGAGGGGGATCGTCGGGCTGCCTGCGCTTCGCCTTCGCCTCAGCTTCGGGCGCGAATCCCTCCTCCTCCGCCGGGCCTTCGGGCGCCCGTGGAGGACGAGGGCGACTGAGCAGCGAGCGTCGGTGCCTGCGCTACTGGCAGACGGCTTTCTTGTTTTCGGAACGCAGGCGGGCGCAGGCGATGTCGCTTTGGGCGTTGGCGAGAGCGGTCACCGCCTTGTCGTGCTGCCTCTGTTCGGAAGAGTTGGCGGGCTGCACCGCGTTGAGCACGGCTTGCGCTTTGGTTAGCAAATCGCTCACCTCGTTGTAACGATCGAGCGACGTTTGCGCGTACGCGATGCCCGACGCAAAGAGCGCCGCGCCGGCCAGGCCGAGCGCCCAATGTTTCCCTGTGATCTTCATGTTTTTTCGAACCGTCCCTTCGTTCGCGTCGTAACACGAAAGCGCGAGCCGGTGGCCCGCCGAGCTTGCCACCGCTCCGAAACGTGAGACTACGAAAAAGGCCCGTCAATCGTCGCGCTGTCGCTGCTGCCCGCTAGCCGCGAGCTGCGACTTCACTCTAAACTGCTGAAGATGACGGAGCTCGACCTTCAGCCGCTACGAGCTTGGCTCCAGGAGCCGCTGGCGATCCAGCTCACCGCCACTGGCGCCGGGCTCACGCCGCAATCCGTGCGCGGATTTGGCATGCAGCTCGCATTGCCTCGCTCACGCGCATGCGAGCCGTGTTTCGGCTGCGCAGCGTCGACGTGTTGGCAGGGCCTGTAGTCGGCCCTGCCGCAGGCTCAGTTCGTTCGTTGGCGGAGTGCGCGCTGCACGATGCGTTCGGCGCGTTGCAAGTCGCTGCGCCGGAAAGCATGTCCGGGGCGCGACAGCTCGAGCATGGCAGTCAGCTCGTTACCGATGCGAACGGGGATCATGGCGACAGCGCCCGAGCCACCCTTGCTGCTGGCAAAGCGCATGGCGAGCGCGTCTTCGGTCGGACCATAGGGCGGGCCGAACACCGGCCGGCCTAGCCGCGCCGACTTCAACAGCAGGTCGGTTTCAGGCAGCGCGTAGCCCAGCCGCTCGTTCGACATCGGGCCGAGCACCGAGCGCGTCACCAGCGAGCGCCCGTAGCGGCCGCGGTAATGGAACATCGCGCTCTCGGCGCCGGTCGTGACCAGCGACAGCCACGTCACCGTGTGCGCCAGCTCCATCTCGTCTTTGATGCGTTCGACCGGACGACCCCACTCGGCCAATTGCTCGGCCGACGGCCCCTGCGCAAAGGCCTTACTGTTCAGCGCGGAAATCTCGCGCACTGAGTTCAAGCCACGCCAGTCGCCGTGGTACGTGCGCACGTGGCAGTACTCGGGCACGCGGCCGTGCTCGACGCCGCGCATCAATAAGCCGGTCACGACTGGACCGACCGTGAGCTCGCCGTTGGTGACGTACCAAAGCGGCGGGGGTTGGAGCCTGAAAACGCTGTTGGGAATTTCTTGAAGCTGCATGGGTCTTGGCCTGTAGCTTCACGAATTCTCCCTCGAGGGAGTGCATGTGGGCCAACAAAACGCGCATTGACTTTGCCGATCGCCGAGGCGACTTTCCGCCTCGATGCGCAAGAACGTCGTGCTCGTCTTTTCGCTTCTCGCGCTGGCGGTAGCGGCGGGGTTGTTCGTGAAACGGCGCGTGGGCGCTCTAGCCTCTGTGGTGACAGCCGCGGTTTCGGTCAGCGCAGCGGCGCAAGTGCCGGACGCCATCGTGGTCGGCGCCGGTATCGCCGGTCTGTCGGCGGCCTACGAGCTGGCGAAGGGCGGAGCGCAGGTCACGATCATCGACACCGCCTCGGTGTTCGGTGGCCACGCCGTCATGGCCACGGGCGACCTGTGCCTGGTGGGGACTCCCTTTCAGGAAGCACAAGGCATCAAGGACTCGCCGGACCTGGCCTATCAAGACTTCATGAAGTGGGGCGAAGATGCCAACGCCGACTGGGTTCGCTACTACGTCGATCACTCGCGCTCCGAGGTCTACGATTGGCTGACCTCGCTGGGCGTCAGCTTCGAGACGTTGGTCCTGCCAGCCGGCAACTCCGTCAAGCGCACTCACCGCACCAAAGGCCGCGGCATCGGCCTGGTCAGCCCCATTTTCGCGGAATGCGCGCGCCGCCCCAACGTGTCGTTTCAGTGGAACACGCAGGCCGAACGCCTGCTAGTCGAGGGCGGACGCATCACGGGCGTCGCGACCCGAAATGTTCGCAGCCGAGCTCGCGCCGAGCTGCGCGCGCGCGTCGTCGTGCTGGCTACCGGTGGCTTTCAGAGCAATCTCGACATGGTGCGCGCGTCGTGGCCTACCGATTTGCCGTACCCACAACATTTCTTGGTTGGGTCTGGCATCAACTCGACCGGCACCGGTCACGCCCTCGCCAAGTCGGCAGGAGCCGAGCTGACGCGCCTCGATCACCAATGGAACTACATCACGGGCTTGCCCGACCCGCGCTTTGGCGACGGCAGTCGCGGTGTCAACGCCGTGAACCCGGACTCGATCTGGGTCAATAGCGACGCGCAGCGGTTCGTCGCCGAGCGCGCCAGCCCGAAGATCGGCTTTCCCAAGCTCGTCGCTCAAAAGGGCGCCACTTACTGGTCGATCTTCGACGAAAGCAGCAAGCATGCGTTTTGGGTGGCCGGCTCCGATTGGAGCTCGTTCGATACCATCGAACGGCTGATCTTCGCGGATCCAAAGTTGGTCAAAACGGCCAACACGCTGGGCGAGCTTGCCGCGCTGGCCGGCTTGCCCGCGACGACACTGAAGGCCACCGTCGAACGCTACAACGCGATGGTCGACAAAGGCCGCGACGACGAGTTTCAGCGCTTTGGGCCGGGCAAGGACTTCAAGCCGAAGAAACTGCTGAAGGCGCCTTACTACGCCGTGCAATTCTTTCCCCTCACGCGCAAGAGCATGGGCGGCGTGGCCATCGACACAGCGGCGCGCGTGCTCGATGCAAAAAGGCAGCCGATCGCCGGCCTCTACGCGGCGGGTGAGCTCACGGGCCTGGGCGGCTTGAACGGCAAGGCTGCGCTCGAAGGCACCTTTCTCGCGCCATCGATCGTCACCGGACGCGTCGCAGGCCGCTCCGCGCTCGCGGAAATCGGTGCCAAATCGCCGCCGCCGACGCTACCGCTCGAAACGCCCGCCCCAGTCCTGCAGTCGAAGGAAACCTGCCTCGCTTGTCACCAACTGCCAACGCTCGTCAGCCAAACGCGCCCCGGCTACTGGCACTTCGAAAAGGTGCACAGCGTGGTGCTCGCCAAGCAATTCGAGTGCTCGAAGTGCCACGCCGAGCTCGGCGCCAGCTTCGATCTCGCCAAGCATCACATCGATCGCCTGGCGCAACCCCGCGTCTGCACGATCTGCCACTCCGGCGAAGATCGCTGAACGCGCCGGCCGCGCCCGGTCACTGATTCAAGCAGGCCACGAACGTAGTTTGTTCGTCCGCGCAGGCCGCCACGGTGGGCAAGCCTTGCGCGCTGCAGCTGAGCGCCTTGCCCTGTGCACAAGCTTGAAAGGTCGCGTACTCGCTGCCGCACGGGCCCGTCTCGAGGCTGTGGCACGTGGCTTCACAACCGGCTTGATCGGTCGGGCCGTTGCTGCATTTTGCCGCCAGCGTCTCGATACAGCCGTCGTGGCACTTGTCTCCGGGGGCCGCTGGCATGGCGCCGTCTCCGCCACTCTCCGCGCCAGCGCCAGCGGCGCCGCCATTCCCGGCGGGCGTGCCGGAACCCTTGCTGTCGCTGCTGCAGCCGCACAGGGCGAGCGCGCAACAGAACGCGAACGAAATTCTTTGAAGCGCTTGCATGACCCTCAGCGATATCACGTTGCGCTCGTCTTTGGCCGGCGTATTTTTTCGGCCACGGTGCGGCTCAGCTCGGCCACGCGATAGGGCTTTTGCACGAAACCCACCGCTCCGTTTTTGAGCATGCTGCTCACGTCTTGTTCGGCGCCGTAGCCAGACCAGAGCAAGACCGGCAAGCTCGGCTCGAGCTCGCGCAGCTTTTCGAACGTGGCTTCGCCGCTCAGGCCGGGCATACGCAAGTCGAGGAGCGCGAGCTGAAAGCGCCGTGGATGCGCGCTCACCTGCTCGAGCGCAGTCCGGCCGTCTTGCGCGTGGGTGACGCTGTAGCCAAACGACCGCAAAGTCGCGATGGCTGTCATGCTCACCATAGCGTCGTCTTCGATGAGCAAGATCTCTCCCTCACCGTGGACGACGCCAGTCGCGGTCGTGGACGCAACCTGTACGTCTGGCTCGCTGCAGGGCAAATAGACACGAAACGCCGTGCCGGCGTCGAGGTCGCTGTTCACCTCGATGCTACCGCCGTGTGCCCTGACAGTCCCGGCCACGGCCGCCAAGCCAAGGCCGGTACCTTTGCCGACCGGCTTGGTCGTGAAGAACGGGTCGAAGATGTGCGGCACCTGTTCGCGCGGAATGCCGCGCCCGGTGTCGACAACCTCCAGCACGACGCACAGGCCCACCGGCAAGCCCTTGGCGCCGCTCTTCGTCAGCTCCAGCGAGGCGGTGGCGACGGTGAGCTTGCCGCCTCTCGGCATGGCGTCGCGCGCATTGACCAGCAAGTTCAAGACCGCGCTCTGCAGCAGCGCAGCATCGCCCGCCACGATCGCGTGACGCGCGTTAAGCTCGGTAGTGATCGCGATGTTCGGATCCATGGAGCGCCGAGCCAGTGACACGGCTTCCTTGATGATCTCGTGCAGATCCGTCGGCGTCTGCAGCATGCGCGCCTTGCGCGAATAGGCCAAAAGCTGGCGCGTGAGCTCCGCCAGGCGCTGCGAGGCTTGCAAGATGCTGTCCGAAAGCTCGTGCCCCGGACCGAGCTCGGGCAGCTCGAGCTTCAGCAGCTCGGCCGAGCCCATAATCGCGGTCAGGTTGTTGTTGAAATCGTGGGCCACGCCCGCCGCCAGGCGTCCGACCATCTCGAGCTGTTTGCTCTCTACCGCCTGCAGCTCGGCCTCGGCGCGCTCGCGCTCGGCTTGCTCGCGGCGCAGCGTCTCCTGACGCGCGAGCCGCAACGAGCGCTCCATGCGCGCGACCACGGCGATCATCAACCCGCCAAATAGCGTATTCGCGAGAAACGTCACCCCCAGCGACCGCGCCCAAGTGCGGCTGATGGTCATGTCGATGTCAGCAGGGTTCGGTGCGGGCAAGCGCCCCGTGCAGATCGCCCACGCGACGAACGACAAGGCGATGGCCGAGGCGATCGTAAGAGCAATCATCGTGCGCCGACCGAGCAGCAGCCCGGCAAGCATCAGGGTGACCGTGAGCGTGGCCGCCGGCCCCGAAAGCACACCGACGTTGAGATAGCCAATGATCGAAAGCAGCAGGGCGGGCCCGATGATGAGCCAGCTTCTGCTCTGGCCGCGCGGGCGCTTCGTCACAGCCGGCACCGCAACGAAGGCGGATGCAGCCAGCGCGCTCAGCACCAGCCGGGTGCGGTGCTCGTCGTTCTCGATAAAAAGCCAGATCACGGGAACGCTGACCGCGGAGACCACCGCAAATGCACGTATCAGCTGCAGGGCGAGCTGATTGCGCCAGGCAAGCGCCTCGTCGTCCTCGCCGAGCTCAGCCCCTGCGTGCGGCATGTGCGCCCACAATAGTCGGATCGCCGTCGAAATCCAAAGTACTGAGCGAGCTATTACTGCGTGACGCGACGCCCGGACTGGCTACTGGCACTTGTCCGTACAAGCCATGCGCACGGTGGTCCCGCATTGCTTGCAGGCTGCGAGGTTGCCGGTCAGAGGAATACCGTCGCAGGCGTTGTTGGACGTCAGGTCGACGTCCTCGGCTTTCAAGCAGCTCGCCGACATGCCTGCGCACGGGTAGTCCAGGTCCTGGTCCCACTTGTAGAAGCGAATAAAGTCGTACTCGGCACGAAACGGCAGCTGATCGTTTTCGCCCATGGTCCCACCAAAGTCGAAGGGCGGCGCGAACACCCACAGGTTGGCCAAGAGCTTGGCGCTGAGCGTGGGCACCTTCGCACTCAAGAGCTCGCGCACTTGCACAGGCTTCCCATCGGCGCCCAGGTAGTAGAACTTGATGCTGCCGGGCAGCCACTCGAAGCCAATCGTCTGAAAGTCAGTGCGAAAGTTGCCAGGCAGCTCGAAGGCTTGCACCTGCTGTTTATCGGGCGAAAAATTGCAATCGTTGTCGCCGGTGATGAGATTGGTGCTCAGGTGATTGGCTGAGTCACCGGTGACCTCGAGATCGATCTCGCGCCACTCTTGGCACGCCGGCTGTCGGTAGGTGAAAAGCGAGGCGATGTAGTTGCCGTTGGTGGTGGCGTCGTTTGGTTTCACGCTCGGCGCCTTGAGGCGCGCTTCGTAACGGCCGTAACGAAACCAGTTGTGCTTGCTGCGCAGCTCTCCGGTGGTGCGCGCCTGCTGCGGCACGACGCCCGTGTTCGCGAAGGAGCAGCTCGAAGCGGCTGACGTATCGCTCAAGGTCAGCACCATCTTGCCGTCTGCGAACGTGATGGCGTCCTTCGTGAAACGGTGCGTCTGAAAGCCGCCGTCGCTATAGGTCCAAATCGGGTCGTGATCGAGATCGAGCGGCTGCGTGAAGTCCTCGACGATCCACAACGTGAAGCCGTCGTACTTCGGAGCGGTCACGGTTGGATCGGGATGGCCGAAGGGTGGGCCGGCGGCGCCACCACCGCCGCTCGTGCCGCTCGTGCCGCTCGTGCCGCTCGTGCCGCTCGTGCCGCTCGTACCGGCGGCGCCGCCGGAGCCGCTACTGCTGCCGGCGCTGTTACCGCTGCCACCCCCACTCGCGCTGCCAGTTGTGCCGACGCCCGCTGCCCCCGCACTACCAGAGGTCGAAGTGCCGCCTGAGCTACCGCCGAAGACGCCTCCGGCCGGCGCGTTCGCGGCTGTGCCAGCCCCGCCGCCAGCAGCACCAACGGGGGCGCTGCCGCCCCTGGGACTTGAATTGGGTGAAGGAACGCCTTGCGTGCTGCTGCACGACAACACGCTACTGAGCGCAGAAAGCAGAAAAAGGCCGAACGGGCGCATGAGGACGCCGTCTTATGTCGGAAGACGGCTACCACGATCACCCGCTCGACCGGTTTGTCGTCGCCTGTGCGGCTGGCGCCAGCCTCGCCCTAGCGAACGGCAGCGTGCGCGGCGCGCGCGGAAGGCGACGTGATGCGGCGCACCTGCCGCCGAGTCAGCTCGGTCGCCGCCTTCATGTGACCCGAGCTCTTGCGCGTCGACTTGCGAGATTGCTTGCCGTTGGCCGAGCTTTCGAGCACCGCCCCGCCGCGGTTGTCGGAACGCTTCGCAAAGTTGTGCGGCGAAGTGCCGACACCATCGAGCAAAGTCGTGTCGATATTCTCATCGCGCGTCGGTTTGCGCAGCTTCTTCGGTCGCGGCGGCCTGCTCTGCCTGAAAAGCTCAGCCATGTACGCTTCTGCCTTCGTCGCCATACGGTCCCTCTTCCTTTCGAAGCCATTCGGCTCCATGAGAACGTGACTGCGTCAGAACGATGCAAGCGCCTCTCCCCAGTGCTGCATAATACACGCCTTCTACACGCCGTGTCTCCGCAACATTCCTGCCCACGCGTGACGGGAGCGCTTCCTCCACATTACGAGATGTTACTGGGAGCGGAAATTGTCCCGGAGCGGGAATGGGAAAAACGTTAGTCCGGTTATTCGCACACCCAATTGGAGCACGAAGAGGTCACAATGCCCCTAACGAGACCTCATGCGGCGGCGCGTACCACGGCGCTGTCGCTCGTTCTGACGGCCGGCACGGCGGGAGCCGCCTCACTACGTGATTTACCCACGGAGGTGCTGTGCGATCTAATCGACGATGCTCAAGCGAACGAGGCCTACCCGCAACGCGCGCGCATGCTGAGCCTGCTCACGGCCGACCAACGCGCCACGGTCCGCGCAGAGGTCGCAGAAGCCATGGGTAGCCTGTGGCCCGGCGCCAGCGGAGAAGCAGCGGACGAGCTGCGCAGGCTCGCCCGTGACACTTCCGACAGCGTGCGCGTTTCTGCCGCGGTCGGTTTGGCGCGCGCCATCGAGCGCGCCAGCGCGCCGGAGCGCATCGACTTGGTCTGCACCTGGGCCCTTTCGCCCGACACCGACGAGCGCCTCGCGCTGGCGCGAGCCTTGACCTGGAGCACGCCGGTCTTCGTGGCCGACCTGGTGCTCGAGCAGCTCGCGGCAGACGAGAGCCGCGCCGTGCGAGCGGCGGCCCTGGCGGCGGTCGCCAAGCATTTTCACGAAGACTCGTCAGCGTACGTGCGCGTGGTCAGTAAGTGCGTCGACGATCCGGATAACAACGTGAGGCGCCTCGCGCGCGCGCTCTTGCAGCGTGCGCGAGGCTAACACCTCGAGCAAAGCTCAAAACTTCATGCTTGGCGGCGCCAAGTCGTACGACTCTTGGTAGTCGGCCACAGCCGCCTTCACCACCGCGAACGCGTGCTCGTGGCCGTAGATGCCCGACACGGAGATCTGATTCTCGGTGCCCGGCATCAGCTTGTAAGTCGAGAAGTAGTGCAGCAACCGATCGGCGATGGCGCGCGGTATTTGCGCAATGTCATGGGTGTCGGTGTAATACGGGTCGTTGTCGAGCACGGCGACGATCTTGTCGTCGGCTTCGCCGCGGTCGATCATGCGAATACCGCCGACCACGCGCGCCTCGAGCAAGATTTCCGAGCGCGTGATCGGTCGCTCGCTGATGACGCAGATGTCGAGCGGGTCGCCGTCGGCGGTCTCGACACCGCTCGCCGACAACGCCGCCACTCGCTGCGCGCAGTAGGTGCGAGGAATGAAGCCGTACAGCGTCGGCGGCTGCGCCGAGCCGCGCTGCGGCCGGTCGACCTTGAGGTAGCCGGTCGACTTGTCGATCTCGTACTTCATCGTGTCGAACGGCGTGATCTCGATGTAGGCGTTGACGACCTTGGGCGAACCAATGCCGGCATCGAGCCCGTGCCAGGGGTGGGGCCGAAAGCGGTAGAACGGAGGAGGGGGCATGGTCATGAAACGGGCGGAGCGTAGCTACATTTTTTGCACGCACACGTTTCGGCGGATTTGCCCAAACTTCCGAGGCGTTCCGGCGCCTGCCCCGGGCGCGAAACGAAATCGACGCGGCCTTGTCGATCCGCCGCTGCCCCGTTCGATTACACGAAGAGAGCGGCCCAAGCGGCGCTCCTGGAGGAACCAAGTCATGCAATACATCCTGCTCATCTACGAGAACGAGGCTGAGGCCAAGGCGCGTAACCCCGAGGAAAGTAAAAGGATTTTCGCCGAATACGGCGCCTTTACCGGAGCCATCAAGCAGAGCGGCCACCTGCGGGCCGGCGAGCCGCTCCAGCCGACGAGCACGGCCACCACCGTGCGCGTGAAGGCCGGCAAGACCGTCCGCACGGACGGCCCGTTCGCCGAGACGCGCGAACAACTGGGCGGCTTCTACATCGTCGACGCCAAAGACCTCGACGAGGCAGTCGAGCTCGCAGCCCGCATTCCGAGCTCCAAGACGGGCAGCATCGAGGTCCGTCCGATCATGATGATGAACGCCATGTAGCAGGCGTCGTTTCGCGCAGGCGGCAGGCTACGCTGAGTCTGCCGCCAGGAGGCGCTGACCATTTCCCAGTTCGACCAAATCTACCGCAGCGAAGCCGCCGCCGTGACGGCGCGCCTGATTCGCGTGCTCGGCGGAGACTTCGCGCTCGCCGAAGAAGCCGTGCAAGAGGCCTTCACGGCCGCACTCGAACAATGGCCGACGCAGGGCACGCCGCAGCATCCGCGCGCCTGGCTGATCCAGACCGCGCAACACAAAGCCATCGATCGCCTGCGCCGCGCGCGGCGTTTCGAGGCGCCGCTCGACGACGCGGAGCTATTGGCGCTCGAGAGCGCCAGCGATCAGGCGACCGGCAGCGAACAAGACGACTATTTGAGGCTGATCTTTACCTGCTGTCATCCGGCGCTGGCGCTCGAGGTGCAGGTGGCGTTGACGCTACGCACGTTGTGCGGGCTGTCGACGGACGAGATCGCGCGGGCGTTCTTGGTAGAGCCAGTGACGATGGCGCAGCGGCTCGTGCGCGCGAAAAGCAAGATCAAGCTCGCCAAGATTCCGTACGCCGTTCCTGAACGCGCCGAGCTGTCTGAAAGACTCGATGCCGTGCTGGCGGTCGTGTACTTGGTGTTCAGTGAGGGCTACGCCGCAACCTCGGGCGATTCCTGGATACGCCGCGATTTGTCGAGCGAGGCGATTCGCTTGGGCCGGCTGCTGGAGCGGCTCTTGCCAGAGCACACCGAGCCGACCGCGCTGGTCGCGCTGATGCTGCTGCACGATGCGCGGCGCGACGCGCGGGTCGATGCACTCGGCGACTTGGTGCTGCTCGAAGACCAAGATCGCTCGCGTTGGGACCGCGCGCAAATTGCCGAAGGCCGCGAGCGCGTGGCGCGGGCGCTCAAACAGGGCGGGCCGACCGCCTACGCTTTGCAAGCCGCAATCGCCGCGCTCCACGCCGAGGCCCCGCTCGCCGCGGCCACGGATTGGCCGCAAATCGTGCTGCTGTATCGCGAACTGCTCAAGCAATTGCCGAGCCCCGTGGTGCAGCTCAACCACGCCGCCGCGGTCGCGATGGCCGAAGGCGCGGAAGCAGGCCTCAGTCTCATGAGCCAGCTCGCGGGCCTCGAAGAGCTGCAAAGCTACCAGCCGTTCTTCGCGACCAGGGCCGAGTTGCTCCGGCGTCTGGGTAGATTCGTCGAGGCTGTGCCGGACTATGAGCGCGGCCTGGAGCTCGCCAAGAACGAGCCAGAAAAACGCTACATGACCCGTCGGCTCGCGGACGCGAAGGGCCGCCCCGGAAACGCTACCGACACCTGACCAGGCTCGTCTCGTCGGCGAGTCGCGCTTGTTTGCTTGACCGCCCGCATCGATTGGTTTCTACCCGCCTGGTGAGCCAAATTCATTTCATCGGTGGCGAAAAGGGCGGAGTCGGTAAGAGCGTGGTGGCGCGCCTGCTGGCGCAATACTGGATCGATCGCGGACGACCGTTCGCCGGCGTGGACGCGGATTCTTCGCACGGCGCTCTCGTGCGCCACTATGGGGATTTCAGCCACTTCGTCGATCTCTCGCAGAACGACAGCGCCGACCAAATCTTGGATCGCGCGCTCGGCGGCGAGCGGCGCGTGCTGGTCGACTTGCCGGCACAAAGCGCCAAGGCGCTCGACGCCTGGCTGACGGGAGCCAACGTGCTCGGCTTGGCCCGCGAGCTGGGCACGCCGATCACATTTTGGCACGTCAGCGACGGTGGCTTTGCCTCGGTCGGTCAGATTGACAAGGCGCTCGACCGCTACGGCGACCGCGTCGGACACGTCGTGGTGCGTAACCACGCACGCTCGAAAGACTTCAGCCAGCTCAACGCGGCTCCGGCCATGAGCAAGCTTGCCGGGCTGGCCGGAGGCCTCTTGGACCTGCCCGAGCTGGATGCGAGCGCGATGTACAAAATCGACAGCGCCGGCTTGAGCTACTGGGCCGGCGCGCACTCGACAGAGGGCGAGGCTGCGCTCAAGCCCCTCGAACGCGAGCGCGTGAAGCTGTGGCTCGGGCGAGCCTACGCCGAGCTCGACAAGCTCGGGCACGCCATCTGAGCGCGCTTTACCCAGGATCCCAGGGCAGGCCGATGCGCAGCCCGCCACGAAAAAAGTTGATCGGGCCGCGGCCACCGCCGTCGAAGTAGTGTTCGTACCACACGGCCAAACCGGCCCACGGCAGCACGTTCCTGCGCCTGAGCGCCGTGAACGCGAAAGCGGCGCCGATGCGCGCGCCGTAGCTCAGGCGCGTGTTGTCGGCCTCGAACAGCGCGACCGGCGCTAGCTCGAGCTCGTAGTGCCAGGTGAGCTGGCGCGAACGCAACACCACCGGCAGCGCTGGAAAGTAGTTGATCACGAATTCGGACGCGTTGCTGTTCGGGCGCAGCAGCGCGCTACCGCCGAACTCGGGGCCGACCAGCAGCGAATACTTGCCGTCGAAGCCCCAGCCGGCGAGCACCCGACCCGCGCCGCCGGCGCCAAACGTCAGATGCTGCCGCTGCACGCGAAACTGCACGTCGCCGCCCGACTCCGCACTGAGCGTGAAGCGCTTGCGATCGGACTGCCGCCCCTGAAAACCGGGCTCAGGACGGATCCAGAATGGACATTCGTCCTGGCGCGCCAGCGTGAGCTCGAGCGCGCGCAGCCGCCGGTCTGCAGTGCGGGCCGCGCTCACGGCGTCCGTCAACTGACCGCTCGCAGCGAACAAGGCTTTCGGCTCGCCCAGCTCCGAAGCGCGCTTGCGCAGCGCCGCCAGGGCCTCAGCGCGTGCATCCGGCGTGGCCTGGCACACCGACGGCAGCAGGTTCTGTTCGATGTCTCGCAGCGCCTCACGATCGGCGAACCAGTCGTCGGCTTCTTCAGCCGCCACCACCCGTGCCACATCGCTGAGCAGCGCGCGCGCGCCTTCGACGTCCGCCGCAGTTGCCGAACCGGGCCGAAGCAGCAGCACAGCCGCCACCAGCGACGCCCTAAGCCAAGACATGGTTCGTGCTTCTTGGGGGGCCGGCCGCCCCCGTCAAGCGGCAAAAGCACCGCCCGGGTCGATCGAGCGGCTCGGTTCAAGATACTTTTACCCCTTAGCGGCGGTGCAAAGCGTCCGTTCTGGACGTCAAGGCGATGAGCAACACCGAGGCGATGCAGCGGGCGCTTACGGACGTGGTGTCACGCGGCGATTTTACGGTTCCGCCCTACCCGGCGGTCGCGCTGCGTCTGCAGCGGCTCTTGGCGCGCGACGGCTACGGCGTGGGAGAAGTCGCCGACGTGATCGCCGCCGATGCGGCGCTGGCCGCGACTGTGCTGGCGGCCGCCAACTCCGCGCTACTCGGCGCCGCAGCAGGTCCGATCACCAGCCTGAGCCGCGCCGTGAACCGGCTCGGTGCACGCACAGTCGGCTCGATAGCCGTCGCCAGCGGGGTGGGTGCCGTCGCGGTCACGACCGGGGTGCTGCAAGACGTGAAGTTCCGAGTCTGGCGGCGTGGCATGAGCTGCGCGCTGGCTTGTCAGAAGCTCGGCCCGGCGCGCGGCCTCGACCCCGAAGAGGCGTTCCTGGCGGGCTTGCTGCACGGCTTCGGACGCTCCATCGCCGTCGCGTCGCTCGAGCAGCTACTCAAGACGCACCAACCTCCGCGGCCGTTGTCGGTCACAGAGTGGCTCAATATCGCCGAGCAGCAGCGCGCAGCGCTAGCTCGCGCAGTCGCACAAAGCTGGAACCTGCCGCCAGCGATTGCCGAGGCCGTCGGCAGCCAGGACCGCAGCCCTTCGCCCCTGAACGACCTGGTGCTTTACGCAGACAAACTGGCCGGAGAGCTTGACGCTGGTCGCATGCCGGAAGCGAAAAACCCCGCCGAAGCGCGGGCGCTGGACGAGCTCTTGGCTGGCTTGCCCGCCGCGCTCGAAGCGTTCACACCTCCCGTTGCCGCGCCGACCACGCGGCCAAGCCCGCCGAGCCCGCTGCTGGCCAAGTCCGACCACGCCCTCGACGGTGAGCTACGCAAGAAGATTCTGGCCGTCATCGATCGTCGCGCCAAGGCGGCAGCCAGCCTGACATGTCTCTCGCTCGCGCCGAGCGGCATCGAGGTCGAAAGCAGCAAGCCGTTTCAAGAGGCGTCGGTCGTGCGCCTCACGGTCGGTGACGCAGAAGCGCACTGCGAGCCGTGGTTCACTGTCGTGCTCTGCGCTCCGCTCGCGTCGCGCTATCGCGTCGAGCTGCAGCTCTTCTCACCGACGCGCGAGATGCGTGAGCAGTGGCGAGCGCTGTACGACGCGCCGTAGGCAGCGCAAATCGCGCCCGACTGAAACACGTCGCTCGAGACCTCCGGGGTGTAAGGCCTGACCGGCTGCGGCGTTTCGGTCGGTAATGCGTCACAGATTCCCTGGTTTCGGCTTCGCCCTCAGCGTTTCCTTTGGACTCCTCGCCAACGCCTGCGGCGGTGCCGCGGCGGGCATGAAGCTGGCCCAACCAGAGGCAACTCCTGCGGCTCCTGCCTCGGCTGCGCAGGGGATGGATCAGGCCGCCGCCGAACGCGCTCCGGTGAGCGAGCTGGCAGCGAGCTCGAGCTCGCCGGCCGCGCCCGTGGCGAGCCCGCCACCCGCCAGCCCTTCCGAAACGAGCTCACAACCAACTGCCGCCGGTGCTCCAGGCGTTGCCGTCGCCCCCACTCGCGAAATGCTCGACATCGAAGCCAACGTGACGATGCAGGTGCCGAAGGTGAAGCACGCCGTGCGCGCGCTGCATGACCTGGCAGCGCGCGTCGGCGGTGTCGTAACGAACGAACGCGTGGACAGCTCTTCGCAATATGGCGCGGCCGAGCTGACGCTGCGAGTGCCGAGCGGCGCCACTCAGGGCGTCTTCGATGAGCTGGACAAACTCGGCAGCGTGCTCGATCAAAACGTCACGGCGCGCGACATCGGCAAGGAGTACTTCGACGCGAATCTGCGACTTTCGAGCATCGAAGCGACGCAGCGCCGCTACCAAGAAATCCTGACGCACGCGACGACGGTCGAGGAAATCCTACGCATCGAGAGCGAGCTTGCCAGGATTCGCGGCGACATCGAACAAGTGAAGGGCAACCTGCGCTGGCTCTCCGATCGCGCCGCTCGCGCGACGTTGCACCTGACCTTACGCGAGCGCGTGCCCGAAATCGCGCAGTCCGGCGCTGCCGAGCCCAAGTTCTTTCCGGGCCTGCGCCTGCCGGCGCTGATCGACTTTGGCAAGCACGCGAACCAAACCTACGTCGGCGGCGGCTTCGCATTGCGCCTCAGCCGAGCGTTCAGCGTCGACCTCGATCTGCTCAAGCGCCCGAGCTCGCAGGCACGTGGCCCGGACGCCGTGCTGGCGAGCATCGGCGGCGAAATCTACTCCGACCTGCTCGGTGGCGGCGAGCGGCGCTTTCTCAACCCCTATTTGGGTTGGCGCGCTGGCTACGCGCGCTTCGATGCAGACAACCAGGCCATGCTCGGCGCCACGTTGGGCCTCGAACTCTACAAAACTCGCTGGTTCGGCCTCGACGCCGAAGCGCGTAACTATCTGGTGTTCGGTGGCGACCGCGGCGGCCACTACTCGCTGGCGCCAAACCTAGCGGCGCGCATCGCTTTCTAGCCTTGGGCGCCAAGGTCGAACGGCCGTGATAGAACTGCCCGATGCTGCAGCGAGCCGCAGTGCTCGAGTACGTCGCAATCGCTAGCGCGAGCGCATGTTTCGCGTTCGGTTGCAGCGCCAAGCAGGACGACACGGTGTACCGCCAGGCGCCCCTGACGGCGGTCGCGAGCGACCCGATGGGCGATTGCGCGGCGGTGCTGCGCAGCTACAGCGGCGCGACCGCAACGCACCGTCCCGAATGCAGCGCTATGGAATACGCCGCGAGCCCGCCCATTTTCGGCGATCACTACCCAGTTTGGGCCGCCTACAAGACCTACGATTTTCCGGTGCCGCTCGGCTATTTGGTGCACGACCTCGAGCACGGGGCGGTCGACATCTTTTACGACTGCCCGAGCGGCTGCGCCGATGAGGTCGGAGCCGTGCAGAGCTTCATCGACGCTCTGCCGGCAGATCCGCGTTGTGCAAGCGACGTCCGAGTGCAAGTCGTCCTGGTTCCGAGACCAGGATTGGGGGCGCGCTGGGCGGCCTCCGCTTGGGGCTACTCGGTGACCGCCGACTGCTTCGATCCCGATATCTTCGGCCAGTTCTACGCTGACCATCACGGCCGCGGCCCCGAGGACCTGTGCCTTCAAGGCCAGGCTTTTTCCGCGGATCCCTGCCCGTAGCCGGGCTAGGTCGCGCTCCCGAGCGCCGCGTTGCTTTTCCGACCAAAGCGCGTCATGAGTGAGTCGGGCTTGGTTTCGGATGGCGGCTACCCGTCTGACAGCATCGATCGAGGAGCGCACGCAGCTCGCGGGGGCGCGACTCGGCGAATGTGTGCTCGAGAAATGGCGCCTCGAGAGCTTGATCGGCATGGGCGGCATGGCGGCCGTGTTCGAGGCCAGCCACCGCAACGGCAATCGCGTCGCCATCAAGATCTTGCATGCCGATCTGGCGAATTGCGACGAGATCCGCGAGCGCTTCTTGGCGGAGGGCTATGCCGCCAACCGTGTCGCGCACCCCGGTGTCGTGACGGTGCGCGACGAGGGCACGACCAACGACGGCGCGGTGTTCTTGGTCATGGATCTACTGCGCGGGCAAACGCTGGCACAGCGCCTGGAAGCCGCGCAAGAGCCCTTCAGTGTCAACGAGGTGCTCGAGATCAGCTCGCAGCTGCTCGACGTATTGGTGCACGCCCACGGCCGCGGCATCGTGCATCGCGACCTCAAGCCAGAAAACGTGTTTTTGACCCGCGAACGCCGCGTGCGATTGCTCGACTTCGGCATCGCCCGTGTCGAAGCCGCGACACATAAACACGCCATCCCGGCCGGCACGACCCTCGGCACGCCCGCCTTCATGTCGCCCGAGCAAGCGCTCGGTCGCTCGGCAGAGCTCGATGGCCGAAGCGACCTGTGGTCACTCGGCGCCACCATGTATTTGCTGCTTTCGGGTCAGCCGGTGCGCGAACCTGGCAGCTCTGTCGAGCAGTTGCTCGGCGCCATGACGCGCCCGGTACCCTCACTCGGCGAGAGCGCCGTACTGCCACGTTCCGTGGTCGCCGTCGTAGATCGGGCTTTGGCCTTTCACCGCGAAGACCGCTTTCCCGACGCGCGTTCGATGCAGCTTGCCGTGCGCGCCGTCCTCGATGAGCTGCGCGCGCCCGATTCGCGGTCCACGCTTCCGCCAGCTTCGCTGGAGCCCGTGGCCATCTCGCTGCGCACGCCGCGACCCGACGCGCGCGAGCAGCGTGCGAGCTCGTCCACGGTGCGACCGGTCGCGTCGACTGCAGCGCCGACCACGAGCCAAGCTCCGTGGGGCGCGCTCCCTGTCTACGTTTCGTTTGGCATCGCGGTCGGGCTGGGCATCGTTCTGGCCGCGCGCCTCACGCTACGAACCCCCGCAGCCACATCCGCGGCTCAGCCAGAGCGCAGCGACGGCTCGGCGCTCAGCCCGCCTGCTGTCATTTTGCCGGAGCCTGCACAGGGCCGGCCGCACAGCTCCGCTTCCGCCGTGGCGCTCGCATCGGTTCTGCCGCCCCCGAAGCAGGCGCCCGACCAGGCCCGAGCCCTCCGTCTCGGCCGGCGAAAATAGCTCAAGCGCGCGCCGGCCGTTGTTGGGCCAACTAAATTCCTGTGTAGTTACCAAGGGTTGCGCCCAACGTTGCACGTACTGGGCATTGCGACTACTTTTCCGCTCCCTTTCGTTCCGTCTGGAGAATCAATGGCCCGCGTTACCGTCGAAGATTGCTTGGAGAAGGAAGAGAACCGATTCGCCCTCGTGGTGCTCGCTTCCGCTCGCGCTCGCTCATTGATGAAGGGCAACCCCTCCTTGGTGAACGCAAAGAACAAGCCCCTGGTCATCAGCTTGCGCGAAATCGCAGCCGGCAAGGTTCGCTTCAACCGCCCGACGAACGACGCCGTGCTCGAGTACATCACCGAGCTCGGCCGCGCTAACTACTGAGTCCTCCCTGGCAGGTGGGACTCAGTAGCCTTTCTCCGGGAGCTCAGCTCCCGCCCCGCTGAAGTGAATTCAGCGGGGCCCCACCCTCAGGTTTTGGGTCCCCAACCCCAAAACACAGGTGCTGCGAGGGATGAAAATCAAGTCGCTAGGTCAGGCGGGCGACGCGGGTGCCACGGGGCACTACGACGATCCTCTGTACTATACCAAGACGTACAAGGAGCGGACGCACGACGTCGAGTACTACGCCAAGCTAGCGCGACGCTCGAAGGGTCCGGTGCTCGAGTACGGCATCGGCAATGGTCGTGTGGCGCTTGCGATCGCCAAGGCGGGCGTGGCGGTCACGGGCATCGACCTGTCGCAGCCGATGCTGGACAGCCTCGAAGCACAGCTGAAAATCCTGCCCAAGCAGCTGCGCGCGCGGGTCAGCTTTCACCAAGGCGACATGCGTGAGCTGAAGCTCGGCCAGCGCTTCCCGCTCGTGATCGCCCCCTTCAATTGCGTCCTACACCTCTACACACGCAGTGACATGGAGGCGTTCTTGGCGCGGGTGCGCGGGCATCTCGCACCGGGCGGTCGCTTCGTCTTCGACTTCTCCGTACCGCACGGCGAAGACTTGAGTCGCGATCCGGAAAAGGCGTTCGGTGCGCCGCGCATCAAGCATCCAACGACCGGAGAGCTGACCCGTTATGCGGAACGCTTCGAGTATGATCGGCTGCGCCAGCTCTTGTTGATCAAAATGGAGTTCTCGCCCGAGGGCAAAGGCAAGCCTTGGACGGTCCCGCTCACGCACCGTCAATACTTTCCCCGCGAGATGGAAGCGCTGCTCCACTACAACGGCTTCAGTGACATCTTCTTCACCGCAGATTTCACGGACCAGCCCGCCGATCAGCACGTCGACTCGATGGTCGTAAGCTGTGCGGCAAGCCGTTAGCGACCGCACGGCCCCGCCACCGGCACGGCGCCGCCGCGACCAGCGTCTGCTTCAACACCGCCCCTAGGTTGCGCCGCGGCCCCCCAAGGCTGCGTGGCTTCGTGGCGCGGCTGCGCCGGGCGGCTCGCCGCCCGTTGGCCGCCAAAAGAATTAGCCCCTCGAGCCCTTGCGACCCCGCGCGACGGCGCTTAGCTTGAGCAGTCGGCAATGGCTACGGATCTATACAAAGAACTTGGCGTTTCCAAGGGCGCCACCGCCGACGAGATAAAGAAGGTCTACAAAAAGCTGGCCAGCCAGCTTCATCCGGACCGAAACCCCGGCGATCAGAAGACCGAGGCGCGCTTCAAGGCCGTCAATCGCGCCTATCAAGTGCTGCACGACCCGGAAAAGCGCCGCCTCTACGACGAGTTCGGAGAAGAGTCGCTACGCGAGGGATTCAATGCAGCGGCAACCCGCGCGTACCACAACGCAGCACAGGCAGCGGGCGCGCGGCGGGCACGCGGCGGGGGCATCAACTTCGAAGATTTGACGGGCGGCGGCGGTGGCGCCGGCTTCGGCGACATTCTGGGCGACCTATTCAGCGGCGGCGGGCGCGGCGGGCGGCGCGCCAGCGTCGGCGCCAAGGGCTCGGACATCGCCAGCGAAGTAGCGATCGATTTCGTGTCTGCTATTCGCGGTGCCGAGCTGCGCTTGCGCCTTCAAGATGGCGGAGAAGAAGTCACGGTGCGCGTCCCGCCCGGCGCGGGTGACGGCGACAAAGTACGTGTCGCCGGCCATGGCGCACCCTCGATGATGGGCGGCCCAGCGGGCGACCTCGTCATCACGGTGCGCGTAAATCCGCATCCTTTCTTCGAGCGCGACGGCCTCGACTTGTATTTGAACCTGCCGGTCACCGTCGGCGAAGCGCACCGCGGCGCCAAAGTCCGCGTGCCCACGCCGGACGGCCCCGTCACGCTCAGCGTGCCGAAACACGCGCAGAGCGGGCAAGA
>Ga0307516_10002830_pt1 | contig 22850 bp, 33 predicted proteins | sample 19_EM_MG_FD_203310 | JGI IMG/M metagenome (GOLD analysis project Ga0307516, IMG submission 203310) | Populus trichocarpa ectomycorrhiza microbial communities from riparian zone in the Pacific Northwest, United States - 19_EM | ecosystem: Host-associated > Plants > Roots > Unclassified | place... | reverse complement strand
GGACCCCTTCTCCCGGTTGGAATGGAGGCTGTGAGGGTGGATGTAGAAGATGAGGAAGGTGGCGCGGTGGATGATGAACCGGCAACTTATACGGTCAAACTGGCATCTCGACCTGGTGCGTCCCTCATTTTGATTATTTGCTTAGGCTGTTGACACACTTTGTACAGTGTATGGTGTGTCTGGCTTGGTTTCACATGTTGCAGCGCAACTCGGTCTCCCAGGACTGCAAGACATGATCCAACGTTTTCTTTATGATCAGCTCAACCCTGATGCTGAGATATCAGGGGATCGCACGAACATCCACATCTGTCCCACCTTTCACAGAAAAGTATGGGTGTTTCACTCCGCTACAGCGACATTCTGTGCACCAAGCGATCACTCGGGCGTAGGGGGTATGCGCCGTGAAATAATACGTGCAACCCCCTCTTGGCAAGGAGGCCATCCATGTTATGACTGTATATATGTGGCCAAGGGAGGGATAGATGCAGAGGGCTTCCATAGTTTAATGGTCAGAAGGGTGCGCCTCTTCTTTTCTTGTGTACATGAAGGGCACTGTTACTCGTGCGCATTAGTTGACTGGTTTGTGCCAATTGCGGAGGAGCCAGATGAGTTGACAGGAATGTGGATCGTGGTACCAGAAGTGGACAATGATGGACGTCGCATTCAATCGGTCATTTCTCTGGAGTCAGTGGTTCGGGGTCCACACCTTATAGGGGTTTATGGGAGTGAATCTCTTCCTGTCGACCTCCACTTCTCAGAGTTTTTAGATGCCTTTAAGGCTTATTATGTTAATAGGTACATTGATCACCATGCAAATACACTTGTATTTTAGCATTCTTACAGTCCATCATTTGGACAACACAAACACATCTTGCATTGATGGTCTGGTCAGTCTGATTGGTCTGATGTGTGTCTGAATGTCTGATGGTGTCTGGATGGTCTGATGTATAGAAAGGTGGTGGTCTGCACAGGGAAGGTCTAGCCTAAGGAAGGGAGAAGGAGAGCTGTAGGTAACCTCAGTATGCTGGCAAGCTACTAATATATTAGTATATACCTGTAGGTAACTACAAGGTATTAGTAGGTAGGAAAGTGGTTAGTAGGAATGGTACTCACCCTCAGTATGCTGGCAAGCTACTGAGGGAACTATGGTACTTGGAACTCTACTCTAGTGCGATGCATGCTTATGTAAGTAGTTAAACATACCACAACAGTCCTGTTTATACTCCAACATGATGGTGTCTAAACAAGACCTGGAACACATCTGTAAATATGTCTGTCATCATGCCTGTCAGATGGGTCTGAATTCTGTCTGACAGGCCTGACCCCAGAGTGTCGTCTGACCCCAGACATTGCCCAGGCTGTATCATGCACCCAGGTCACTCAGACAAAATTCAGGACATTCAGACACACGTCGAATTGCTGATGGAGAAGGGGAGTTGTGAGTCAGGCCCAGTGAAAGGGGAGGTGTGGGTTGGACACAGAGAAAGGGGAGGTGTGAGTCGGGTGCAGCAAGGGGAGGCGGATGCACATGAGTGGGTGTGGAATGTGGACTTCATATACTGTTTGTTAAACGTCGGCTGTGAATATCAAGGGAAAATAGAGAAGGGGTTTCTGGAGTCCAATTGACGTACATGTGACCATACCTTGTTCTTCTCAAAATGACAGACCGAATAAGGCCCTGAATGATAACAGGTCACACAACACTCTAAGTACTGTCCCAAAATAAGGGATTTGCTGATGAAGGGTACATCTACTTCTCACCAAGCAGCCACATCATTGGGATCAGCATCATGGCTGGATGTGGATTCCAGGCAACTTTTTGGAATGGGGTTGCTGCTGCTCTTGCCAACCCCAGCAAAGGAGGACCCAAGACTCCCAAAGCATGTAAGGACAAGTACAAAAGGGTGAGTAATTTTCAGCCTAAATAAGACCGCGTTTGGCAAGGTGATTGTGACAACACGCATCAGTCGTGTGACAGTGTGTGACTCAGCGCGCCAGCGTGACACGCCCCTGTGCCACTGACGACCGCACACCATGTCTAGTCTCAACAAGCTCGCCATCCGCGGCATTCGCTCCTTTGACGACAAGCAAATATCCGTCATCGAGTTCTTCAATCCAGTCACCGTCATCGTCGGACACAATGGCAGCGGAAAAACAACCATCATCGAATGCCTCAAGTACGCAACCACTGGCGACCAGCCTCCCAACACCCGTGGAGGGGCGTTCGTCCACGACCCCAAGATGGCAAACGAGAAGGAGGTCAAAGCTCAGGTCAAGCTGAGGTTTCACGCGGCCAACGGCACCAGAATGCTTGTCGTCCGAAACCTGTCCGTCACCGCCAAGAAGACAGGGCTGACAATGAAGACCCTGGAGAATATCCTTGCTCTCGCGGACAGTAACGTCGAAAAGGGTGGGAAGGTGTGTTCTCGTCTATACCACATAACTTACACACGTTGACGGTCCTCCAGAGAGGGGCTATTTCAACCAAGTGTGCAGAGATAGACACTGAAATCCCTCATCTCTTGGGCGTATCCAAATCTGTTTTGGACAATGTTATATTTTGTCACCAGGAAGATTCTTACTGGCCCCTAGCAGAGCCCTCAATTTTGAAGAAGAAATTCGACGACATCTTCGAGGCGACCAGGTAAGCATCATTTCCTTCTATCCACCTACGGCAGGCGCATACACGTACACATAGGTACACCAAAGCCCTAGATTCTATCAAGACTCTGCGCAAAGACCGCATGGCCGATCTCAAGGCTGAGAAAGAACGGCTCGAGTCACTGGCCAAGGAAAAGGGACACGCCGACAAGCTGCGCACCCGTATCACGAGTCTCAACACAGCTATCACGTCGAAACAGGACCAATACGATACTACTAAGCGGGAGTATGAGGAGCTCGTCAAGAACAATGCACGCTTCTACGAATCCGCAACTAAGTTTAGGGAGCTATATGTCAAGGTCGAGAATTTGCAGCAAAAGAAAGAGCATTACCTACAAGAGCTTTCAGATGCGAGAGAGACTGTGCAGGAGATCGAAGGTGCAGTTCGCGATGTTCATTTTTGTCCTGACCTGATCCCTGTTTTGCCAGGTTCTGACGAGGAACTCCTAAGCCGTCTGCGCAATTTTGATGCCAATATCATTCAGCAGAAACAAAGACGAAGACGCCAAGAAATGGAGCGTCAAGATCTTGAGGACGAGCTCGGCAGGGCGCGCAAGTCGCATGTCGATCTCGTGAATGAGCAGGGAGAACTTGCTGCCGAAGCCAAGGTACTTATATACGGTTTATCTTATCATTTGGCACGTCACTCATACACCCACTCGCATACAACAAGGCCCACGAACGCCGAATCGCCGAACGCGAGGAGCTCATTCGTTACATCAGTGACAAGCACAACATCAAGGGTTACAATCACTCCCCCCTCGAACGTGAAAAGGTCAATGAATTTATCTCTCGGCTCGGGGACCTCCAGCGGCGCCAACGTTTCGACTACGAGAAGCTCCAGACAGAATTCCAGAACAAGAATGATGAGTATAACCGCAAGTCAAAGCGGCTGCACATTGAACTCGAGAGCTTGAAGATGCAACGAACTAATGCACGCGAGCAGATGGTATACATTTTTCCTCGTCGTTTAATTTTTTTTGATGGCTAACTGGTGTTTGCAGAGAGAGCGTCAAGTATCAATCAGCAAGGCGGAGTCCTCCCTGCTGACTATGGATGGCCTCGCATCTGAACTGCGCACGCTTGTCGGAGATATAGAGGAGAAAAGGCTTCGCCTCGAGAAGTTCAAAAGTGATATTAAGGCTGCCAACTTTGACGAACGACTGAGCGAGCGCGCCGTGAAGGCACGAAGCCTCGACGACAGGCGCGATACGTTGAATACAGAGTTGCGTAGTTTGAGCTTGCAGGCAGATGCACGCGCGAGGTTAGACTTGAAGAGAGCCGAGATGAGGAATAAGAAGACGGAAATTAAGAATATGTGAGTGAACCGTGATGGGAGTAGGTTTAGGCTCAACAAGTTCTCCTCCTTTTTCTAGCCTCGAGACTTGCAATTCTAAGTTCCGCAAACTTGTCAGCACCGATGCGCGGGCAGAGACCATGGAACGCGAGCTTGATCGCGTCTCAAGGTTGGATCAGTTTTACTTCATGAGCGCTGTTCTTCAATTTGACCCATATTTCTCTTCAGAGAGAAAGAACGATCGCTCTCAGAAGCAGAGACAGAGCTGTTCTCCGCCAATAAAGCTCTCCAAAGCTCAGAAATGACACTTTCGCAGGCGCAAGCTCAGTTGAAGAGCAAACGCAGCGAGGTCAAGGGTAAATACAACCAGGTTTGGTAACTCGATGTTACTGACTCGCTGGTTAGAACTGGAAAGATTCGTCAAGGAGATGACTGATGAAAACTTCAGTGGCTTGTCTCTGTTGGATGCCATCTCCGAAGCCGAACGCGTGATCGCTGAGAAGAAGGAGTGCGTGCATGTCGCCATTCAATTAGTGCGCATTACAAATAACGTTTACATCTCGTACACAGGAGCAGAAACAAGGGTGCTGGCATGGCTGATGTGTATGAGAAGCTCTTACGACTTGGCAGGACCAGGAAGAGGTGCGCAGCCTGCGACCGACACATGGATGACCAAGAGATGGCAATATTTGAGAGATACGTACGTTGAGATTTCCCCCTCGGCATGGCCTTCCTCTCTGATAAGATAGCTCCTCTGATTCTTTCCACAGCTCCAAGATCAAATCAAGCAGACCAAGGAGGCTCCGACCACTGATGAGGACGATGGGATCGTCTTAGATGACTGGGAGAAAGAACTGGTCGCTCTTCGGGATGCCTTGCCTCGCCAAGCAACGAAAGACCGGATATTGAGTACAGAAATACCTGCGTTGAATGAGCAAATTAAGGCGGCAGAAGCTGAAATTCCGACGCTGAGCAGAAAGGCAGAGCAGGTAGGTGTTTACTGAGGGCTATCCACCAGTGTTGAGCCTATCATCCTTTCTAGGCCGCCCAAACTGTTGAGAACATAAAAAAGGCGATCAGAGACGTCATTGCACTGAAGCAACAGGCAGCCACTGTATCGCGCAACCTCAATGATGTGGATCGTCTCGAAGCGGAGACCGCCAGTCTTGAAGAGGAATTAAGTGCCAGCGGGAGTACTAAGACTGCAGATGATGTGCAAATGGAACTGGATGCTCTATCCGGCGAGATGTGAAAATTCTCTTTTTTCCCCTTCCGGCGGTTGCCCATGCCCTGAGTTCTTACTGTTTTCTTGTAGACGCACAAATGAGCGGGAGAGGCAAGCAATTATGACCGAACGTGATCGCCTGAATTCGTCGTTGCGGACATATGAGGGCGAATTGCACGCAATGGAGAAGAAGGAAAATACACTCGAGAATCAGATTCGTGACAAAAATCTTACGGAGGAACGAATCGATACGATGACGAGCGAGATTACGACCCTCAGTGCCAAACTGAAGGTGAGCCGCAATTGCACTTCGGAAGAAGGGACCCATGGCGAACTGGATGTAGGAGCTGGACGGTAATATTGTAGAAGCACAAGCCCCCATCGAACGTCTCGAACAAGAACATCAGCAGGCACAGGGCGAACTGAACCTCAAGATATCAGAAGCACAGACCTTGTCGCAAGAACTAAATATGAGCGTCGATAAACTTGACAACATTAGCAAAGTGGTCGACCGGTGAGTCACCTGTTACCTAACGTGGTCATTTCCGAGAGCTGTCTGCGTTGCCCCAGATACATCCGGGAGAAGCGCGGCCAGCTGTTGACCGAATGTGCGGAGAGGGTCGACCATTATGAGAGTGAAATCCAAGACCTCGGACTTAAGATTGAAACTATGCGAGAGAACGTCGCCAAAATCGACAGAGAGATCAACGAGAGCGGGAGCACAGTTTCGAGTTTACGGGACAACCTCCGCATCCGGAAGCTAGTCAAGGACATTGCAGCGACACAGGTGGAGATTGACTCATGCGATATGGAGTCTGCTGCAAAGGCGAAGCGGAACTTTGAAGACCGGTACCAGGTCGAGAAGCAGAGGGAAACGGATATGCAAAGCAAGGTACATTTCCTTGTGCTTCACGACCATGAGAGAGGATGACGTGACTGTGATTGCAGTATGCGCATATTGGAGGGGAGATTAGTTCGCTTAGTGAAACATTGAAGCAAGTGGAGAAAGATCTGCGGGAATACAAGGACATAAACAAGCGGTACACGGATCAGCTTGTTAAAGTTAAGGTGGGACATTTGCGTGCGCTACAACTGTTCGGTTCATGTGTTCACGTGGTGCTGCAGATGTCCGATATGGCCAACAGTGATCTTGAGAAGTACGCCAAGGCACTGGATAAGTAAGTTGGACCGGTGGAAGGGTACAAATGCTGTGCTGATGTTACGCCAGCGCAATCATGAAATATCACAGTTTGAAGATGGAAGAAGTGAACGACACAATGCGCCATCTGTGGAACAAAACTTACCAGGGTACTGGTGAGGAGCTGCGATTGTAAAACAACGACAGACGCTGATATCCTTTTTAGATATTGACGGAATCAAGATACGTTCGGACGTGGAAGGAGGGGCTTCAAAGCGGTCGTATAATTATCGGGTAAGCTTCTGCAAGAAGCATTAATGTAGAGGACACTTAATTGGCCCGCACCTGCAGGTCGTCATGACAAAGGACCAGGTGGAAATGGACATGCGTGGACGGTGCTCCGCTGGTCAGAAGATGCTTGCTTCGATCATCATACGACTGGCACTGTCAGATTCATTTGGACAGAATTGTGGTATCCTGGCACTGGACGAGCCAACGAATGCATTGGATGTAGAAAACATTGATGCACTAGCGGAGAGTTTGGTCGAGTAAGTGTTTAACCATGCAAGGTGCTGGATGACTGAGGTAGTGCCTACCAGCATTATTAACGAACGGAAAAACCATTCCAACTTCCAACTTATCATCATCACGCATGACGAGAATTTCCTGCGCAAGCTCGGGCAATCTGACGTAATGGAATACTACTGGTGAGTGGCCGCGGACGAGTGGAAGGCGTCTGGCTAAACGCAGCGTTGCGCAGGCGCGTGTCGAGAGACTCGAGACAGAAGTCGGTGATCGAGCGGCAGCGCTTCCGGTGACCGACGAGGCCGGGACACCACTGCGTTACGATTCCGTCATGTCTTCATTCTATAGGCATCGGTGGCTCCTTTGGCGTCGAGTCGGAATGTTCAGATCCGGTGGCTGAAAATGGAGAGAGAACTCTGTATTTCTACAAGCAAGCAGTAGTGGACAGGCCGTAGCAATCAATTGGACAATAAGGGTATTATTGACTGACTCTGATGTGATAGTCTTATTTGTGGGAAAACGGGTGCAATTAGATCAGGGAAGGTGGAATCTGTTCATTAAGAGGCTACAGACGCGGGGAATGCTCTTATCGCCCATATAACAAGTATCCGCTCCTTTGGTCTCCTTTCCTCTTCGCTCCTTCTCCAGTCACCCTCAGAGCCTTCCGTTCCCCACGCGCTCGCTGCATGGCGCAGCCCCCACCCTCAAAGCTCACCCTCAGAGGTTTCTTGACACTCCCAGTATGTACTAGTCACCAACTCGTGAGTCTGCCACGCATTTAACGCCCCATGTCACGTCTGTCCTAGTATCGGCTGTGCAACCCTCCCCCAGCGGTCGGAAAAGTGCGGTCATGCGGCTTGACGCCTGTGCTCCAAGTCCGTCTCGACGACGTCCTCGACCGCAAACACCTTCCCCCCCTCGGTCTCAAAGACTTTGAGGAGTATCTCCTTTACGTGGAGCAGGCTCCAGAAAACCTCTATTTCGTTCTCTGGTTGAAGGAGTACACGGCCCGTTACCATACCTGGACACAGCGAGCAAAGGCCGCTTTCACCAATGATACACTCAAAGTCGGCAATGTGCCTAGCGCTCCACGCAGGCTCCTTCGTAACCCCCCTCCACCAGATCCCTCATTGGCTATGTTTTATGCTCGGGCGAAACAAACCTTTTTCACACCTCGTGCAGATTATGAGCTCGACATTCCTTCAGATATTTTGGGCCCATTTCATTCTTCCTCTCATAACCCTGCATCACAATCCAGAGCCCTGAACTCTCCGGCGCTTTGGTACTCGCAGTCCGCACATCCAGACCCTGCAGTGTTCGCCGAGGTAGCTATCGAAGCACGATCAATGCTCAACGAGTCCCTCCAGAGATTCGTCCGTGTAGCCTCAACAAATGTTGGCTCCCAAAGGGCCGCCTGTGGTATTGCAGGTGGATGCTTTTTTATACTCGTCACCGGTGTCCTACCATTAATCTTGACGACGGGTCGATGGAACATCGGTCCCCATGGTCGATTTATTCCACTGACCGCCTTCCCTGGTCTATGGCTCGGATTGACGATTTTGATCGCTAGTTTTCAGGGCGTATGTATTTGTTGCTCAAATCTCTCTGCCTGGGCTGAATGCATCTTCCGCTAGATTTGTCTCATGATATATGTGTTCGGCGATCTCAGGCAACTACGCAAGTTTGAGCTCGCACGACCAGCGATATCCCATCCAATCACCGCACCAATCTCATCCATATCAGGTCCAATCCTTCCCCCGCCGCCGATGGTGCAGATACCTAGCATTGCCATTACCCGACATCCACCGTCTGAGAAGGATGTAGATGTCCAGCCCACTTCCACTGGAACAGCGCACTCGGTATCTTCGTATACACCAAACTGCCGACCATTTTCTCCGACATCTAATCACACGTCAGCGTCAGCTACTAGTTGTGGAACCTGCCAATCAGAGGCAGAGTATTCCGAAGCGGTGCAGGAGATTGAGGTGTCTGCCGCTGTGTTCGATGAAGAACCAGCACCGGAGGGTCCGGCGACTGCCACTTGCCTACACCGACCTGAGTACCAGCCTCCATCACCGCCTTCATCAATTGCATTTCCGACTCCGATACACCATTCTCCGCGGGCGCGAACCGCTGTATCTACTCCTAATATTCGCACATATGTCCATAACAACTCTCGCAACGACAGTGTCTCCACCTTAACACCTTTATTTGGACCAACGGCAGGATTCATCCCACCTCAGCCCAGTGGTGCTGATGAAGACGAGCAATTCGTTCCACGACGGGGCCCACATTCACCAATGGGTCGGGGTAGCTTTGATTTTGACCTGTTACCGAGAAGAAAGAGGAGTGCCTCAGACCGTGGATCGAGTCCTGCACCAAGGAGAGATGTTGCTATACCCCCAGGGTCGACGGGACAGCATCCCCGATCGCACGAGCGCGGCGGCCAGCAGCTCGAGTCACCGTCACACTCCCCGACGAGCCCGACACTCAGTTCTATGATGGGGCGTGCGCAATACAAGTGCAACAAGCGACCCTACCTGGCCCCTGCAGCACCAGTCTCTGCGGTGTCACTATCCCCACCGGGTCATCCCTCACCACCCTTGCCACCCCACTTTACTCCGCAAAGTGAACCTAAGGAAAGACGAAGATTTTCATTCGCATTACTGGCACCCTCCTTTACAGCAGGTGTTCCAGCATTTGCATCACCTCTAACTCAGATTCGGTCACCTGTCGTAAAGCGGGCGCAATGGGAAGTCGTTGTCAGGTCTGGAATTATCGCACTCTTCATGACGGGCACTATCATTGGCGTTATCATCGGCGTCGTGCCGTGACTTTGTCAATGACGGGCACTGGATAGGCATTCTACACAAGTCAGATATTGTTTGTCCCCATCTCTTCTTTTGTTCTTTCCTTGGTTTGGGCAGATTGAAAATTCGCAATTTGTATTTTCTAGTCACCCGCATTAGTGTCAGCTCTTGGACCCTTGGGTCTCGAGTCCCGTCCCTAGTCACTTATTTACTAGTGCGATAATTGTAGCCTTCCCCCCGACCTACTGCCACTCGCTCCCCCGTGTCTCTCGCACTTGTGTTCCTGCATTTTTCCCCACGACGACGACGACGACGACGACTCCCGGATGAATGTTACTGATGCCCTCCCCCCCCCCCTGTACTTCGGCACTGTTGGCCGTGTACACCTTCCCACTGTACCCATTTCTATACAGTACTGCATCTTAGTACGTATATCCCACATCTTACATTTAATCATCATGTTTTTCCGCCCAGACTCAAGGCACAATCTGTGCATTGTATGTTCCGAACCGGTGATTATGGAACCCCAGCTGCGAGCGTCCGAAGAGTGTTCTATCACATGTGACGGCGGAGCGTGCGCGGCCAGTATCGTTCGGGCGTTTGGTTCTGCATGTTCGGGTCCTCGGAGGGGTGAAGAGATCTCAGATTTGGGCGGAAGGGAGTCGCGTCGAATCCCTCAGTCCTGTTGGTTCGAGGCGTCGCTCACGCAGCACGGGGTCCCTGGTCGAAGATCTCGAGCCACTGAGTTGGCTGGAGGGTGGCACCGCAAACGCAGGGCGCAGGGAGACCGACGGTCTATCCGAGGAAGTTCAAGAAACGTAGTTTGCTCGAACAGCAGAGGTGACTGCCTTTCGGAACGAGCAGCCATCCTCGGACCAAGACTCGCGAACTGGGGCCGCGGAGCAGAGTCGCAACACGAGGACTTTAGCGCAGACGGACGGCCAATGTGGAGGACAATCATAGAAGTGGTACGTCTCCTGTGGTTCAACGTTGCAACGCTGGTGCTAATAAAGAAGTCAGTCTATATGCATTGCATTCATGTGGTGTGGATCTCCAATTCTGTCGTGTCTCCAGGAACAAGATGTACACACGGAAAGGTGGTTGTCAATTACTCAACGTCATATGTGTTTACCTGCCATCGAATACTGAAGTGTGGCGGGACAGGAGGATAGAATAAGGAATAAGGAACCGAGATCTTGAGAACCTACGTTCCCTCCTTATCGCACCGCGAGCAGTTCGTGACCTTTCCAGCCATATGGCCATGCTAGATTGGATGAAACCTTTCCGTATTGAAAGGCAATCTCAAGTTGTGAGTCTCCTCGTTTCCTTACGTCCAGTGTCATTCAAGCGGGAAGCAGCATCCATACTTCAACCGATCCCGCAACAACTGGGCCACGGCCAAGTTCGTAAAGCAATATCTCCGTAACCGCAGGAGGCATACAAGGGGGATTGGACAATTCATTGGTGGCAGCGATGGCCAGGCCAGCTTTGGTCATGTTCAAGATGCTGGCACAAAAGTCGTCACTAATGGTGCCCCAACTGCCAGCATGGTCCCAATTGATCCAGACTAGGTGCGAGAGAAGCATCAGGTGAATAAGTGCTATACCTTTCCTCTGTTGAAACTTGATGATGGCTAACGTGCTTGGCAGGCATCTGCGTCGTTTTCCAAGAGTTCCATATTATAGCTTTTTTTTTCCCCCGAGGTTATGGTCATTTCAGGGCGAGACCCTGGGCTACAACGCCACTACAGACTGTACACATATATGCGTAAGTACTGTATGATAGCTCTAATATCGTCACAGCATTCTTATGGGGTGTTTGACTTGTCGCAATCTTGCCCCCGGCGGTTCAGTTCAACATTGAAGACCATCCAGCATATCTATCCCCGAGGTTCATTCTTATCATCATTTGAGTGCCTGGGCACCTGCGTACTTCAAATGATGATAGGGAGAATCTTATAACGAACAGCTCAGCTGTTCAACAATTCGCTTGCACTTTGATAAACTGAATTCCCCGTTGTTTGCTTTTCGTCTGGCTTGCCCGCCGTCTGTCTCCTCACAGTCATTCCTTAATCCAAGAATGATCCTTTCACGTAAATCAGGCTTTCAATTCTCCCTGATGATTTGCGCTAATACGGGAGTCAGGGTGACAACTCCAAGTATCCATGCTATTAGCCTGAATATTTCTGCCCCAGAACTTTTCCCTGAGCTTGCGTCGAGGGAACACGCATACGCGAACATGGTTGTGGTCTGCGTCTTCAGGACTCACAAAATGCTTCGTTTATCAGGGTGATTCCGCCCAGATCAGTATTGGGGGGGTCGGAATGGTAGGCAAATGATTCTGTTCCAACCGTTCGTATCAGAGCCAAAAGCAACAAATGAAAGACTTGACGAACGTACCCTGGGAGAGATGCCCTCGCACAGGTTCATTGAATGGGAGCCTTCAACCTGGCACGATAGGAAAAGCAACCGTCCCATGCTGGTGGAGCATGGCTCCAACTTTCCATACCAGGATGACGTCAATTGGACTGGATTCATTGAGTTGCCGGCTCGGTTCGCAGTCTGGCTTGTATATGTACAACCCTTGTCCGATCTCCCACCACTGGTCTAGAACCAAGGAATATTAAAACGTGGCAACTGGACAAGCTGTTATCTCAGGGCCACCCCCATCATCATTCTCTCACCATGTCCAGTTACACCGATATACGATACTTCACGGTTTCTGGCGATCCTGACCCAAGCCACTTGAACAGCATCGCCTCTGCATTAGGTCGCCGGAATGGGTAAGCTGGTATTCCACGCACTCGCCCCCAAAAGGGTCTGATACGACGACGGATAAGCTCGTATGCTGGATTCCAGACCGAAGATCCAGCGGTATTGTTCGTAGTGAATGGTGAGTGTGGTGTACAAATACCTTTATCGGCGCTGCATGTCTGATTATCCTTTCGGTAGTTTTCGAATCTGAGGAGGCACGCCAGTCGGCGCTAAACGATGCCTTTGACACAGAGCTGAGGAGATTGGCAAAGGGTGAGGTTGTACACCGTATCGTCCAATTCGATGGTGTAGAGAAGAAACTGCGCGCCTCGATCACTGAGTTTGTTACCTTCACATTGAAGGAGGGCAACACGATGGATGAACTGGGGGACTTCACGTCCCAATTACGTGAAAAACTCGAGGGCTCCGAGAGCTTTTATGGATCTAGCTGGGCACCAGTCCTCAATGTCCCAAACACATATCATGGCATCCTGGGTTGGGACACCGTCCAGGTAGGAGCATGCATACCATTCCCTTGACAATGTGCTACATGACGGTTTTCATTTCAAGGCACACTGGGATGCGGTCAGAGATGGGCCGGGACAGGAGGTCAAGGAGAGGAAGGAAATCATCGACAGGATGTTGGAACGCGCTAATATCTGGCTTGTCCACGCAGCCTTGCAGCCACTGGCGGAGATTTGAGCGAAGAAAAGTTTAGCAGTCGATGTATGTATGAGTATCGCGAGGCTTGTGAACACGAAGAGACAGGGCATTGGGCTGCCACCCGACATCGCGTTGGTTGTTGAACGTGGCCCAGGCCAACACGTTGCTATCTCGCCAGTTGGATAGCCTCGTATGCCTAGTGTAGCACACGAGAGAGCTGTGAAATCGCATCCACGCATTCTACACGAGTTGTGCATCCGCGCCAACGAAATAAAGAGTCAACACAAGTCCAACTCCGCTCAAAAGCGTCGTCCCTCTTCCTTGTTGCCTGTCAACTCGCTTCAAAATGTCTGTTCATCTCATACCGAATAATGCACTTGGCTTCAACAGTAGATCATCTCTGTTTCCTCCGAGTAATCGGTTGCTAACCCTGAAACAGGGCCATTCTCCCAACTCGTCAAAAAGATACTCACCGTCACCAACAACAATGCCTTGCCGGTAGCTTTCAAGGTCAAGACGACAGCTCCAAAGGTACAGGGATACTCTACAGCACATGTTTCATCTGTTAACACTGCCCTCTTTGCTAGCTGTATTGCGTACGCCCCAATTCTGGAAGAATCGAACCTGGAGGAAGTATCGATGTATCAGGTTGGCCCCAGCTACGCGTCGTATCGCTTGCGATTGATGGCAATTCATAGTGATGCTCCAGCCCATGAAGGAGGAACCAGCCTTATCTGCAAAATGTAAAGACAAGTTTTTGATCCAGAGCACCATTATCACACCTGAGAAGGAGACCAAAGATCTCCAAGACATTGTGCGTACACGTCATGCTCTATCATACTTGTGTTCCGACCCATTTCTTGCTAGTGGAGCACAACCAACGGCTCTGGAGAGGAGTGGAAAGTACACCAACAAAAACTGCGGGTTGTATATCTCCCGCCAGAAGGACAGATCGTTGAGGAAGACGAGGGTCACCCCCAGGAGGGTCCATCTGTCCTTGCGCAAGCTGACTCTGGACACAAGGTAGAATACGCCTCGTCATCTAACATTATAGCATGCTCATCATTTAGCACTATGGGACAACCAAGGACATCGTGGCCCCTCCTCCACCTTCTTTGCCAACATGGTCAACCCAGGCAGAGGGTCCTTCGACAGCCTCACCACCAGCACACGCCCGCCCTATGACACCTCCAATGCACGAAGCAGACGTCACATTCTTCCAAGCAGACGCCGGAGAGCACCCGCATCGTACTGCTAGCAACGGTGTCGGGGTCGTAAACGTGAATGTCCACCAACTATCTCCACCGTCGTCTCCACCAATCGCTCCTGCTCCCGTTCAGAATGGTCGCGAACTCGAAGCCAAGCTTCAGGAAGCACAGGCAGAGATACTGCGTCTGCGTACACTCCTCGCCGCAGTACCAGATCCCAGTTCGACAGCACCAGAATCAGTCGCACCTGACTCTGTAGCACCTTCCGAATTCCGACACAAGTTCACATCCACAAGTTCAGAAGACGATGGAATGAGCACGTACTACGCACCAACCGAAGGCGGGACGATGATGATGGACCGTGATACTGTCATACACCAGGATGGTGTACCACTGCAGGTGGTTATCATCATAGCACTTGGCGTTTTTATCACGACATATCTATTTTTCTAAGCAAGGCGTCCATCCAGACACTGCGTACTCGTTTTGTCCCCTTTCTTTCTCGGCCGGTTCAGACCCGCCATATACGCAAGTTCTCGTTGCGATCCAAGTGAACATGCCGTGCATCCTCTCTCCCTCTATGCTTGAACATATGATCGACACAGGGTGGCGACGGGGAGTGAAGATATTTTTACTTTTTTGACTTCCTTGGTGGTGGCTTAAATTCCTGCATAACCTCGTCACTATATCTATGATAGCATTGCTTTGTTCAATGTGCCCGCTAGTGCTATGACGTTTGTGTACATAGTTACTTATATATTCTGCACTTCAGGCCTTTATTAATGCAAGTATGAATTATTGTCACGTGGAGGCTTGCTTGAACTTACTGACCATGCTTGCAAGGGCTTTTCGTTGCGCTAGACGGTCTGTCGCTCGCTGCAACCATACGCAGGCATCCCCACAGTCGTCTGCTCGAACGACCTCCTTTGGCTTCAAGACCGTTCCAGAGGAGGACAAGGAATCCCTGGTAAAAGATGTATTCGACAGCGTCGCGTCCAAGTACGACTTGATGAACGACGCGACCTCATTCGGGGTACATCGGCTCTGGAAAGACACGTTTGTCGACTCCCTGAAGCCAGGTCGCAAGGCCCCGATGAGGTGCATTGATGTAGCTGGAGGAACCGGCGACATTGCTCTCCGCATCCTCGACCATGCTCGGGAAAAATACGCTGACAGAGAGACATCTGTCGAAATCGTGGATATCAATGCGCAAATGCTCGCCGAGGGACAAAAACGGTTCAAGAAGACGATGTACCACTACAGTGAGTCATGTTGAGGTGTTCTAGAAACATGCGTAATAGTCTTCCAGCTCCCCAGGTGTCCTTCCATGAGGCCAACGCACAGGAACTACCTCCGGCGCAGTTCGAAGATAATACATATGACTTGTACACAATCGCGTTTGGTATCCGTAATTGCACCTCTATCCCGGCAGTGCTGAAAGAGGCGCATCGCGTCCTCAAACCAGGGGCAACGTTTGCATGCCTCGAGTTCAGCAAAGTTGGCAATCCGCTATTGAGCGCGTAAGCTCGTTTGCGAATGGGGCGTGGCATTATTGCTTATCTACTTTCATGACAGGTTTTACGACCAATACTCGTTTAGCGTGATTCCCCTCTTGGGCACGATCTTGGCTGGCGACAGGGACTCTTATCAATACTTGGTCGAGTCCATACGCAAGTTTCCGAGTCAGCCCGAGTTTGCGCAGATGATAAGAGATGCTGGGTTTGTGACTGGTGGAGACCATGATGGGGGCGCATGGACGGACCTCTGGGGCGGTATTGCTTCGATCCACACAGGAGTAAAAGCCTAGAATGGATAACAATAGATCTGGTGCCCGTCTCTGCGATGTTGGTTTGTCTGCGAATGTCGCCATCTTCCAAGTGAGAGAGGGGCAAGATAGAGGTACAGGGTCCTAACACACGACCACCATGATGACTCCAGACTCGTCTGCAGCAGGCAACAATGTGGTCCGATGCCTCCCTGTGTCTACGGACCTTGCAACGATAGCGTTTCCCGGGGAAGGCGTCGACCACATCACGACCGAGTCACAGACAGCCTATGTCTCTTACGTGAAGTATATGGAGGTGTACTGTAGGATACCTTGACTGCACCTTTGACAACATGGATGCACGACGCAGCTTACTCCACCAGGACTGCATCTGCTATTGCGGGATCGATGAGCGACTGACGAGGCTGACATTGGTCATAGTAGAAGGTGTGCTGACGGTCCAGTCTTATCTGTGCTACAATTTTAAACAGTACTTCGTTGCAGATTTGGAGAGCATAAGAGGTGTGCCTCTGGACGCCTGGGCGCTGGATGGGAGCGAGTAAATCCACTGTTATCCAGTGTACCGTAAGCGGCGGCTTGCCACTTCTGTGTCACTACATAATCTCGGGGGGCCTGGATCTGCAAAACGTAGCCGAGCAAAAGAGCACAAAATCGACCCCGTTTGGTTAAGCCTTGTCGTAAAGCTTGCCCCCATTCAGAGTGTTTCCTGAGTGTTCAAAAGCTCAGCATGTAACGAGTGCTTGGAACGGCACGACAGCTCGGTAAAGGTACCCGTTAAAAACCAGTATGTCCTAGAACACAATCCTAACACACAACCACCATGGCGATGAACTCGTCGGCAGCAAGTAACAATGCGGTCCAACAAATTCCTCCTGCGCCTGAGGACCATGCAGCGGCATGGGCGGTTCTCGAGGAGGGTGTCGACCACATCATGACCAAGTGGCGGACAGACGTTCCCTATATGCACCTGTTCACCGTAGCATACAATTACTGCACCTCACAACAGATGCGCGGCGCAGTCTGCCTTGGCTGCCCCCGACATTGCGGCTCCAACGGTGAGTCTTTCTATCTGCCATTGCAGGACCAATGAGCGACCCCCGAGGCTGACATTGATCGTAGCCGGAACTAGTCGGATGTGCTCTGAGCTGTACAACAAACTTGAACAGTACTTCATTGCACATTTGGAGGGCCTAAAAGAGGTGTGCCTCCGGACAACTGGGAGTCGGATAGGATCGCTGACTAGTTAAACAGCGGTCAGACTTCCTGCAAGACGAAGCACTACTGCAATACTATGCTGGCGAGTGGGGTAGGTACACTACAGGTGCCAACTACATCAACCGCCTTTTTACATATCTCAACCGCCATTGGGTAAAGCGTGAGCGAGATGAAGGTCGGAAAGCAGTATATCCGGTGTATACTGTAAGCCGTTTTTGACTTCCATAGTATCATTGATTCCAATTGGCGTGTTCAGCTCACTCTCGTTCTGTGGAAAGCCAATTTCCTCTCCCCTATGCAAGGCAATCTCGTTGGTGCTATTCTCAGACTGGTTGAACATCAACGAAACGGAGAGTCGATCGACCAAGATCTCGTCAAGAAAGTCGTTGATTCGTTTGTCTCCTTGGGCCTCGACGATACCGATATAAACAGGGCTTCGTTGGACGTTTACAGGGAATACCTGGAAATCCCCTTCTTGGAGGCCACTGAGAGATACTATGAGCAAGAATCAGAAGCCTTCCTGGCAGAGAACAGCGTTTCCGACTACCTCAAGAAAGCAGAGGAGCGTCTGCGGGAGGAAGAGGACCGAGTAGACCGTTATCTCAACGCAGAGACCCGAAAGCAGCTCATCAGCAAATGCGAGCATGTCCTCATTCGCCAGCATGCCGAGGTCATGTGGGAGAGCTTCCAAAGCCTCCTCGATGACGACAAGGACGAAGATCTGCAACGGATGTATGCGTTGTTGTCACGGATTCCCGAGGGACTGGAGCCGCTGAGGGAGAAATTCGAGGAGCATGTGAAGAAGGCCGGGCAGGCTGCTGTATCGAAGTTGGCTGGCGAAGGTACCGAGGGTGCAGACGGACTAGCTCCCAAGGCTTATGTGAATGCGCTGTTGGATGTACACCTCAAGAACTCGGAGACGATCTCCCGGAGCTTCAGGGGGGATGCCGGGTTTGTAGCCAGCCTCGACAAGGCTTGTACAGAGTTTGTGAACGCTACTGGTCCCTCGACCATCAAGGCGCTTGAGGTAATTGCCAAGTACGCCAATAGGTTTGAACAGGAATAATAAAGAAGACTGCAACATACTTGACCGAGTGGTAGGTTCGTCTAATCACGTCTATGCATTACTTATGCGTTAGCAATATAGACGGTAATACTATACCAGTGCATAGAAGACGCTTTTACGTGACCACTCGAGGCCGGTGATGCACAGCTGGCTTTATTGGCTTCGGGACGTGGAGATCAGTTAAAGGAATTAGACCTCACTCATGGATAGAACAACTGCATTGATATCAACACTCGTAGTACCTAAAGGAATACAATCACTAAGCTACACGATCATTCAAATTGAAGAGGTATTATTGATAAGTTAAGTGAGTTTTTGGCTGATCACGAAAAAGCGATGGATGCAAGGAGAGCATTGAGCCTGAGACGGAGCGTCTGTGCCGATCGTTTCCATTCCACATTCACCATGACTCGAGTCCTAGCTATATTGTGCGCACTGCGTCCACCACGTCTCCCGTTCAAGCTGAGAGCAGGCTCAAGATTATCAACAATTGATGATTGACATTGGAGCTGTATCATATATGCGCTGTATACATTGAAGACAGAGTCCACACCATCATCGCGAGCGGAAAAATACACGTGGAGATCGTCTCCAAATCCTTCTCTGGACTTGCACTTACTTGAATCTTGATTGTGAAGCCGCTGGCGCTACTAGCTCTCCACCAACGTACTTATATATGTAGTAAATGACTCGAACACGTATGAAAGAAGAGACTTTGTAGATGGCTATATGTACTAAAACTCTGCCAAAAGGTTCTTCCTTTGCTCCCAAGTGAGGATTTCTGGCAACTCTGGCATCCACGTTAGTCACTGGTCAACCCAAAACCTGAAACCTAGGATACTCACCTAGTTCCTTCAAAACAGTCTGCATGATTCTCAACACCTCATGATTTGGTTTATAGTCGAACCACGAATACAGATAACGATGTAGCCCAACGGACTCGGGCGCCCCCCTCACATACCCAGGAAATGAAGTCGCCGTGACACCGAGCAGTGACCTTGAGAAGAGTGAGCACTGATGAGGTCCAATGCTGCCCATCGAGATAGAGGCTTCGATTAAATTCGAGATCCTCTCAACAATCTCAGCAAGATATTGAAGTTTTGGGCAGTCCCCTCCTTGCCAAGTGAGATGCCAAGTGTATTTGGGAAGGGATGGCTCCATGCCGTAACGTTCTGCAAAGTAGTCTTGGATCCTGCCAGTGTTGGCAGCACGATTAGTGGTAGCACCAAAAACATGCAACATCAGCAAATCTGCAAAATACTATCCGAGCTATTACAGCTTTTTATGTGCCTTTCGGGACATTTAGGACATATTAAACTTTTCTGGCAATGCAGCCAGCACAACGTAACTCACGTAACTCAGAGAAAGTTAACAAAGTCCCACAGGCCACGATAATGTCACAATAAGTCCAAAAAATTGGCGAGTTGCCACAAAGTCAAAAAAGTACAAATAGACTATTATACAACTGTTCGTTTTAACAACCTCAGTATGAGGTGGAGATAGCCGTCACGGAGGCACATCTAATACAATGAATTGATTTCAAAATACGACACCAGCAGTAAGAGACGAACCAATTCAAATTTTGTTTCGCCTCCTGGTGACACGGACAGGCGGGATGTCTTCTTCTCCAGGAATGCTGTCATGGAAACGAATGAAAGTTTGGTGAGGCTGAACACCTGCGATCGGCCCAAGTAAGAGACACGATGTGGAGGTGGAGTATCCATAACAATTCTTGTCTGTTGAATAGCGAATCGTGAGGCCAGGTCGGTGACACCACCGTATATGATATCTGGCTTCTTATGTCGAGAAGAAGACCTGCTCTAGATGCAACTGACAAGTGAGAGGTGGGCGAAGGCGAACATCTTGCTTTTGGTTGGTGGTGCGTGAATGTGTTCTGATAGCTTCGAGTACCCCGGCGATGAGGAAGCCGACACGATCTTGGCGGAAAGATCCTTGATGCCGATTGGAGTGGGGGGTGACGCAGATGAGGCGGGTGACGATGTAGAATACGAGGGAGAGGGAGTCTCTGGGGGTGAGTTGAATGAGGGCAATGAGGGCAATGAGGGCACGTACTGTGCATTGGAGGGAGAATACCATTGCTCGTTGGACGGCGACGGGGTGAGGCCACAAGTGGGGGCGGCAAACGGTAAGGCGGAGGGCGGTGGAGTTGACTTCTTCGTTGGCGGAAGAATATAAGTTGGATAAGGGCAGGGGCCCGCAAAACCCTTGCGTACCATGTCTTCGAAGAGGGAGTCTCTGGGGGCGAGTTGAATGAGGGCAGTGAGGGCAATGAGGGCACGTACTGTCGGGGTGAGGCCACAAGTGGGGGCGGCAAACGGTAGGGCGGAGGGTGGCGGAGTTGACTTCTTCGTTGGCGGAAGAATATAAGTTGGATAAGGGCCGGGGCCCGCAAAACCCTTGCGTACCATGTCTTCGAAGAGGGAGTCTCTGTGGGCGAGTTGAATGAGGGCAGTGAGGGCAATGAGGGCACGTACTGTCAGGGTGAGGCCACAAGTGGGGGCGGCGAACGGTAGGGCGGAGGGCGGCGGAGTCGACTTCTTTGTTGGCGGAAGAATAAGTTGGATAAGGGCAGGGGCTTGCAAAATCCTTGCGTACCATGTCTTCGAAGAGGGAGTCTCTGGGGGCGAGTTGAATGAGGGCAGTGAGGGCAATGAGGGCACGTACTGTGCATTGGGGGGAGAATACCGTTGCTTGTTGGACGGCGACGGGGTGAGGCCACAAGTGGGGGTGGCGAACGGTAGGGCGGCGGGCGGCGGAGTCGACTTCTTCGTTGACGGAAGAATATAAGTTGGATAAGGGCCGGGGCCTGCAAAATCCTCGCGTACCATGTCTTCGAATTCCTTCAACGTTGCCAGATCGATGTTCAACTCCCACTCCAAATACTGGCATCTCTCCACCTGATTTATCTCCCTCAGCTGGAATACCCCCTTGGCGACGATCGACCACGATTTGTTTGAATAGGTATCATCACAGATGACTTGCTGGCCAGCATGAACGCGGATACGAAGAGACGATGGCCCGATGATCCCCGTGCGGTGGGAAAACGCGCCTTGGCCCATTGAAGGAGGACAAGGGCCGCGAATATGACTGAGGGGTGTAGTTTCATCCGATGGAGGGCGTATGCGATAAAATAAGGCAGCTTCACTGTCGGGCCAGAAGAGGACGGGGGCAACTCCGGGCAGGCGAAGAGGTGGGTGACAAATTTGGCGGATATGCGTGATACAGAGGGTCAGGTTGCCACGAAACGAACACTGCCGATTGGGTTTCTGATGTGCATTGGAAAGAGTAGGGAAGACGGAAGACTGGAAGTGCTTACCTGCTGATGATAAGGTATCCGGGGGTGAGAGGTGTTGTGCAGTGCACGAAAGAGGGGTGAGTTTCCACACTGCATAGCCCAGCGCTGAGCTAGAACGCAATCTCAAATGCATGATGATCAGCGTATTTATTAACATAGAAGGAATGAAACACGTCATAAGAATTATGAGGTCCAATGTCTTGGGAATCAACGTTGTGAGTAACGTAGATGGGGATAAGATGCGCTGCGCGATATATAGTGTCAATGTGAATGACAGCGATGTTTCGGATATTGCGTGCTCGGTAGCCTGGACGGACAATCCACATCCCTGTAGCCTCGTCAGGGCCATCCCCTACACGGTCGAACCAATGCACAACTGCACATGGATAGTCTGTCCCTAGATACTTGAATGAAAAGAAACACAAGACACGTGCAATGTCCAGGCCACGCATGCCTGGCATCTGTGGGTCAGTTACAACGAACACACAATCCAAACGGGGGCCTCCATCCCGCCACATGGGGCAGGAACGGATATACTCGCGACGCATGCCATAGATGCCACTTAGATCACTGGGTGCGAAGAAAGTGGAGCATGCCGAGTTAAAGACATGGATTTTACCGTCATAAAACGGGCACTCGTCAAGAGGGATATTGTCTGGATTGCGAGGATCGGCAGGATGGAACTGAGAGTGAAGGTAGCAGCGTAGAATGCTTGGGAAGTGTGGTATGTTGAGTTCGTCTGCTAGAGCAGCTACTTTCTGCACACGATTACGTTCTAAGATGGGCTGATCAGAACTTATGCAAGAAACTGTAAGTAGAACATACGGTGAACACGCGCCAATGAGACATGTGCATCAATCCTCATTGAAGTGTCGACTGCTTCACCTGTATCCTCTTCATAACCCACCATTGGTTGCTCTATGTCTGGTGCATCGTGGCCACCTTGCTCGGCGCCATTGTGCTGATCCTGATTCCCATTAGCACGGTGTTCTAATCGACAGTCAAAAACAATGGCCACTCATCAAATGGAGTTTCATACCTAACGCCTCAAGCACCTGAGATATACATGATCCGTTTAGCATACCACGCTCTTTAAAATCTGCACGCGCTGCAGCAAGTTTGTCCAGCCTTTGGTTAATCAAAAGCATTTGGCCCAAAGCTTGAAAGCGGTTAGTACGCCGATAAGG
>Ga0307516_10002829_pt1 | contig 22853 bp, 20 predicted proteins | sample 19_EM_MG_FD_203310 | JGI IMG/M metagenome (GOLD analysis project Ga0307516, IMG submission 203310) | Populus trichocarpa ectomycorrhiza microbial communities from riparian zone in the Pacific Northwest, United States - 19_EM | ecosystem: Host-associated > Plants > Roots > Unclassified | place... | reverse complement strand
AAGGTCAAGAAGATCCAGGGCAGCAAGGTCCGTCACTTCAAGGCGAGCGAGCTCGCCACGGTGAAGAACAACCTGGGCGCCGCCGCTTCCGGCAAGACCGGCGCGGTCACCAGCTGGGGGCTCTTCCCCGGGGACCTGGTCATCGGCATCCCGGTGGAGCAGAAGCTGCCGGGGGCGCGCACCCTGCACCTCTCGACCGCCGACAAGATCCAGTGGACCTTCGACTTCGAGCAGTACGCGGGCAAGGACGCGGACGGCTTCCCGATCGCCGACGCGTTCTACACGCTGGGCAACCCGCAGACCTTCAAGAAGGGCCAGAAGTACACCAAGACGTTCAACACGGCGGTCTTCGGCCCGAACCTGAACGCGGACTTCGGGCTCTTCCGCCAGGGCAACGACATCTACGGTTCGCTGCCGCTGTTCGCCGACGGGGCCGGGCACGCCGGTTCGTCGGACTTCACCTCCGTGGCCACGTCCCTGTACCGCAACGGCGTCAAGGTCGGCACCAACGCCGACCCGCTGTTCGGGCAGGCCTTCGCGGTCCCGGCCGGTGACGCCGAGTACAAGCTGACCACCTCGGTCAAGCGCAGCGTCAAGGTCGCGGCCGCCTCCACTCGGATCGACGCGAGCTGGACCTTCCGCTCGAAGAAGCCGTCCGGTGAGAACGCGGCCACGCTGCCGGCCTCCGCGGTCCGCTTCAACGCCAAGACGGGTCTGGACAGCAAGGTCGAGGCCGGCAAGACGGTGTCGATCCCGGTCAGCGTCGTGGGCGCGGCCAAGGGCTCCAACCTCAAGTCCCTGTCGGTGTACGTGTCGTACGACTACGGCCAGACCTGGAAGAAGGTCGAGGTCAAGAACGGCAAGATCACCGCGAAGAACCCGGCGAAGGGGAAGGCCATCTCCTTCCACGCCAAGATCGCGGACAAGAAGGGCAACAAGTCCACGATCTCGATCTACAACGCGTACTACGGGAAGTAGACCGCGGGCTCATTGAGCGCTGGGCGAAAGGCCCGCCGGAGGTACAGCCTCCGGCGGGCCTCTCGTGTTTCTGTGGGCGCATGACGACTCAGACGGTCGAGTACATCCGGTACCGCATCCCCGAAGAGCGGTCGGCGGAGTTCCTGTCCGCCTACACCCGCGCCGCGGCCCTGCTGGCGGCGGCGCCCCAATGCGTCGACTACGAACTGGCGCGCTGCGAGGAGGACTTCGAGCACTACGTCCTGCGCATCACCTGGACCTCCACCGAGGACCACCTCGAGGGCTTCCGCGAGTCCGAGCTGTTCCCGGACTTCCTCGCCGAGATCCGCCCGTACATCCCGAGCATCCAGGAGATGCGCCACTACACCCCGACCACGGTCCGCGGCACCGGCTCCGCGGTTCCCACGCTCTACGCTTGGGCGGGCGGCCCGGACGCCTTCGCCCGTCTGACGACGGTCTTCTACGACAAGGTCCTGCGCGACGAGCTCCTCGCGCCGGTGTTCGAGGGCCTCGCCCCCGAGCACGCCCAGCATGTCGCCCTGTGGCTCGCCGAGGTCTTCGGCGGCCCGCCCGGCTACTCCGAGACCCAGGGCGGCCACGGCCACATGGTCGCCAAACACATGGGCCGGGGCATCACCGAGGCCCAGCGCCGCCGCTGGGTGAACCTGATCCAGGACGCGGCGGATGAGGCGGACCTGCCGACGGACGCCGAGTTCCGCTCGGCCTTCCTCGCCTACGTGGAGTGGGGCACCCGCCTCGCGGTGTACTTCTCCGGCCCGGACGCCAAGCCGCCGGCGGAACAGCCGGTCCCGAAGTGGACGTGGGGGGCGGCACCGCCGTACCAGGGCTGACGGCCCGCCCCGCCACCTGGAAATCCATCCCTGACCAGAGCTGATCCCGTCGCCTCACCAGTGCGACGTCCCGTGGGCGGCAGGGGGCGGGCGGACCGCGGCGCACCGAGACCCGGGCGCCGCGCCCTCAGGCCGACGGGTGACCCGGGCGCCGCGCCCTCAGGCCGACGGTGCCGACGTCCCCGTGCCCGCCCGGGTCGCGTCCGCGCCCCAGCTGCCCAGCAGGCGCAGGGCCTCCGCCGAGGGCGATCCCGGCTCCGCGTGGTACGTCACCAGCGACTGGTCCTGGTCGTCGACCAGGCGGAACCCCTCGAACTCGAGGTCGAGGTCGCCGACCAGCGGATGCCGCAGCCGCTTCCGCCCGTGACTCTTCTCCTTGACGTCATGCGTGGCCCACAACCGCCTGAACTCCTCGCTCTTCACGGACAGTTCGCCCACCAGCGCGGACAGTCGCGGGTCGTCGGGATGGCAGCCGGCGTCCATCCGCAGCACGCAGACGATGTCGATCGCCTTCTGCTCCCAGTCCACGAACAGATCGCGGTACTCGGGGCGCAGGAACACCAGCCGAGCCCAGTTCCGCTCCGCCGCCGGCAGCTCCGCCCAGTCGCCGAAGACCGCCGCGGCCATCCGGTTCCAGGCCAGGATGTCCGAGCGCCGCCCCGCGATGTACGCCGGGACGCCGTCCATCGAGTCCAGCAGCGTCCGCAGCGTGCCCCGGACCTGCTGGGCGCGGGCGGCCGGCTTCTTCTTGTGCTGCTTCGGCTTCGCCAGATGGGTGAGGTGCGCGTGCTCGGCGTCGTTCAGCCGCAGCGCCCGGGCGATGGCGTCGAGGACCTCCGCAGAAACGTTCCGTCCATTGCCCTGCTCGAGGCGTGTGTAATACGCCACGGACACCCCGGCCAGCTGCGCCAGCTCCTCCCGGCGCAGCCCCGGCACCCGGCGGCGGCGCCCGAAGTCCGGCAGCCCCACGTCCGTCGGCTTCAGCCGGGCCCGCCTGGTACGCAGGAACTCGCTGAGCTCGGCACGCTGGTCCAGCGCCCCGCCGGGCGACCCGCCGACGGGCTCCGGACCAGGTTCGGGGTGTTTGTCCATGCCTCAAGTATTCCCGGTCGTACGCACATCATCCTGACCCCCTCGGTGGTAGGACCGCTGGACGTACGCAAAGCCGTGGTCTGGGCGACTGCCGCGCTGTCCGGCACCCTCGACCATGTGCCCGACCGGAAGGCAGCCGGGCACAGACCCCCGCTAGGAGAACCCCGGCATGACCACTGTTGCTGCATACGCTGTCCCCGCCGCCAAGGCTCCGCTGGAGCGCACCACCATCGAGCGCCGCGCGGTCCGCGAGTTCGATGTCCTGATCGACATCAAGTTCGCCGGTATATGTCACTCCGACATCCACCAGGCCCAGGAGGGCTGGGGCGAGGCGATCTTCCCGATGGTCCCGGGCCACGAGATCGCGGGCATCGTCTCCGAGGTCGGCCCCGGTGTGACCAAGTTCAAGGTCGGCGACCGCGTGGGCGTCGGCTGCATGGTCGACTCCTGCGGAGAGTGCGAGAACTGCAAGGCCGGCATCGAGCAGCACTGCACGCAGGGCAACGTCCCCACGTACAACGGCATCGGCAAGGACGGCGAGCCCACCTACGGCGGCTACGCCGAGAAGGTCGTCGTCGACGAGAACTTCGTCCTCCGCGTCCCCGAGGGCCTGGCCCTCGACGAGGCCGCCCCGCTCCTCTGCGCCGGTATCACCACGTACTCCCCGCTCAAGCAGTGGGGTGCGGGTCCCGGCAAGAAGGTCGCCGTGATCGGCCTGGGCGGCCTCGGCCACATGGGCGTCAAGATCGCGCACGCGCTGGGCGCCGAGGTCACCGTCCTCTCCCAGTCCCTGCGCAAGAAGGACGACGGCCTGAAGCTGGGCGCCGACCACTACTACGCCACCAGCGACCCGAAGACGTTCGAGGAACTCGCCGGCACCTTCGACCTCATCGTCTCCACGGTCTCGGCACCGCTGGACTTCGGCGCGTACCTGAGCCTGCTCAAGACGCGCGGCGCCCTGGTGAACGTGGGCGCCCCGGAGGAGCCCGTCGCCCTCAACCTGTTCTCCCTCATCGGCGGCAACAAGACCCTCGCCGGTTCGATGATCGGCGGCATCGCCGAGACCCAGGAGATGCTGGACTTCTGCGCGGCGCACGGGATCGGCGCGGAGATCGAGCTGATCGGCGCGTCCGAGATCAACGAGGCGTACGAGCGGGTGCTGGCCAGTGATGTGCGGTACCGGTTCGTGATCGACACGGCGACGATCTGAGCCGTACCCGACAAAAGGGCCCCGGCCGTGTGCCGGGGCCATTCAGTGGGTCGCCGTACGCCGCCCCAGCAGCCACAGCAGATACGGCCCGCCGACCAGGGACGTGAGCGCCCCGACCGGGATCTCCAGCGGGGGCAGCAGCGTGCGGGCGGCGAGGTCGGCGCCGACCAGGACCAACGCGCCGGTCGACGCCGAGCAGAACAACGGCAGTTGGGGTGTGCGGGTGAGGCGCCGGGCCAGCTGGGGCGCGGTCAGCGCGACGAACCCGATGGGCCCGGCCGCGCCCGTCGCCGTCGCCGCCAGAACGACCCCGAGGACGGTGAGTCCGAGCCGGGCCCGGTCCACCCGTACGCCGAGCGCCGCCGCGGTGTCCGGGTCCAGCCCGAGCGGCCGCACCGCCCGGCTCGCCCACACCAGCGCGGGCAGACACAGCAGCAGGACGCCGGCGAGTGGCCCCGCCTGCTCCCAGCCGCGCCCGTTGAGACTCCCGGTCAGCCACAGCTTGACCTGCTCGGCGGCCTCCAGCTCGCTGTCGGTGAGATACAGCTGGACGACGGCCGACAGCGCGACACCGATACCGACCCCGGTGAGCACGAACCGGGTCGGCTGCATACCGCGCCGCCAGGCCAGCACATACACGAGCGCCGCCGCCGCGAGCCCGCCCGCGACGGACACGGCCGGCACCGCACCCGGCGAGCTGACGGCCCCGGTGGCCAGCGCCAGCACGGTCGCGGCGGCCGCCCCGTGTCCGACACCGATCACGTCCGGACTGGCGAGGGGGTTGCGGGTGACGGTCTGTACGAGCGCCCCGGCCAGTCCCAGCGCCGCTCCCACCAGCGCGCCCAGCACGATCCGCGGCACCCGCAACTCACCGACGACCAGCTCGTAGGGCCCGGACCCGGTCCGCATCGTGCGCCAGACCCCGGCCGGGGAGACGTACGTCTGTCCCAGACAGGCCGAGGCGAGCATGACGGCGGCGAGCAGCACGAGGACGATGACGGCGACGGCGGCGGAACGCCTGTGCAGGAGGAGGGAGACGGTCGGGCCGGGACGCAGGACGGCGAGGCCGGCCGGCGTACTCGTGCCGGCGGTGCGGAGACTTCGTTCGGTCGTACGTGTGCCGGTGACGGGGTGCTCCCCTTTCGTCGTACGTGTGCCGGTGACGGGGTGCTCCCCTTTCGTCGTACGCGTGCCGGTCACGCCGGGACCCCCCGTCGCCGTACCAGCACGACCAGCACCGGCACCCCCACCAGCGCCGTCATCACTCCGGCCGGCACCTCCGCGGGGGCCCGTACGACACGTCCCGCGACGTCCGCCCCCATCAGCAGCGCCGCACCGAGCAGCGCGGACAGCGGCAGCACCGCGCGATGCCCGGCGGAGCCGGAGACCAGGCGCCGGGCCAGATGCGGGACCGCGAGCCCCACGAAGGCGATCGGCCCGGCCGCGGCGACCGCGGCGGCCGTCAGCAGGGTCGCGCCAAGGGCCGCCGCACCCCGCACCCACCGCACCCGATGTCCCAGCGCCCGCGCGGTGTCGTCTCCCAGCGCCAACGCGTCCAGCCCCCGCGCGCACGCCAGGACCAGCAGCACCCCGGCCGCCAGAAACGGCAGCATCCTTACGACCGTGTCCGCGTCCCGCCCGCTGAGCGCCCCCACCTGCCAGAACCGGAACTGGTCCAGCGTGGCCGAGCTGGACGTCAGGACGACGGTCGTGGCGCCCGCGGTCATCGCGGACAACGCGGTCCCCGCCAGCGCCAGCTTCACCGGCGACGCCCCGCCCCGCCCGCGCGCCGCGATCCCGTACACCAGACACGCGGCGACCACGGCTCCGGCGAAGGCGTACCAGACGTACCCCCCGAAGCCGTTCGCCGCCCCGAGGCCGATGGCGAGGACGACCCCGGCCGCGGCGCCCTGGCTCAGCCCCAGGATGCCCGGGTCGGCGAGCGGATTACGGGTGACGGCCTGCAACGCCGCCCCCGCGAGCCCGAGCGCGGCCCCCGCGGCCAGCCCGATCTCGGTACGCGGCACCCGCAGCGACCGTACGACGAGAGCGTCCGGGGAGCCCCCGCCGTGCAGCAGGGCGTCGAGGACGGCGGACGGCGGCACCGCACGGGTGCCGACCGCGAGGCTGAGCAGACCGACGGCGGCCACCGCGAGGACGGCCGCCGGCCAGGCGAGGTGTCTCGGGTTCACTTGCCGAGGTGCTCGGCGAGCTGCCGGATCACCAGGCGTGCGGCGGTCGGCCCGGCGTTGAGGTACCAGGGGTCGTCGTCGACCTTCACCGCGTGCCCGGCCCGCACGGCCTTCATCGACTTCCACAGCGGCCCGGCGACCACAGTCGCGGCGTCGGTGTCGCCCGGATCGCCCTGGACGGAGTAGAAGATCCAGTCCCCGTCGGCGGTGTCGATGCTCTCCGCGCCGATGTCCTCCGAAATCGCGTGGAACCGCTGCGACGCGGGCCGCTGGAGCCCCATGTCGACGGCGATGGACCCGGTGAAGGAGGAGACGCCGAACATGCGGGTGCGGTCGGGCGTGAACCGCACCATGGACACGGCGGGGTCGCCTTCGACGGCCTTCCCCTTCTTCCCGGCGTCCCCCACGATCTCGTCGAGCATGTCGTGTGCGGCCTCACCCCTGCCGACGGCGTCGCCGACGAGCAGCAGGTCGCGCTTCCAGTTGATGCCGTTGCCCGCGGTGATCACGGTCGGCGCGATCTTCGAGAGCTTGGGGTAGAGCTCGCCGAGCGAGTCGTTGGCCAGGATCAGGTCGGGCCGGGCGGCGGCGAGCGACTCCAGGTTGGGTGCCTGCCGGGTGCCGGCGTCGGTCATACCGGCGAGCCGCGCCTTGTCCTTGGGGAAGGCGTCCGCGAGGTAGTCGGGGACGAGCCCGGCGTTGTCGGCGCGGGTGGTGGCCGTCGGCACGATGCCCAGGGCCAGCAGGTCGTCGAGCTGCCCGGTGCTGAGGACGGCGATCTTCTTCGGCTCCGCCTCGAGAGTCGTCCTGCCCGCGAAGTGGGTGACGGTTCTGGGGAAGGCCCCGTCCGTGTCCTTGTCCGAGCCCATGCCGTCGGCGAGCGTGCTCGGCGCGGCGGACGGCCCCTCCGTGGCCCCTGCCGAGGCACCCATCACCGGGTTGCGCCCGCCGGCCGCCTTCTTGGCGCCCGCGTCACCGCCGCCCGAGGACGAGCAGCCGACGAGCAGCCCTCCGACGACGGACGCGGCCAGGACGGCCTTCACAGCTATTGCGCGCACGACTACTCCGCTACTCAGAAACTCCGGTTCGACAAGGCAAGGCAAGCCTTACCTTAGCCGGTCCGGGAGTAGGGTCGGCAGGGAGGAGGTCCGCACGATGACCGTTCAGCTGAACCACACCATCGTCGCCGCACACGACAAGCACGCCTCGGCCCGGTTCCTCGCCGACATCCTGGGCCTGGACGTGAGCCCCCCGTACGGCCCCTTCATCCCGGTCCGGATCCCGAACGGCGTGACCCTCGACTACCTGGACACGCCCGGCCCGATCACCCCGCAGCACTACGCGTTCCTCGTCTCCGAGCCCGACTTCGACACCATCCTGAAGCGCGTCCAGCAGGTCGGCCTGACGCACTGGGCGGACCCGTTCCACCGCCGGGTCGGCGAGATCAACCACAACGACGGCGGCCGGGGCACGTACTTCGACGACCCGAACGGCCACAACCTGGAGATACTCACGCGGCCTTATGGGAGCGGAGGTTGACCCCGCCGGGCACGGTCACCGGACGTGGTGGGCGCATAGCCCCCACCGGACGCGGTGGGCGAACTGCCCCCACTCCGGCCAGGCCGCGTCATCGTCCGGCGAAACCAGGGGCGGGGATCGTACGGGCCATGGCGATGTCCTCACGGACCAGTTGTTCGGTCAAGCTGTCGATCAGGGCGCGGCGCTCGGACTCACGGCGGGCTCGGGCCTGGGCGAGTTCGTGTTCGACCGCCTCCCGGGCTTCGGCGTTCTGGGCTCGCCGCACGGCCAGTTGGTGCTCCAGATCCTCACGGTGCCGGTCCTCGACCGAGCGTCGCTCCACCTCGTACATGCGCTCCACGCTCTCCACCCGGCGGTGCAGCAGACGGTCGTACCGGGTGACGCCGCCCATCAGCTTCGCCAGGACCGGCAGTGAGTCCAGCACGAGCAGCAGCAAGTGCAGCACGATGCCGAGGAAACACGGGTAGAAGGCGCTGGTCATGACCGCCCACAGGGCCTCCGCCCGGTCGAGCAGGCCGGTCGCGAGCAGTTCCCCTTCCTTGGCCTCGCGTTTGGTCTGCGCCGCGTCCAGAACCTTGGCCCGGTACTCCTCCATGGCCGGCTTCATCCCGCTCGTCAGCGTGTCGATCCGCTCGCGCAGGCCCGTGGCCGTCGTCCGGTCCTCGTCGACGTTGTTGCCGTCCCGATAGGTCCGGGCGTCCTCACGGGCGATCCGGCACTGCTGGGTGATGTCCCGCACGCCGTTGACGTAGATGTAGTTCTTCCGGCTGCACAGCTCGTCGGACGCGGCTTTCAGCTTCGCCTGCTGCTCGTCGACCGCGTTGATGTGCGCGCTCAGCTTCGTCAGCTGGCTCTCGACCGCCGTGATCTGGGTCCTGAGCGTCGCGGGTGAGCCATGGACTCCCAACTGGGCTTTCGAGCAGTCCGGTCGATCCTCGGTGGAGGTGCCGTCGGCGGGGTTGCAGCGCAGCAGGTTCCGGTAGTAGACCTGCGCGGTCTCCTCCCGGTTCTCGGCCAGGTGCTTGTCCATCTCCGGGGCGAACACCTGGAACAGCAGCGGCTCGGCCAGGGCCAGCCCCAGCAGCAGCGAGAGCAGGAAGCGCGGCAGCAGGGCCAGGCGTCTGCCGCCCGTGACCTTGCCGTGCGTGCCGGCCACCAGCCAGCTGTCGACCAGGAAGACGAACACGGTCCAGATCGTTCCGGTCGCCAGCAGGGCCCAGACCGACGCCCCGCCGAGCAGGGAGTCGAGGGCCAGACATACCGACACGCCGCCCATGAGGGCCGTCGCGAGGACGATCCCGCCGTAGCGGCTGTAGAGGACGCGCTCGGACGGTACCCGGTCCAGGATCGGCTCGTGCACGCCGATCTGCCCGCGCAGCAGACGTCCCGGTCCGAGGCGTGAGGGAGCGGCGTTCGGGTCGGCTTCCGGGCCGGCCGGGGGTGTGCGTCGTTCAGTACCCATGCTCTTCCCTGCCCACGTCGCCGATGTCGAAGGAGTCGTTCTCGTCGTCCTCGCCGTATACGGCGTCGTCCTCGCCGCCCTCCGCGGTCCGGTCCCCGCGGGTGCCGTCGCCCGTCGCGGGAGCCGCGGTCGGTGGCTGCGCCTCGCCGTGCAGCGGCATGGACTCCAGTTGCTTGTCAGGGCTCTCGGTACCGGGCTCGAGGTTGCCGCCGATGATGCGCTCCAGCAGGGCCCGCATGTCCACGGGAGTCATATCGGTGTAGCCCTCGCGGATGGCCTGCTTGTAGAGCTCGTAGTACATCTCCTGCTGCCGGTCGCCCCGCGTCCGCTCCTCGCGCTCCTTGCGCAGCGAGTCCTCCCGGTGATGCTGTTCGCGACGCAGCCGGTCCTCGCGCCCCTCCTGGCTCTGGGTCAGGCGTTCCTCACGCCTGGCGTTGAGAATCCGGGTCTTCTCCTGCCACCTCAGTTCCCAACGGCGGTCCGCCCGTTCGGTGTCGCGCACCATGTCCTCACGCCACAGGGTGGAGATCCGCTCCACCAGGGCCCGTTCGGTCTCGTCCCGGCGCTCCGCCGCCTGCTGCATTTCCCGTTCGGCCTCACCGAGGCGATCCGCCAGCTGCTCGGCGGTCAGCTCCTTCTTGCGATAGGCCCGCAGCAGGGCCCAGCGTGAGCCCAGCTTCGCCGTCTGACCGGCGTCGAGGGCCTCCTGCTCACGTTCGTACGCGGCCCGCTGTTCGGCGAGTTGGAGCTCGATCTCCTGTTCGCGCCGCTGGAGTTCCTCCTGGTGCTCCTTGGACATGAGCTCCAGTTGCTGCTGGTGTTCCCGTTCCCGCACCTTGCGGTCCTGCTCGACCGCCTGCTCCACCTCGTCCTGCCTGCGACGACGCTCCAGGTCCTCCAACTTCGCCTGGAAGTCGCGCAGTTCGGACGGAGTGAGGAGATCCACGCTGACCAGCTCGGCAGTCATCCCGGGTAGCCGTGGCGGCTGAGCGATGGAGAACGCGGCGACGCGGGCGGACAGCCGCTTGCGCACCTCGGTGACCTGGGCGACGCCGTAGTCCAGGCACTCCTCGACCAGTCCGGGGCAGGAGTGCAGGTAGGAGGCGAGGGCCGAGACCGCGTCCGCGGGCCCCTCGCGCACGAGGACGACGCTGTCGTCCACCGTGCACCGGAAGCGGACACGTACCGCGAAGTCGGAGGAGTCGGCGGACGGGACGGTCACCATGGCTTCGACCGGGACGTTCCTCCGCTTGTCCACGACGGTCACCGAGGTGGCCGAAACAGCCGTGTCCGAGCGGAGGTCGAGGTTTCCGTGATTCTCGACCCAGGTCCCACCGACCCGGTACACGGCGACCTGATGGGTGCTGAGTCGGGGCAGGTCCGACGGCTCGCGCCGGGGCGACCCGATGCCGCGCCACCCGCGGGTGACCGGAGGTTCGAGCGGCCGGCTCGACACGACGGGGTAGGAGGAGTGCGACTCGTCGCGCATCGGTACACCTTTCACAGTTCGTCTCACAGTTCGTCGAGCAGGGCACGGATCGCCTCTGCCGGGTTCTTGCCACGGGTCAGTCGCGTCAGGGCGGCGCGGAGCGCGTTCCTCTCGGTCTCGGTGGGCAGTCGCGTACGCAGGCCCTTGCCGAGGGCCCGGCCCGCCTTCACGGTCTCCTTGGTGAGGACCGGCAGCGCCGTGAGGTGTTCGGCGAACGTCTGCAACGCCATCTGACGCATCGGCCGGTAGCGGAAGGCGGTGGTCCACAGTTCCAGGAGCGCGTCACCGCGGTCGGGGTGGAGGACGAAGTAGCGCAGGGCGACCGGTCGGCCGGAGGCGTCCCGAATGCTGAGAATGGTCACCACCACCGCGAAGGTCAGCGACTTCAAGGGGGTCCGGCCGACCGTCGGGGCGTGCTTGCCCAGCCGGTAGGTCAGCAGCCCCAGGACCCGTGAGGGGTCCTCGTCGTGGTAGACGAGCAGCGCGAAGAACCTGGCCAGTGCCGCGGTCCCCATCCCCTGACCGTGCTCGGACGCGATCAGGTGCCACAGCCACTTCACGGCGTCGGAGGGGAAGCGCACCCCGAGCCATCCGCTGAACGCCAGCGCCGCGGTGCCTCGCAGTTCCGCGGAACCGGACCGGGCCCAGTCCCGGGCTATGGCGAGGGCGGCCGTGTCGAGTCCCAGGCCGCTCTGGCACATGTCCCACAGCACGTAGACGGCCATGGCCTGGCCACGCCGGCCGGCCTGGCCCGCGGCCCACGGCACCAGATAGTTGCGCACGACCTCCTCGAAATCGGTGACGGCCAGCATGGCGAGCCCGGCGGCCATGGAGACCTCGAACTCGTCGCCGGAGATCGTGCCCGGTGCACACGGCGCGTCCGGGTCGCTCAGTACGGTGGTCAGCCACTGCTGCAGCGCGTCCCAGAACTCCATTCCGAAGCGCGCGCACAGCTCGGTGAACACCCAGCGCCGGTGGGAAGGCGTACCGAAGACCACGACCTCGCGGGTGACGGAGCCCATCGGGATCCGCCTCGTGGTCAGCAGGTCGATGTCGAGCATGGCCCGCCGGTGGTCGAACAGGGACGCCTCCACGCCGCCGGCCCGTTTCCCCGGGACGTTCTTGTCCTTGCCCGCCGTGACGGACGCGGTGAGGGAGGGGGAGAGGGCGTTGCTCCCGCCCCGTGTGGTGGTTCCGCCCGCGTACTCGCGGCTCACATGGTGGTCCAGCGACGCGAACAACTGCTCGCAGGTCCTGATGCCGTTGCCGGCGGCGAAGGCCACGGTGGTCACCTGGAGGATCTCCCGCATGGTGCGGCCGGGAGCGTTGAACCACCGCTGGACGGTCTCGTAGGTGTTGGTGTCGTATTCCTTCCAGACCTGCTCCGGCTCGCCTCCCTCGCAGATGCTGTCGGCGATCTCGACCGCCTTGCTCACGGGGCAGTTGGGCCGGATCAGCTCGACCGCCTGATGGATCGTGTCGTCGGAGCAGCCACCCAGCTTGAGCCTCAGGCGCAGCAGTTCCTCGGTGGCGGGGGCTTCCCAGCAGACATGGCGGACCGACGTGGGAAACGTGCGTTCCATGCGCGGGCGAGCGGTGACGACGAGGTGGGCCTCGCACTCGTGGACGCGCTCCTGCACGCGTCGCCAGGCGAAGTCCGCCTGCTCGTCCCTGGTGACACCGTCGTCGACCCGGTCGAGTACGACATAGCCGTTGCCGCTGTCGAAGAGCCGCTCCGCGAGCTGGTCCAACGTGATGTCCGGGGACAGCACGATCATGCGGCCCTTGCCGCGCATCGCCTTCTTGAGCAGGGCGACGGCGCCCGAGCGCTTGCCCGTTCCGGGTTCGCCGATCAGGGTCACGACCTTGTCGGCCCGGAGCGCGGCGAGGGCCGGGGTGAACGCGTCGGGTTCGGCGTAGCGCTGTACGAGGAGGTCGATCTCCTCCCCCCGCATGGGGCCGGTCGCCCTTCCCTGGGGGAGCGGGACGGCACCGGCGACACCCGTCACCCCGCCCGGACCCACGGGGCCGTACAGGTTCTGGTTGACCGTCGTGTAGGTGGTGTGGACGGCGGACACCTGATCGCTGGCCTCGGCGGCCACGGGCTTCGCGTTCGCGTGCGGAGACGACTCGCCTGCGGTGGGCGGGACCGTTTCCCCGTCGGGCGCAATTCCGCTCGCGGGTTGCGACGTCTTTCGCTTTTCCGGCTCTGGATCTCCCGGCTGCGCCGGGTCAGCGGTTATCCGATGCTCTGCTTTCTCACCTTCCTCAGGCGTCCCAGAATTCGCGTCCGCCGATTGTTCGCCCAGCCCTGGCTGCACCGGTTCCTGCTTTCCTTCCCCTGGCATGTGGGGGCCCGGAGGATTCCCCTTGCCCTCCGGTTCCACCGCGCTCTGTGGGTTCTCGGGGCCTGACTCCTCGCCGTTCATGCGCGGTTGTTGTTCACGAATCCGATGACGGGTCCCTGCACCGGAGCCTCGAACACCTGGAGGGAGTGCTGACCGGTCGGCACGGCCGCCGCGGGGCCGGAGGACGGTGCGGGGGAGTTCTCGGGCGGTGCCGGGGAGTCCTCGGGCGGTGTGGGGGAGTTCTCGCGCGGCGGAGCACCGCCCTCCAGGTCGCCCAGGGCGTGGATGTCGCCGCCCAGCACCCTGATCCAGACCGTGTCGTCGAACTCCTTCTCCCTGACCCGGAATTCGCGGAACTCCTCGGTGCGCAGCGTCGTGTACTCGCGGACCACGACGGTGTTGAAGACCTCGCGGGACACCGCCACCACCAGCCGTGCCCCGGTGCTGAGGTGCAAGGCCTCCTTCAGCGGCTTGCAGTTGAGGATCCTCGACACCTCCACCGGCCCGCTGTCGGAGAACCCGCTGAGCGCGGGAACGGCCGGGCCGTGGTGCACCGCGGCGCGCAGCTTCAGCCAGGCGGCGGGCTCGCGGCCGTCGTTCACCTCCTGGAGCGCGCTGTCCAGGTGGCGCATGAAGTCGTCCACGAGCAGCGGCTCCGACTCCTCGAGGGGGAGCACGGACAGCGCCGAGTCACCCGCGACCTGCGTCTTCCAGGCGCCTCTCACGAAGCCCACTTCTTCGGCCGCCTCGTCGAGGACGTGGGGCACCGACTTCTGGATCCAGTGCTGACGGCGTGGGCTGCTGCGCCCGTATCCCTGGGCGTCCACTGCCAGGAGCGGACGCCGGGAAAAACCTTTCATTCGATTCACGTTCTATTCCTTCGAAATCGTGGTCGAATCCCGCGCGCTATGCGCGGCGATCGAGAAGGGAAAAGCAGCATCACAGGCGGGAGTACCGCCGTGTGCCGCTGTTGCAGAAATGAGACAGGAAGGCCTCTGGCTCTTGACTTCCGCACAGTGCGGGGGACTGTCGTATCAGACCCGGGCCGAGCGGAAACCCATGGAAATACGGGATTCACGTCTTTCCCGGGAATCCGCAAAAGTAGGTGGTCGTCCGGCGCCGGCCGAGCGTTACTGGGTGACGCCAAGCCCGAGGGGGCTGTTCCAGGTGCGAAGGAGTCGGTATGGCACACGAGCCGAACGGCGGCGGGTCTCCGCGGCCCGACCAGCCGGGTGACCCGGCCGCGATGCTGGCCTCGTTGCAGACGACCCATCAACTCGCCGACGGCAAGGCGGGTGTCCTCGCCGGAGTCCAGGCGGCGCTGGTCGTCTCCTTCGGGCCCTGGGTGCGTTCCGCGCGGGACGCCTGGGCGCACGAGGCGCTCGGCGCGGTGCTGCTGGACACGCTGGTCGCCCTGTTCGCCTTGGCTTTCCTGTCGGGGGTGACCTGTCTGGCTCTGGTGCTCCGGCCGCGGCTGTGGCGTCCCGCGTCCTTCAACAGGTACAGCGTCCACGTCCTGTCCAGCGCCACGGCCGCCCCGCAGGGTGCGACGGGCGAAGACCCCGCGGCGCGCGCACGGGCGGAGATGTGGGAGGCGTGCCGGTTCCTGGCAGCGGTCACGGTGACCAAGTGCCGCTACGCGACGGCCGCCGTCATCTGCACGGCCGTGATGGCCGCGACGGCCGGCCTGTGCCTGCTGCTGAGGGCGTTCCCCGGCTGAGGCCTCAGCAGATGTCCGGTGGAAGGAGCCGCGCCTCGGTGCGCAGCCGGTCGAGGTCCCGGATCGTCGTGGTCCGGTATCCGGTGCCGATCAGCTTCGCGTCACGCAGTTCCTTGAGCGCCTTGTGGACGGTCGGCTCGGCGGCGCCCGCCAGGGCCGCCATCTCCGGCTGGGTCAAGGTGAATCCGAGCTCCACACCCTCGCGCCCCTGGACGCCGTGGATCGACGCGAGGTCGACCAGGATCCTTGCGAGCCGTTCCTTGACGTTGTAGCCACGGAACTCGAGTCGACGGTTGTTCGCCCAGCGCAGCCGCTCGGAGAGGATGCCCGTCATCACCACCGCCGCGTCCGGGCAGCGCAGCAGGAACGCGCGCAACGCCTCGTGGGGCACGGCGCGGGCGGTCACCCTGCCGCACGCGGTGACGGTCGCCGTACGCGGCATGTCCGCGATCGCCGCCATCTCGCCGATGATGTCCCCGCCGAGCCGGATGGCCAGCAGGGACTCCCGGCCGTTCTCCACGGTGGCCGTGACCTTGGTGAAGCCGGAGAGCAGCAGGAGCGCGTGGCGGTCGACGTCTCCTTGGCGGACCAGCACTTCCTTCGCTTCGAAGACCCGCGGGCGCCCCAGCGCCAACAAGTCCTGAAGCGCCACATCGGACAGCCTGCCGAGGAAACTTCCTCTCGGCCACTCACCCCCGCGTCCGGCGTTCCGCCGTGGTGCGTCCATCACGTTCCGACGATAGAGGCTCCGACCGGCGGCCCGCGCGGATTCGCCACACGGACTCTTCCTCGCGAACCCGCGTGCTGAACAGGGGAGTTCGCGCAGCCATCCAGAGTTACGAGGGCGGAGGGTGAAGCAGGCTTTCACCCCCGTAGGTGGCCAAGAAGTTCCTCACCAAGGGGGTAGGGGCGTTCCTCGGGCAGCAGCCGGGCGGCGGAGTCCAGGTCTCCGCCGCTGACGAGGGCGTGGATCTCGTGGGCGAGTGGGGTCACGTCGCGGATGGTGACCGTCCACTCGTCCGCGTAGCGTCGTACGGCCTCACCGGAGAGGCCGAGTTGCAGTGACCGGTACGGCAGGGGCTGCAAGCGCAGGTCCCGCTCCGGGTCCCACTGCACACGGGTGGACGCGCGCTTCAACTGACGCTGCCAGGTGGCTCGGTCGGGGTGCGGCCCGCGGACGTAGCTCGACAGACAGGCATGGCGCAACGCCCACTCGAAGCCGTCACGGGTGATCTCGACAGCCAGAACGGTCTCCTGCCCTGCCTTGGCACCCCAGCCGCAGCGGTACATCATCCACAGGAACGACGGCTTGATCCACGTCATCCGATCCCGCTTCCACGCGACGGGGAAACGGCCCTCGCGGACGGCGGGCAAGCCGATTTCCGGGGAGTACGCCTGATAGACGGTGATCGTGGATTCGGCGTGGGCCGCACGAATCCCGCGTTGCGGTTCTTCCATGGCGTACAGCGTGGGGGCGGCCGGTTGAGGCGGGCCACTGGTTTTCGACTGCCGCTCGCCGCGACGGAGAGCACGTGCCGCGCACTACGCGCATCTGGCCGACGAGCCCGTGAGTCATCCGCTCGCCCGCCCGCCCGCCCGCCCGCCCGCTCGCCCGCAGGCCTGCGTCCCGTCAGCGCGCCTCGATCGACGCCTCGGCTGCCGCCTTGATCCGGGCGCCGAAGGCGTCGGCGTCCTTGCGGGCGGCGGCGAGCGCGAGGCCGACGAGGAGTTTGCCCAGCCCGTGGCCTTCCAGCACGTTGAAGATACGGACCCGGGTCCGGCCGTCGGCCAGCGGCTCCACGTCGTAGCCGCCTTCGCGTGCCATCACGCTGTTCTTCGACACCTCGGCCCAGCGGATCTTCGCCGGGGCTTCGAGGGTGGTGATGCGGAATTCCCTGGCGCTCTTCATCCCGGCGTCCTTGACGGTGCTCCGGAAGATCGTGCCCACGGTGGTCGGGGTGTCGGGGAGCCGCTCGATCCTGAGCACCCGGGGGCTGAACTGCGGATCGTTGCGTCCGTCGGAGAGGTAGGCGAACACCTCCTCGACGGGCCGGTCGACCTCGACCGTCGCTTCGAACTGTCCTGACATGGGCCCTCCTGATGGGTCGAGCCATAACGCGCCCGCGCGTCTCCATCGGCAGACGTCCGCCGGATCGCCACGACGCGTGGACACTGCCTCGCGCCCGCGCGAAGGGCGAAGGACGCCTGTGCCACACCGCACCGCCCGTCCTGCCGTAGCGATACCGCGACCCTACGGGAGCACCGGGCTTCGCGCGCGGCGAACGGGACCACCAGGGCGGGCTCCGCTCCATGGCGGCGCCGGTTGCGCTCCGGTTGCGCCGGAACGGCGTCGGTCGCGTCTCCCGCGATGGCGCCTTGCCGGGCGGGCGGCTCGGTGGCGCATGCTCCGGCACAGTGCCGCATGCTCCAGCACAGTGGCCGCTGCCATAATCCAGCCGTGAACGCGAGTGCGCAGGCGGACGAGATACCGGCGGGCCGACCGGCGCCCCGCTCCACGCCGGACCAGCCCGTGGAATGGGCCATGCGCCCCGCGGAGCCGGCGGATGTCGAGCCGATCGTGGAGATCCGGGCCGTCGTGATGCGCCCGGATCTGGAGCGGTTGGGCCGCTTCGACCAGCATCGGGTCCGGCAGCGGCTGCGGGATGGCTTCTCCCCGCAGCACACGTCCGTCGTCATGGCGGGTGGCGTCCTGGCGGGCTGCGTCGCGTTGCGGCCGGCGGAGGACGGGCACTGGCTGGAGCACTTCTATCTGACACCGGAGGTCCAGGGCCGGGGGCTCGGTTCGGCCGTCCTGCGAACCCTGCTGGACCGGACCGACGCCGATGGTCTGATCGTCCGTCTGAACGTCCTGCGGGGCAGCGCCGCCCGGCGGTTGTACGAGCGCCACGGGTTCACGGTGGAGGCTCAGGACCCGATCGACATCTACATGGTGCGCGTGCCGGGCGCGGGCGCGGGGGCGCAGGGAAAGTGAACGGTCAAGCCGGAAACGGGCGTTCACGGGGCCGCCCCGCAGCGGCAGGGGCCCGATCCTTCGCACGATCCGCGTCGAGTCCCGCTCACATCCCTTTCCGGCTGCTGTAGTTCGCCGAGGTCCGCCGAGATCCGGAGGGCCCAGCTGCCCCGACGGCCCGTCAAACGCCCCGAGGACGTGGCGGCGTGCCCGTTCGCATGCCCCGTAGCGCCTCGTCGAGCATGAATCCGTACGGCATACTCCCTACACGTCAGACGTGATGATCCCCACCGGGAAATTCCGGCCGGCCCAGGGCCCCGGCGTCATCGCGCCGCATCCTCGACTCGACGGCCGGAGCTGTCATCACGTCAACGACCCCGTGATCATTCGGTGCGCCCCGCGAACTCGGCTGACCATGCCGTTCCGGCACCGGGACAAGCGCGGCGTCCGCGATCGCGTCCGCGACCTCATTCAGAAAACGTTCTGGAGACACACCCGATGAAGCTCGCCAAGCGTCTCATCCTCACCACCACGGCTCTCGCCGCCGTGACCGCCGCCACGCTCTTGAGCGCGACGACGGGCCAGGCCGCGACCTCGCAGCCCGCCCACACCGGCGTCAAGGCTCCCGCCGCGCTCAAGGTCCCCGACGGCAACCGGCTCACCGGCGTCTTCTCCGCCGAAGGCGTCCAGACCTACACCTGCACCGACGGCGCCTGGAAGCTGCTGGAACCCGCCGCCACCCTCTGGGCCAGAAACGACCGCTCCCACCGCCCCGTCGCCCTCCACTCCCGCGGCCCCGTCTGGGTGTCCACGGTGGACGGCAGCGCGGTCAACGCCACCGCCATCGCCAACTCCCCCAAGACCGGCACCATCCCCGAGCTCCTCCTGCAGGCCACCACCACGCGTGGCACCGGGGTCTTCGCCGACGTCTCCTACATCCAGCGCCTCAACACCGACGGCGGCGTCGCCCCCACCACGGCCTGCACCGGCACCGACCAGATCAGCGTCCCGTACTCCGCCACGTACACCTTCTACAAGCCCGCCAAGTGATGCGGTAGCGAGCAACGGCGGCAGGGCCCCTGGAATTCGCCAATCTCCAGGGGCCCTGCCCTGCCAGACCCGAGCATGGACAGCGAGACCCACGTCAAGCCCCGCTCACCAACCCTTTGCGGCACTGCTCTCCGGAGCTTCAAGAAGCTCGTCACCGTGCTCGACCGGCCGGCGTCCGAGCGGTGCTCGGACTACAACAAGCGCCGCACCACGGTGTCGTTGAGCCGGTCGACGTAGGCCGTGAGACCTTCGAGGTCCTCGTCGGACCAGTCCGACAGAGCCGCAGCCAACAACCCCAAGCGGTGTGCCGCGGCCTGGGCGAGATGGCGGCGTCCCGCTTCGCTCAACCGCACCCTGCGTATGCGCCGGTCCACGGGGTCCTGGACCCGGACCACCAGGTCGTCCGCGGCGAGCCCGTCCACCACGCGTACGGCGCGGGCGCGATCGGTCAGCAGCAGGGTGGCTATGTCGGACAGGGCCGGTGGGGGTGGTGAGCTGGCTTCGATGAAACGCAGCACGCGGTAGCCGGTCGCCGTGACTCGTCCTGGCAGCCCGTCCAGGAAGCGCTCGCGGACCAGGGGGCCGTACAACCCGTACCGCCCGTGCCGTAGCTCCTGCAACGCGGAATCCAGTCCGCGCACCGTATTCGCTCGCTCGTCCACCCCGCCAGCCTGCTGTCTGGGGCCGCGCGTCGCAATCCGCGCACCAGGCCGCGGAGACAGTTGTCCAGGTTCTGCTTCCGGTCGTCTGCCGGTAGCGCCGGTTGCCGCGATGTTCACGGCTTTCCGGTGTCGGACGGCGGCCCGCGAGTGGGACGTTGCCGTCATGACGACGACATCAACAGGCGGCGGACGAGACACCGGCACAGGGGCAGCTGAGTCCGGTGCGGGGATGGCGACCAACCGACCGGGTGCGGATCACGGTGTGAGCCGACGGGGGCTGTTCGGCGCGGCCGGGGCCGTAGCCGTCGGCGTGGGTGTGCTGGAGGCCCAACCGGCCGCCGCCTCACCGGTGTTGTGGGTCCGCCCGGAGGGGTCCGGGATGCCGCCGGTGCGCGGCCTCCACCTGCAGTTCGGCGCGGACGCCTCCCAGGAGGTCGTGGTGTCCTGGCAGACGGCGGTGCCGGTGCAGCGGCCACGGGTCCTGCTCGGCACCCCGGCCGGTGGCCTGGGCAGGCACATCGCGGCCCAGACCTCGTACTACAAGGACGCGGGGTCCGGGCAGACGATCTACTCGCATCACGCCTGGCTGAGTCGGTTGAGGCCCGGCACCGAGTACGTGTACGCCGCCGTCCACGACGGGGCGACGCCCGAGCCGGGATCCTTCCGGACCGGACCGAGCGGCAGGGCTCCGTTCACGTTCACCAGCTTCGGCGACCAGGGCACGCCGACGCTGGGCAGGCTGGACGGGCCCAGGCCGCCGAAGATCACCGCCAAGCTCACGTATCTCAACGACAATCTCGGTTCGCCGTACGCGGGCGATGTGACCACCGCGGTGGAAGGCGTCGCGCCGCTGTTCCACCTCATCAACGGCGACCTGTGCTACGCGAACCTGGCCACCGACCGCATCCGCACCTGGTCGGACTGGTTCGACATGACCAGCCGGTCCTCCCGGTTCAGGCCCTGGATGCCCGCGGCCGGCAACCACGAGAACGAGCTCGGCAACGGGCCGATCGGATTCGCCGCCTACCAGTCGTACTTCGCACTGCCCGGCAACGGCGGCGATCCGGAGACCAGGGGCCTGTGGTACGCGTTCACCGTCGGATCCGTGCGGGTGATCAGCCTGGCCAACGACGACGTCGCCTATCAGGACGGCGGCAACTCCTATATCCGGGGCTACTCCGGAGGCGCACAGCGACGGTGGCTGGAGGCGGAACTCGCACGCACCCGGGCGGACAGGGACATCGACTGGATCGTCGTCGCCATGCACCAGGTCGTCGTCTCCACCGCCGACCACCCCGGCAACGGCGCCGACCTCGGTATACGCCAGGAATGGCTGCCGTTGTTCGACCAGTACGGTGTCGACGTGGTCGTCTGCGGACACGAGCACCACTACGAGCGATCGCATCCCATCCGGGGCCACCAGCCCAACGACACCATGACACCGGATCCGGCGGACACCCACACCGACCTCGTCGACACCACCGCGGGAACCGTCCACATGGTCATCGGGGGAGGCGGCACCTCGATCCCGTCCATGGACGTGCTGTTCGACACCCCCCAGTGCAACGTCATCACCGGCGTCGGATCCGCTGGAGCCAACGGCAAGAAGACGCCCGTCTACGTCTCCGAAGCGGCACCGTGGTCGGCGGTCCGCGACCGCGTCAACCCCTACGGCTTCGTCGCCTTCTCCGTCGACCCGGGCACCCGAGCCGGCGGATCCACGACGATGGCGGTGACCTACTACGCCGTCACCGGCGCGTACGGCCGGACCGAGCCGGTCGACACCTTCACGCTCCGCCGTACCCGCAACGACGGACCCAACCCGCGCTGATCCAGCTGCCGCCCACACCCGCCCCGGCGAACCGCCCGTGCCTTGGCCTAGGACGGGACGGCGGCGCCGGCTTCCGACTCGTCGGTCCCCGGATCCTGTGACGGTTCGCGGAGCTGCTCGCGCACATAGTTCCAGACCACCGCGATCAGCGCGGCGATCGGTACGGCGAGCAGACTGCCCACGATGCCGGCCAGGCTGCCGCCCAACGTCACCGCCAGCAGGATCACCGCCGCATGGAGGCCGAGCCCACGGCTTTGGATCATGGGCTGGAACACGTTGCCCTCGAGTTGCTGCACCACGACGATGATGGCCAGCACGATCAGCGCGTCCGTCAGGCCGTTGGAGACCAGCGCGATAAGAACCGCGACGAAACCGGCGAACAGGGCACCAATGATCGGCACGAACGCGGAGACGAAGGTCAGCACTGCCAGCGGGAGCACCAGCGGTACCCCCAGAACCCACAGGCCCAGGCCGATCAGGACGGCGTCGAGCAGGCCGACAGCCGCCTGGGAACGCACGAACGCCCCCAGGGTGTCCCAGCCGCGCGCGGCCACGGCCGGGACGTCGGTGGCGAGCCGACCGGGCAGCTGATGGGCGAGCCAGGGCAGGAACCTCGGGCCGTCCTTGAGGAAGAAGAACATCAGGAAGAGGGCCAGGACGGCGGTGACCAAGCCGTTCACCACGGTGCTCACTCCCGTGACGACAGCGCCGACCATGCTGCCGAGGCCGTCCTGCGCGCGGGAGACCGCGGTGTCGAAGGCCTTGTTGATCTGGGCGTCACCGATGTTCAACGGCGGCCCGGCGGCCCACTCGCGCAACTTCTGGATGCCTTCGACCACGCCGTCGGTCAGCTGGCCGGACTGGGATGCCACCGGTACCGCGATCAGTGCCACGACGCCGATGGCGACCAGGAGGAACAGCACGGTGACGACCGATGCGGCCAGGGCTGGTTTCCACCCGTGACGACGCAGGAAACGGGCCGCCGGCCAGGTCAGGGTGGTCAGAAGCAGGCCGACCACGAGCGGCCAGACGACCGACCACATCCGGCCCAGGATCCACAGAGTCACCGCGAGCATCAGGAATATGAGCAGCGACTCCGCGGAGACACGCGCCGACGTGCGGAGCGCGGCGCGCGCTCTCGTGGAACTCAAAGTGGCAGTCACGGATGCACCCTATGGGTGCTCAAGTCACACCGGCATGGCCGCCCACAGTGCGTACAGCCCCGGCGCACGAGAGACGCCGGGTTGAAGCCGGTTGACGCCGGGTTGAAGCCGGGTTGATAGAGAGCCCCTGGGTTCCGCCGGGGGCCGGTGGTCGGCGACCGCAGGGCGCGTTGGCAGGGCGGGTTGGCAGGGCGCGTTGGACGGGCGCGGAATCGCTCGGAACTCTCAAGCGTTGAGGACAGTGGGAATGGGATGCCGGTGGTGTGCGAGCCGAGTAGTCCGAGTGACCGAGCTG
>Ga0307516_10002828_pt1 | contig 22862 bp, 26 predicted proteins | sample 19_EM_MG_FD_203310 | JGI IMG/M metagenome (GOLD analysis project Ga0307516, IMG submission 203310) | Populus trichocarpa ectomycorrhiza microbial communities from riparian zone in the Pacific Northwest, United States - 19_EM | ecosystem: Host-associated > Plants > Roots > Unclassified | place... | reverse complement strand
TGGAACGGCGATGCTGGGGAAACCGGGGACCGACGCGATGTTACCATTTCTCTCGACCTGGCGCTCACCGATGGGCACAACCAGTCGCTGCTGATGCGGGAAGATCAATGCGTCCAGATTGTTCTCCGCCATGATCTCTATGATTCTGTCCTGCAGCAACTTGCGGCGATACAGCCGTTCGAAACAACTTGCGTCGCGATCAAGACTCTGGGCCTTGCGAAGTGCGTCTCCTATGTGGGGCGAGAATTTTCCTGACTGGATGATTTCCTCGAGCGATTTGACCGGAGGCGTGGGCTTGGCATTGGCCAAATATGCATTCAGATCAGGCTTGAGATCGTAAAGATCGACGCTCATATTCGGACCTATCTTACTGCTGTCCAGCATCGGATCACGGATCGAGACCGTAACCGCACCAGCATCTTCCATACGTTTAATGGCGGCGCGGGCGACGACGTTCACGTCTCGATTAAAATCCGCCCCACCGAACAGTGTCTCGACCACGCCAAGACGCGCGCCCTTCAAACCGCCGGGGGTCAAATACTTGGTGTAGTCCTTCTCGCTATGCCCAACGCTCCACGCGGTCGCGAGGTCGCCGGCGTCGTAGCCGCCGACCATAACATTGAGCATCTTGACCGCATCGGTCAGCGTTCTCGCCATCGGCCCCACCGCATCCTGGACGCTCGAAACCGGGATGACGCCGGAGCGGCTGATCAGACCGATGGTCGGCCGGATGCCGACGATGCTGTTGGCCGACGAAGGCGAACGAATCGAATTGTTCGTATCTCCACTGATTCCGAGAATCGCGTAGTTGGCGGCGAGGCCGGCGCCAGTCCCGCCACTCGACCCGCCCGGCGTCCTCGTCAGGTCGTAAGGATTGCGGGTCTGCCCCCCGAGCGAGCTGATCGTCTCGCCCCAGAGCGAGAATTCATGCGGGTTGGATTTTCCGATGACGATCGCTCCGGCGGCCTTCAGTCTCCGAACGATCGTGGCGTCCTCGGCCGGGACGTAGCCTTCGAGGCTCTTCGAGCCCGCAGTCGTCGGAATGCCCTGGGTGGCGACGATGTCCTTCACCAGAACCGGGATGCCATGGAGCGGACCGACCGGTCCTGATCGCTTGAATTCGGCATCCAGCGCGTCGGCATCCGCCAGCGCGTGGGGATTGGGCGCTATGACGGCCGGCAGTGTCGGCCCCTTCTGGTCGTAGGCGTCGATTTGCGCCAGATACATCTCGACAAGCCGATGCGCCGTCAACTTGCCGCTTTTCATCGCAGCTTGCACGTCGGCGATTGTCGCTTCTTCGAGTTTGAAGCGATTTTTTGTTTCCGCCGATTGGGCATACGACCAGGTGGTGCCAATGAGCGCCAAGCCCGCCACTGCCCCACGGATCGTTCTGTCTTTACAATTCATCTCATTCCTCTTGTTAGTCTAACATCGTTATTTTTCACTCGATTGGTCCCCAGGCTGCGGGCCCGTTAGCGCTGTATCACTCACAACCGAATCGCCTCAGGTCCGTTGTCGATTATCGATTTGTTACGCCGCCACAGCCTTCTTACGATTTGCAGCAATCCTTTGCGGGATCGGCTGGTCGGCTATCTGCCGCATTACGCCGCACTTGCCGCCCGCTTCGCCCCGCTTGCCAATCTGCGCAACCGAAGCCCGCTGTTGCGCGCGCTGCTGGAAAACGTCGCCGGCATCAGCGCCAAACGCGCGCTGCCGGAATTCCGGCGCGATGTGTTCAGCGTCGACACGGAGTGCGTGGGCCCCGCCGATGGCCGTGAAGTCGTGCTGTTCGCCGACACCTTCAACCGCGCCTATGAGCGAGAAAACCTCGACGCCGCGCTGCGTGTGCTGGTCGAGGGCGGATACCGCGTTCACATTCCGAAGCCCGCGGATAGTGGACGTCCCCTGTGTTGTGGACGAACCTTCCTCTCGGCGGGCCTCGTTGACAACGCGCGCATGGAGCTCGATCGGCTGGTCGCAACCTACGCGCCGTTTGCCGCGCGCGGCGTGCCCATTGTCGGCCTGGAGCCGAGCTGCCTTCTAACCTTACGCGATGAGCTGCTTTCGCTGCGCTCCGACGCGACGGCCAAAAGCATCAGCGCGCACGCGCTGTTGTTCGCGGAATTCCTGGTGCGAGAGGCCGAAGCCGGCCGCCTGCGATTGCGGCTCGGCCCGATCGCTGAAAGAGCCCTGGTGCACGGACACTGCCACCAGAAGTCGTTTGGGGCGTTCAAGCCGGTCGAGAAAATCCTGCGGCTGGTGCCCGATTTGAAGGTCGAGACCATCGAGTCCAGTTGTTGCGGCATGGCCGGCGGGTTCGGTTACGGCGCCGACACCTACGATACCTCGATGGAAATGGCCGAACTGACGCTGCTGCCGGCGGTGCGGCGCGCGGACACCACAGCACTGATCGTCGCGGACGGCACCTCGTGCCGGCACCAGATCGCCGATGGAACGGACCGTGCCGCCCTTCATGTCGCGCGCGTGCTGGCGATGAGTCTCGACAGCACGGGATCCAGCAACCCCTGTTCTATCGGCAAAGGAGTCCATCCATAGCTGAACTGACCCTCGACTTCGCCCGCTAGGTTCTCGATGCCGCGCTAATATCTCGTCACATTGGTTCTGACTGGTTGATTCCGAGTCAATTCAGGATGGGCAGGTCTTTCGGAGCAACGAGAATTTGGATGGTTCGGGCCACGCCGGGCTGGCGCCTGATGAGGCCATTTCGCTCGAGCGCCACGATCATCTGGTGAACCGATGGCGGGCTGACTTGAAAGTGACGCTGCATATCGGTTTCGGCGGGGTGGGCGTCTTAGTCTCGGCGAATTCGAGCTTCCTGAAATTCTGGAAGCACGACATCAGTTCGATGTGGTCTGCGCGCGGCTCGCTGCCGAAAGGAATACGCCGGCAGATATGGATGTCATGAAGAAGGAACTCAAGACGCAGAAGGACAGCGCGCTCTCCCACGTTGACTTCTGTGCGTCGGACGTTCGTTTCCATCGCGCTCTCGCGGATGCCGCGCATAACCCAGTACTTCAATTTGTGATGTTCGCGGTTATTGAGGCGCTGCAGCCGATCGAGAACAGTTCAGTCTTCCGTTTTCGTGAACGTAAGAAAATTGTCAAGCAGCACGAAATGATGCGCGCGGCTTTGAAGGCACGAGACATCGAAGCGGCTGTTGCCGCGGTGATCGTACAGACAGAATACCTGCGCGGGATTTTTGATGCGGCACAAGATTGGAGGCATCAGCGCGCTGCGAACCGATATGCGGCCCCGATCCGCGCCGGCATATCAAGAGGGTAGCAAGTCCTATTGTCCGAGGTTGCCATGCTGCGAATACCGCGCCGGTTCAGCCACTTTGTTTATGGCGTTATTCAATCAGGCCTTACCTGCGCGATTGCTGCGGGCATCGCGAGCTTCCCCTTTATTGCGATGGGGACCTTCGTGATCCATTGGCTGCAGTCGTGGTTTGTTGCTTGGGTCATGATGCTGCCGATCGTGCTGTTCGCAGCACCGGTCATTCGCAACATAACGCACATCTTGACGCGAGAAGACTGAATGGCGGACCGCGGACCTTATCCCGCGCGGCACAGAAATGTCCGGTACGGGTCTTGGTTACGTGATAACGTGCCAGCGCCGTCCGCGACGGTCCATGATCCGGATAATGTAGTCCTTCACGGCCAATTTGAGCAGTTTTCCTGTCCAACAATCAGGGACCGATTCTGAGTCATCGCGGGTAATGCTGGGCAAGGTCTGGCTCGATATCGGCGCGCAATTGGGTATCCATGCTCACGCCCTGATCGCTGCCATCAACGCTGTTGTGCCGACGATATTCATAACCCGCGTCCGATTGTAGGCGAGCACGCTGAGCGCCATCTCGCTCGCGACCTTCGGCAGCGTCTTCATCGGGAAGTGCGTCGCGCTCATCCGCATCTTGAGCGTGCCGTAAAGATGCTCACTCTTCTGATGGGATCCGGTCGATAGCTCTCCTTCCGGAGCACAAGCGCCAGTTCAGGTAAGTATCCCCCGGCAGAGCCGGGGGCTTTAGGATTTGGGCCGCTCGAAGCGGCGGTCAGGGTCGCTGACGCGGCCCTCCATTGGTTGGCCACCTGAAGGTGGCCGATCAGCGCCACAAATTCATTTGGTCCAAGCGGCCGTCCTCTTGCTCCTGGTTTTTGATGTATTCTCGTATCGAGGCTTCGTCTCGACCTACGGTCGAGACGAAATAGCCTCTTGCCCAGAAGTGCTGCCCGACAAAGTTGCGCTTCTTCTCTCCATACACACGGGCCAAATGGATGGCACTCTTGCCCTTGATAAAACCGATCACCTGAGAGACCGCATATTTCGGTGGGATCGAAATCATCATGTGAACGTGATCCGGCATCAAGTGCCCCTCTTCGATCCGGCTTTCCTTCTGCTGCGCCAGCTTGCCAAACACCTCTCCGAGGTGCTTTCTCAGCTCTGCGTACAGCGTCTTCCGGCGGCACTTGGGAATGAAAACAACATGATATTTGCACTCCCACTTGCTGTGGCTTAGGCTCGCGTACTCGTCCATCGTCAAGCTTCCTTTCGTGTGCGTGGTGGCTCACGATCGGAAGTCTCGGCGATGGGCGACCGCCGTATATGTCAAACTTTTGCTGCCTCCCCGGCAGAGCCGGGGGGTCTCCCGCTTACGCTAGCCACCGCTCGACGCCATACGTGTCCGCAAAGTCCTGACCGCCTACCCCCGGTGCGCCCTTGTTCGAGCGACACTGCGCGCAGGCGTGTGCCAGAATGTCCTCATGGCTGATCTTGTCGTACAGCGCGTAGAAGCGATAGCCGGTTTCTGCCTTCGCTTTCGCGTGTAACGCCTTCTGCGTTTCTGAACAGTTTTCGGAGTTGATAGGTTGCCCAATCTCCAAATCTCTCACCACTCGTTGCGTCTGTCTTGAACTGAGGTCCCTTCCCCCCCACCGGAGTTACCCGGTCTCAGTGGTGGTACGAGCCTCTCCGCCACCCCATGGCGGCCGACCTGTCCCTCGCGGGCGTTCGGTTGGTCATCGCTGACCTCGCCTTGGGGCTTCCCGTGTTGCGTACGCTTTCCTTGTGTACATGCCGCCGCCAAATACCCCGGTTTAGCAGTGGGCGTACTCTTCGCTCAACTCGCCCGGCTGTTTCAGCCTTCCCCGATATGGCAGTCGGATCGGCCTAGACATCTTCCTTTTCGAGGCTTGCTCGACGTTCACTCGCGTTGCGGCCTGCACATTCGCGCTGTCACCAATTCGTGACACGCTAATCGAAGGCTTCAGCCACTTCGTTACCTCCATGACTGCTCCGATTGCTTCCGGCTGGAGCGGTTGCCGGGTGGGGCTTGCACCCACTGGAAAGCGCCGCCTTTGCACGGCGCACGCCAGGAACGGAAGGTCGCCCGCCGTTGCCGCCCCAATCTCGCGTCGGCGTTTGTTACGGAGACCCGAAAGCTAAAGCGTTGAGCTAATCCGCCCACAAATTGCCTCACTGTGCCGTGAACGAGCCTTGACTTATCGCGCGCCGACCGGGATCGAGGCCCGCGCGCGATAAGTCCACAACGTATAATTGCCGCCGATCCCGCTGCGCTCGGCGCCGACCGTCAACTGTCCGCCATCGCCGAACTGGGCTCCGATTGCCGAGCATCGCGCGCGCCGACCAGCCGTCGAACACCGGCTGGGTCGCTGCCGCGCCAACTGCTACGACGTCGTCGGTATTGAAGTAATAATCGCCATAGAGCCCGGCGTAAGGCGTCAGCGTGACGTTTTCGGTCCAGGCAAAGCGATAGGCGACCTTGACGCCGCCGCTGGCGCGGCCGGTCGAGACGGTGCGCTGCGCCTGCATCGTGCCGAGCGAATCCACATAGGCCATTTCGCGTTCCCACAGCGCGTAGACACATGCGGAAGGTTCGATCAGCAATCCGTGGGTCGCGAAATTGCCGCTCACCGCCCCCCGGAAGCCAGCCAGCAGTTGCCGGCGAATGAACCGGCGCGGTGCCGGCGGTGCCGTCGTAGCCGATGCTGGAATAGGTGAGCGCGGCGCCTTCGGCGCTATCAAGCGCGAGCTTATCAGTGCTGCGACCATGAGAGCACACAACCGCGTCCTGTGTCCGAGCTTCAAAGCCCGAGTTCTGAGAGCCCTGGGTGGTCTATGGGGCGCGGTCGTGAACGATCCCAATGGAATCTGCGCTCAGGTTCTCTTATCGGGAGATCGTTGATACAAGCAAAGCGTTTCTCCATCAATCCATTGACGGCGAACTCCCAGTTTTCATTCCCGTACGAAAGAAACCAGTTTTCGCTATCGTCATGCCATTCGTAAGCAAACCGCACAGCGATCCGATTCTCCGTGAATGCCCAAAGCTCCTTAATCAGTCGGTATTCGAGCTCCTTCGTCCATTTACGCGTAAGGAATGCGACTATCTCAGGTGCGACCGCGGATAAACTCCGATCGGTTTCGCCAGTAGCTGTCCGGAGTATAGACGAGTGCGACCCGTTCAGGGTCGCAGGAATTCCAACCGTCTTCGGCGCCTCGCACCTTCTGCCCGGCAGTCTCACGAGTAAAGGGTGGCAACGGGGCGCGGATCTCAGCCACGTCAAATTCCTCGATTTATATTTCGACTGGACGAAACGACGCAAGCTGGCTCAAGAGGGTTGCGGCGGCCCTTACTCGCTGCACGGCCAGGACCGCTATGCCTGTTCGGCCCGTGTCACCAACGGCTCGTGTACGAATACTCAACGTCTCAGACAATTTTTACCACGATTCGACCACGAACCTGCCCCTCGAGGATTTCGGCGCCTCTATTGAAAACTTGATCAAGCCTAATTTCATGAGTAATTTCAGATAATTTTCTGGAATCCAGGTCAATGACCAGTCTGCTCCATGCGGCCTTTCGCAGCTCAATTGGGCACATCACAGAATCGATACCCAACAGACACACACCCCGCAAAATGAATGGCGCCACCGAAGTCGGCAGGTCCATGCCGCCTGCGAGCCCGCACGCCGCGACAGCACCCCGGTACTTCGTCATCGACAGAAGATTGGCCAACGTGGTCGAGCCGACGCTGTCGATCCCGCCCGCCCAGCGCTCCCTGGCCAGCGGCTTGGCCGGACCGGTGAGCTCATTGCGATCGATCACCTCGGCCGCACCGAGGTCTTGCAGATAGCCGGCCTCCGACATCCGGCCGGTCGATGCGATCACCCGGTAGCCGCGCTTCGACAGCACCGAGATGGCCACCGAACCGACACCGCCCGCGGCACCAGTCACTACAATCGGACCGCTCGCCGGGGTGATGCCATGCTGTTCGAGCGCAAGCACCGCCAGCATCGCCGTGTAGCCGGCAGTGCCGATCGCCATCGCGTCGCGCGTGGACATGCCGTCAGGAACACGCACCAGCCAATCGCCCTTGACGCGAGCCTTCTCGGCATAGGCGCCCAGATGTGTCTCGCCCAGCCCCCAGCCGTTACAGATCACCTTGTCGCCGACCTTCCACTGCGGATGCAACGACTGCTCGACCGTGCCCGCAAGATCGATGCCCGGAATCATTGGAAAACGCCGTACGACCGGCGACTTGCCGGTGAGGGCAAGCCCGTCCTTGTAGTTCAGCGTCGACCATTCCACCCGCACGGTGACGTCGCCATCCATCAGGTCGGCTTCGTCGAATTGCGTGAGCGTGGCAGCGGTGCCCTTGTCCGCCTTGTCAATCCTGATCGCCTTGAACGTCGCCAACGAAGATCTCCCCGCGGTTTGAGATGGTGAGCGTGCTTTAGTGTGAACGGTCTAGTATCCCGGCCCCGACATTCATCATATCGCGGCGAGTTCGTTTACGAATTCCGAATCGGCCAACCTGCTTTTCAGCATTTTTCCCGTGGTCGTTGCCGACAAAATCTCAACTCTAATGATTTGTCATGGTCGCTTATTGGGGTCAGAAGAGAACTGATATACCTCACGAGGTCATCAACGGTCACGTTAGAATTTTCTTGCAGCCATACAAACGCGATGACTTCCTCGTTTCCCGACACCGGTTTTCCAACACCGCAGACTGAACTACCGCTGGGTAGGAATTTAAGACCGTATCCACTTCGGCGGGATACACGTTGAAGTCCGATCTAACAATCATTTCTTTTGCGCGCCCCACGATATGGAGGCAGCGTTGTCGATCCGAGCAAAGGTCACCTCAACATCGGCCTTAACCCAGAGCAACATCTGCATGAACGTGCCGACGAATGGTTATGGTAATCGAAGTGAGTAGAGGGCTAAGAACGCGCGAAGGCGCGCAGGCACTCCGACGTCGCTTCCGCAAGAGAGTCGACCAACGCGCCAGCCGTCGTGTCTCTGGCAAGCGCTGCAGATTGTCCAGCCCACAATGCGGTAAGTTCCCTGTCTCCCGTATTGCTAAGCGGCGCAGTGAGACTGAGCTGAGCGGGAAACGTCACCGGCCTCAAGTCGGAGGCCAAGAGGTCATCAACGAGTTTATTCTTTATATAGCGCGCTGGTCGGCCGGTAATCATGTCCGTGACAACCGTGCAGGCGTCAGTGGGCTCGCGCAGCGCCGCACGGTATGCATCGAGCACGTTGGCCTCCTCGCAACGCAGGAAGGCCGTGCCCACCTGTACGGCGCTTGCACCAAGCACAAAAGCCGCGGCCACCGTTCGCCCATCCGCCACGCCTCCGGCGGCAATGACGGGAACCTTTACGGCATCTACCACTTGTGGCAATAGCGCGAACAGGCCCGGTTGCAAGCTTATGTCGACACCGGTGAAAGTGCCACGATGCCCGCCGGCCTCGGTGCCCTGCGCGATGATAGCGTCGACACCCCGCTCCTCAAGTATCCTCGCCTCGGCCACGGTCGTCGCGCTGCAAATGATGAAGATCCCGGCGTCCTTAAGGGCGCTGATGATCTCCCGATGAGGCAGAGCAAAATGGAAGCTTACCATTTTTGGCTTGGCCCGCACCAGCATCGACAGGTGTTCGCGGCTTACCTCACTAACCGCACCGCTTGGCTCGGGTACCGCTCCCAGGCCCTTGGCGTCGAAGTGCGCTTGCAGACGCGCCCGCATCGGCTCGCTGATATCCGGGGTAATCCCGGGCTCCGGCCAGAGCGGATAGTTGGCGTTGAGACCACCGCCGCTCATCTGTTGGAAGCCAGCGATCCGCCGCTCTGCCTCCTCGGCTGAATAACCCCACATGCCCAGGCCCCCTAGACCACCAGCGTTGCTAACGGCGGCGGCAAGTGCGGGTGTGCTGAACCAGCCCATCGGCGCCTGAAGGATCGGCCACTTGAGATTGAGCCTGTCAGTGAGCGCATTTTGGGACCACATGAACCTTCTCCTTTTCCCGTGGCATGGACATCGGGCTCGACAGCGACTGCATCCGCCCGCCTAGTCGTCTCGTTTCCCTTAGCGAATGAGGGCGAACATTCGTCCATAGATGCTACGGAATAGCCCAGCGAAGGCCGCGCCGGTCCGCTTCCCCTACGACAACATCGATCCCTGACGACGACATCGATGCCAGCCAGCAAGACGTCCGCCGATTATCGATTCCGGCAGGCAGCTGTTGTTACTTATTCAGCAGCGGACAAGCACTCTCCGACAGGGGCCGGAACGCCTGGTCACCGGGCGTCGTACCGATCAGCTTATAATAGTCCCAAGGTCCCTTGGATTCTTCGGGCTTCTTGACCTGGAACAGGTACGCCGGGTGGATCTTGCGGCCGTCTTCGCGGATTAAGCCTTTACCGAACAGAGAATCGTCGGTCGGCATCTCCTTCATCTTGGCAACCACCTTGGCACCGTCATGCGGATTGCCTCCCATCACCTCGAGCGCTTTGAAATAGTGGATCAGGCTCGAATACACGCCGGCCTGGATCATCGAGGGTTGCGCCTTAGTCTGCATCCGCTCCGAGAAGCGCTTCGAGAATGCTCGGGTACCGTCATTGAGGTCCCAATAGAAGGTCTCGGTGAAGTACAGGCCCTGTGCCGCTTTCAGGCCAAGCGAGTGGATGTCGTTAATAAAAAGAAGGAGACCCGCAAGCTGCTGTCCTCCGGCAACGATGCCGAATTCGGACGCCTGTTTGATCGTATTGAGAGTATCGCCCCCAGCATTCGCCAGTCCGATGATCTTTGCCTTCGAGGCCTGCGCCTTCAGGAGGAACGAGGAGAAATCCCCGCTGTTCAACGGGTGCCTGACGCTGCCAAGCACCTTGCCGCCCTCCTTCACTACTACCGCACCGGCGTCACGCTCCATCGCATAACCGAAGGCAAAATCAGCGACCAGGAAATACCAGGTGTCGTAACCAGCTTTCACCAGCGCCTGGCCGGTGCTCTTGGCGACCATGTAAGTGTCATAGGTCCAGTGTATCGTGTTCGGCGAGCACTGCGCGTTGGTGAGATCCGACGTCGCTGATCCGGAGGCGAGCAAAATCACGTTCTTCTGTTTGGCTAGATTGCTGATCGCGAGCGCTACGCCGGAGCTGAGGACATCAGCGAAGACGTCGACCTTTTCGACATCGACCCATTGACGCCCAATATTGGTAGCGACATCCGGCTTGTTCTGGTGGTCGGCCGAGATGACGTCGACCTTCCAGCCTTTGGCCGCAAGCCCAAAATCCTCGACCGCCATCTGCGCGGCAAGCGTCGAGCCTGCTCCGCCGAGGTCGGAAAAGAGACCGGAATTATCGGTTAACACTCCGATCTTGATGGTCTTGTCCTGTGCGTAAGCGTCGCTCGCGACCAGCGCTAACGTTGTGCTGGCAAGAAATGCTAAAAAAACCTTTGTCATGAATTTGCCGGTCTCCTTGAAACACGCGTCGTGCTCAGACGCCGAGATAGGTGTGGAGCATATGTCCTTGTTGGCCTGCAGCTCAAAATCGGCGAACCCGGCGCTGATCGTGCCGTGTTCGACAATGTCGAATCGATCCGCAACGGTAGCTACGAAACGGAACTATTGTTCGACTGGTAGGTCAGCCCGAAAGCTTAACGCCGTCACTAATCGAAGCGGTGAAATCGACTGCCATCGGATCGCCCTTTCAGAAATGAACAGAGTTCGGACTTAGATCTTCCCGAGGTCGACACGCGTGTCGCGCGGCGCTCTTGAATCCTTCGGCGACCAATTAACGATCTGCATCACCGCCGCATCCGCGCTCGCGCAGACACATCTAAATGTCACAAGACGTTTCGATGCAGATCGCCGCGATCTAAAGCGGCACGCAACTTCTCTCATTTCCTTCCCTGCCGCATCTCGCGAGGCTTGTCCCACGAGTAGATCCTCAGCATGAAACCATACTTGAATGCTTCTTTACTTGAAATTAGACCGGTCGTCTATGAAGTGCAAGCGGTTTTGCTGCTCGCGTATCATCCCACCCAAGGCGTGACTGAATTCGTCAATCTTGGCGACATGGCAAGCGGTGCGCTCGATGCGCGCTATGCGACCCTCGAACTGATCGAAGGCACCTAGCACGCAACATCCGTCACGTGCCTTACGATTACGATGCGATGGCTGCGCAGGCACGGCCCGAACTCGCCTCGGCGCTGACGGCGGGCTAGATCCGCTAACTCAAAAAAACAAACGGCCGGCGATAAGCCGGCCGTTTTTCAGAATTGGTGTAACGCGGAGCGGATCAGACCGCAGCGGTGATCCACTGCTGCAGCTTTGCCTTCGGCGCGGCGCCGACCTGACGGGAGGCTATCTCGCCGCCCTTGAAGATCATCAGGGTCGGGATCGACATCACGCCGTATTTGGACGCCGTCTTCGGGCTCTCGTCGACGTTCAGCTTGACGATCTTGACCTTGTCGCCCATCGCGCCGGAAATCTCGTCCAGCGCTGGAGCGATCATGCGGCACGGACCGCACCACTCAGCCCAGAAGTCGACCACGACAGGTCCTTGCGCTTTCAGCACTTCGGCTTCGAAATCGGCGTCAGAAACCTTGCCAACGGCCATGGGAATATCTCGTTCGGTTAGAAGAAAAGGCGCGGTTGAGTCGCGCCCGAGAGCATGCGGCAAAACTATGAACGAGATGTTGCCGGGATCATGCTCGTTCCGGAATGAAGCAAAGTATCAAGCCTTGGAGAACAGCTGTTCGACGTATTCCCAGTTCACGAGATGATCGACGAACGCCTTCAGATAGTCCGGCCGGCTGTTGCGATAATCGATGTAGTAGGAATGCTCCCAGACGTCGCAGCCCAGGATCGGAGTGGCGCCATGAACCAGCGGGCTTTCGCCGTTCGCCGTCTTGGAGATTTCGAGCTTGCCGTTCTTGACCTGTAGCCAGCACCAGCCGGAGCCGAACTGGCCGACGCCGGCTGCGGCGAAATCGGTCTTGAATTATTCGAGGCCGCCGAGGTCCTCGTTGATCTTCTTTTCCAGCGCGCCGGGCAGCTTGCTGCCGCCACCATTCGGCTTCATCCAGTTCCAGAAGTGCAGATGGTTATAGTGTTGGCCGGCATTGTTGAACACGGCCGGGTTCTTGCCGAACGAGCCCTTGACGATCTCCTCGAGGGACTTGCCCTCGAATTCGGTCCCCTTGATCGCATAGTTTCCATTGGTCACGTAAGCTTGGTGATGCTTGTCCTGATGGAATTCCAGCGTTTCCTTGGACATATAGGAGGCCAGGGCGTCGTGGGCATAGGGCAGATTGGGGAGCGTGAAGGTCATGAGGTGCTGTCCAAAATGATGGGATAATTGGTGAAGGCTCGAGGAAATTAAACTACTCTGCCGCCACGCGATCGCTCGCATGCAATGCCAGGAAGCGCTCGGCCTCGAGCGCCGCCATGCAGCCCAGGCCGGCGGCGGTGACTGCCTGGCGATAGGTCTCGTCGGCGACGTCGCCGGCGGCAAACAGGCCGGGCACCGAGGTCGCGGTCGAATTCGGCGCCACCTCGACATAACCCGACGGTTTCAGCTTGATCTGGCCGAGGATCAGTTCGGTCGCCGGTGCGTGTCCGATCGCGATGAAGACGCCGTCGGCCGGCACGTCGGTCAGCGTGCCGGATTTGACGTTCTTCAACCGGACATGGGTGACCTTACCGTGGTTTTCGGTGCCGCAGATTTCGTCGATGGCACTGTCCCACACCACCTTGATCTTGGGGTTCTTGAACAGCCGGTCCTGCAGGATGCGCTCGGCGCGGAAATGATCGCGGCGATGCACGATGGTCACCTGCGAGGCGAAGTTGGTGAGGAACAGCGCCTCCTCGACCGCGGTGTTGCCGCCGCCGACCACAATGACTTCCTTGCCGCGATAGAAGAATCCATCGCAGGTCGCACAGGCCGAGACGCCAAAACCCTTGAACTTCTCTTCCGAGGGGGTGCCGAGCCAGCGCGCCTGTGCACCGGTGGCCAGCACAGCCGTTTCGGCGAGATAGACGTCGCCGCTGTCGCAGGTCAGGCGGAACGGCCGCTGCGACAGATCGAGCTTGGTGACGAGATCGGTCACGATGTTAGTACCGACATGAGTCGCCTGCTTTTCCATCTGCTCCATCAGCCAGGGACCTTGGATCACATCGGCGAAGCCCGGATAGTTTTCGACGTCGGTGGTTATGGTGAGCTGTCCGCCCGGCTGAATTCCCTGGATCAGGATCGGCTCGAGCATCGCGCGCGCTGCGTAGATTGCCGCGGTGTAGCCGGCTGGGCCGGACCCGATGATGACTATCTTGGCGTCAATCTGTGCGGGCATGGGCGGGTCCCTTACGGAGGAGCATTTGCTGAAAGCTTGTAGTGGAAACGCCGGGAACATTGCGGCGGCGCCAGAAAATCATCGATTAATCTTGCAGAGCAGTAGGAATGGCGAACATCTTCAGCAGCACCGTCCCCGACCATAGCCCCAGTTCAAGCACCGCCTTGGTCACCTCCTCGAGGAAGACGGCACGCGGTCAGTCTTAGCGAGGATCTGCTCCACTACCGGCGGCTCGGCACCGCCAGTAACAACCTTCATCACCGCGCCGGCATTACGCCCGTCGAGCCGCTGAAGGGACGCCCGCCACGTTGCGGCCGACTAGTAACGATTGCGAACACAACAGCTTAACGATCCGGCCGACCAGAGAACCCGGAAACTTGAGCCAAGGTCATTCGGTGAGACAGTCAGGTTTTCTGTAGCGATCGGCACGTTGCAAGGATTTCCTGCGGATCCGGCCGATTGCGATAATCTGGATCGACATGAGCGTAGGCAATTTTTCCAGAACGATCGATCACAAATGTCCCGGGCACAGGGAGTACCCATCCACCGCCGGCATTTCGTGTTTCGAGATCGAGACCTATGCCCCTCAACACGTCCTTGGCGCCATCGTCCATCTCAAATGCAAGACCGAACTTATCGGCAAGCTTGCTATCCTGATCGACTAGGACCACAAAGCTCGTGGCTTCAGTACTATGAGCCTCAGCGGAAAGTATGTCGCGCATGTATACGTTCACGGGGTCATCGGCGGAAATTGGCTCGGCCTCCGGCGACACCGCGATCAAAGAAGCCTTGGCGTCGGACAGCTGCGATTGAACTTCGATCAACTGGCGCATATAGAGGTTGCAGTAGGCGCACCAAGTGCCGCGATAAAATACCACGACCAATGAGTCGGTCTCGCCCCGGCTGAGGTAATCTTCAAGGCTCCACAATCCACCCTTTGTCGTTGACAGTGAAAAGTGCGGTGCCTTATCGCCTACACCGAGGGCCTTAGTCCTCATAGCCAAGGCCTTGGCAGAGGTATCGATCTGGCCTGCGAACAAGGCATCGGATCGTTCACCGCCTCGGTTCGCAATTAGTTTTTCGGTGATGCTGGAAAGTGCTAGAGGAGCAGCAGCTTCTTTCGCGGCGTTGTCTCTGCTCATGATTCTTCCTCTATCATTGTTTTGGACGCTGTGCAGATCGGCATCAACCAGCCGCCCGTTACCTTTAAAATAGGTGGTAGTCGATCGGTCTAATTGACAAGTTTAAGTAGCATTTGAAATACCTGTTTGCAAGCTAAATTAGACCGATCGTCTATGATGAAACAGAAAGAAGCGTCAAGAAAAACCCAGCCACAAAAATAGCGACGGGAAGCGGGCGACGGGAAAATCGGTTGCTTACAGCGACCGGCGTAAGCAATGCGCGATTTCGCCGATTACGCCGCGGCGAAAGGTCAGTACGCAGGCGACGAAGATGACGCCCTGGATTACCGTCACCCACTGGCCGAAGCCGGCCAGATATTGCTCCATGGCGATGATAACGAAGGCGCCGACCACGGGTCCGAACATGGTGCCGAGGCCGCCGACCAGCGTCATCAGCACGATTTCTCCCGACATCGTCCAGTGCACGTCGGTCAGCGACGCGTTCTGCGCCACGAACACTTTGAGCGATCCGGCGAAGCCCGCCAGGGTGCCGGACAGGATGAAGGCGAGCAGCTTGTACTGGCCAGTCTTGTAGCCGAGCGAGATCGCGCGCGGCTCGTTCTCGCGTATCGCCTTCAAGACCTCGCCAAACGGCGAGTTGATGGTGCGATAAATCATCAGGAATCCACCGAGGAAACCGACCAGGATGACGTAATAGAGAACCGTCGGCTTGGCGAGATTGAAAATACCGAACAGGTAGCCTTCCGGAATGCCCTGGATACCGTCTTCGCCGTGAGTGAACGGCGTCTGCAGATAGATGAAATATAGAAGCTGCGACAGCGCCAGCGTGATCATCGAGAAGTAGATGCCCTGGCGCCGGATGGAGACGACGCCGGTAATGACGCCGAGCCCGGCGGCGCCGGCGGTGCCGATCAGGATACCGAGTTCGGGCGTCACGCCCCAGACCTTCAGCGCATGCGCGGTGAAGTAGCCGGCCGTGCCTAAAAACATCGCGTGGCCGAACGACAGCAATCCGCCATATCCAATCAGCAGGTTGAACGCGCAAGCCGACAGGGCAAAACACAGTGCCTGCATGACGAAGAACGGATAGATCCCAGTGAGCGGTACGACCGCCAGCAGCGCCGCCATCACGACGAATACGATCATCTCGTCGCGGATGCCGTGCTCGGGTGCCGGCAAGGTATCGTCGGTCATTGCTGTCATATCAGGCCGCCCGTCCCGTCAGTCCCGTCGGCTTTACCAGCAGCACCAGCACCATCAGCACGAATACGACGGTGTTGGAGGCCTCGGGATAAAAATATTTCGTCAGTCCCTCGATCACGCCGAGCGCAAAGCCGGTGATGATCGACCCCATGATCGAACCCATGCCGCCGATTACCACCACCGCGAACACCACAATGATCAGCTCGGCGCCCATCAGCGGTCGCACTTGGTTGATCGGCGCCGACAGCACACCGGCCAGCGCGGCAAGGCCGACGCCAAGCCCATAGGTCAGCGTGATCATGCGAGGCACGTTGATGCCGAACGCGCGCACCAGCGTCGGGTTTTCAGTGGCGGCGCGCAGGTTGGCGCCGAGCCGGGTCTTTTCGATCAGGAACCAGGTCCCGATGCACACCACGAGCGAGAACACCACCACCCAGCCACGATAAATCGGCAGGAACATGAAGCCGAGATTCATGCCGCCTCTCAGTTCTTCAGGAATTGCATAAGGCAGCCCAGAGGAGCCGAAATAGTTCTGGAACACGCCTTGCACGATCAGCGCGATGCCGAAGGTCAAGAGCAGGCCGTAGAGGTGGTCGAGTCCGGCCAGCCGCTGCAACATGGTCCGTTCCAGGATCATGCCGAAAATGCCGACCACGATGGGTGCAATGATCGACGCCGGCCAATAGCCGATACTAAAGTACATATTGTTGAGCAGGAAGTAGGCGACGAAAGCGCCCATCATGTAGAGTGCGCCATGGGCAAAATTGATGATGTTGAGCATGCCGAAGATGACGGCGAGCCCCAGACTGAGCAGCGCGTAGAACGAGCCGTTGATCAATCCCACCAGTAGCTGTGCGTAGAGAGCCTGCATCGGTTTAGCCTTCGCACTCAATCGTACTGCGTTTCATGTGGTTCTTTCCCCTGGAGTCTCGCTGGTTGTCCGGAATCGGTCAGACGCCGAGATAGGTGTGGAGCTTGTCCATGTTGGCCGACAGCTCCGAGTTCGCAAATCCGTCGATCACCTTGCCGTGCTCGACGATGTAGTAGCGATCCGCGACCGTGGAGGCGAAGCGGAAATTCTGTTCGACCAGAAGGATGGTGAAACCCTCCTTCTTGAGCCGTGCGATGGTGTGGCCGATCTGCTGGATGATGACGGGGGCGAGGCCTTCGGTCGGCTCGTCCAGCATCAGGAACCGCGCGCCGGTGCGCAGGATGCGCGCGATCGCCAGCATCTGCTGCTCGCCGCCGGACAATTTGGTACCTTGGCTGTTGAGTCGCTCCTTGAGGTTGGGAAACAGCTCGAAGATCTGATCCAGCGAGAGGCCGCCGCTGCGCACGACCGGCGGCAGCAGCAAATTCTCACGCACGTCGAGACTGGCGAAGATCCCGCGTTCCTCGGGACAGAACGCCACGCCCAAACGCGCAATCTTGTCCGACGGCGTGCGGATGAGCTCCTGATCGTTGAAACGGATCGAGCCGGTGCGCTTGCCGATAATCCCCATCACCGATTTCAGCGTCGTGGTCTTGCCGGCGCCGTTGCGTCCAAGCAAGGTGACCACCTGACCGGCATTCACGTTGAAATTGATGCCGTGAAGGATGTGCGACTCGCCGTACCAGGCTTCGAGATTTTGCACCGACAGCACTGGCGCGGCGGCGCTGGCGGCTGATGTGGTCGTGGCGGCATCGGCCATTTTCAAATCAGGCATGACCGGCCCCCAGATAGGCTTCCTTGACACGCTCGTCCTTGGAGAGATCGCCATAATTGCCTTCCGCGAGCACCTGGCCGCGCGTCAGCACGGTGATGATGTCGGAAAGGTTGGCAACGACATTGAGATTGTGCTCGACCATCAGGATCGTGTATTTCGCCGAGATGCGCTTGATCAGCGCCGCGATCTTGTCGATGTCCTCATGGCCCATGCCGGCCATCGGCTCGTCGAGCAGCATCATTTCCGGATCGAGCGCCAGCGTGGTCGCGATTTCCAAAGCACGTTTGCGCCCATAGGGCATTTCGACCGCCGGGATGTTGGCAAACTCGCTCAGGCCGACATCGTTGAGCAGTTCGTGGGCGCGGTCATTGAAGCGATCGAGCTCGGATTTGGAGCGCCAGAAATCGAAGGAGTTTCCGTGCTGGCGCTGCAACGCGACCCTGACATTCTCCAGCGCGGTCAGATGCGGGAACACTGCCGAAATCTGGAATGAGCGGACCAGGCCGAGCCGCGCCACATCCGCCGGCGTCATCGCCGTGATATCCTGTCCCTTATAGAGGATCCGGCCCGCCGAGGGCTTCAAGAACTTGGTCAACAGATTGAAGCACGTCGTCTTCCCGGCCCCGTTCGGACCGATCAACGCGTGAATGCTGCCGCGGCGGACCTTCAGACCGACATCGCGAACGGCAAAGAACCCCGCGAACTCCTTGGTCAATCCGTGGGTTTCGAGAATGAATTCATCAGCCAAATAAAATTTCCCCGATCAGTGAGTGACGACTTCGTAAGCAGCATTTGTGTGCTGTCCGCGAACCCCTTTGATGGGGCAGCGACGACCGCTCGCGAAAAATGAACTGAGTTCGGACTTAGATCTTCCCACGCGTATCGCGCGGCGTTCTCGAATCTTTCGGCGGCCAATTGTGCAGGTCGCCGCGATCCAAGCGGCTCACAACTCCTCTCATTTCCATCCCTGCCGCATCTCGCGAGATTGTCCCACGAGTAGATCCTCAGCATGAAAAACGTGCTTAGATGCTTCTTTGTTTTAAATTAGACCGATCGTCTATGCATTGCAAGCGGTTTTGTTTTCGACTCCGTTGACTCGCGAAAGTTGTTGCCCCGCCCGTCCGCGAAATGCCGATTCAGAATTCTTTCGATCAAGCTTCACGGCCGGCAAACGATCGGTGCGCCAATCTCAAGGGCTAAAGATGCTGGCGCGTCAGATGCCGTCGAGCAGAATCGGACCAACCCCATACAAGCGAAGCAACCTGGATGCACCCTTTCCCGGATCGACCTCGCGCATCTGACGGAGATGAGGCGACGGAATATTGGCGCAAGTTATCAGCCCCATGGAGGCGCCGACGGAGTGTTCGCAATGGCCCTTACCACACCAGAAGCGACGGAGCGTGGCTACGCTAAGGAGTTACCGGGTTGGACCCTTTGACCACATCTGCAAAGCGCGAAAAGAACTCGTCGGCGATCTTCTTTGCCGACCCGCTGATCAAACGCTGACCCAACTGCGCGAGCTTTCCACCTATCTGCGCCTCTACACCATAGGATAGCATTGTACCCTCCTCGTTCGCCCAGGGTCGAGAAGTCAGGTTAACGGGGCCAATTGGCTGATTTTGCGTTGACGCGGGGTTGGTGATTCCATCGACACTCTTGATTCGGCTGGAGCATGAGATGGACCCGATCATCATCATCGAGGACGAGAGCCCGCGAGCCCGTCTGGCGCTGCTTTTGCAGCAGTTTTCCGAGCTCGACGATGATCGGGAAGCGTGGCGGGTTGTCTATCCGATCGAGGAGGTTCTGTTGCTGGTGACCTGTGCGACGATCGCCTCCTGCGACGGTTTCGAGGGCATCTTCGAAGGGGGCGAGCATCGTCTCGACTTTCTGCGGCAGTTCTCCGATTTCCACCACGGCATTCCCTGCGCGCGCTGGCTGCGGGACTTGGTAAACCGCATTGATCCGGCCCTGTTCGCGTGCTGCTTTAAGAGCTGGGTCGCCGCGCTCTGGCCGGGCCGGCATGAGTTCATCGCCATCGACGGCAAGACCGCGCGCCGCACCCACGATCATCGCAAGGGGCTCAAAGCCCTGCACACGCTGAGCGCCTATGCCACCACCGCCAGGCTGACCTTGGCGCAGCTCGGCGTCCCTGAAAAGACCAACGAGATCACCGCCATTCCCGAGCTTCTCGACCAGCTCGCCCAAAACAAGCAGCTCGAAGGCGCCCTAATCACCATCGACGCCATGGGCTGTCAGGTCGAGATCGCCGACAAGATCGTCGCCCACAAGGCCGATTACTTGCTCGCGCTCAAGGGCAACCAGCCCACCCTCGAAGCCGATGTCGTGGACTATTTCCGTACCGCTCCGGTCGCCGAACTCGTCGCCAAAACGACCGTCGAGAAGGGGCATGGCCGCATCGAGACCCGCACCCACACCGCCTCGAAGGCGGTCGATTGGATCGTGTCCGAGCGCAGCTACCCCGGGCAGCCGCGCTTCACCACCATCAAGGCCATCGTCAAGGTCGACACCAGAACCGAGCATGCCGACCGCTCCACCTTCGACACCCGCACCTATATCTCCTCCACAACGCTCGACATCGAACGGATTGCCAGGGCTGTTCGCGGCCATTGGGGCGTGGAGAGCTTGCATTGGCTGCTCGACGTCGAGTTCAAAGATGATCTATCGCGCTACCGCACCGGCCACGGCGCCAAGAACATGGCCGTCATCCGCCGCTTCGCCCTCGACCTCGTCCGTAACCTCAAGACCAAAGGCAGCATCAAAACACGCAGGAAGCGCGCCGGATGGAATACGGATTTTCTGCTCCAGGTTCTCCAGATCACGCGTTAACCTGGATTCCGTGCCGTGCCTGGTCACCATAGTCATACTCCCGCTCCCTTTTATTAGACCGATCGTCTACTAACGTACAAAAAAACTACTTCCGGAGCATCTGGAAGAACCCATCGGAAAAAATGGTCAACGGAAGTACGCTGCGTTCGAGCTTCGAACGGAGCACGGCACCTTCCCACCCGATCCAGAAAAACGAGGCCAACTGATCGCAGTCCACGTGCGATGCAATCTCACCTTGCTCTTGAGCTTCGCGCAAGCACGCCGCTGTGCGGTTCTGCCAGTCCTCGAAGACCGCTGTAAGCTGTCGACGGAAGTTCTCGGGTAGAGCCCCCATCTCTTGTCCCAAATTGCCGACCAGACAGCCGCGCGTGAAGGAATATCGCTTCATTCCAGCCTTTGATTCGGCAGTAAAATCCCGAAGGCGCTGCAATGGACTGATTTTGGTGTTAAGCAGGAACCGATCCAGCCGGCGCGCGAAGTACTCTGAATAGGAGCGAATAAGCTCCGCACCGAAGATCTCCTTGGATCCGAAGTAATGGTAGAACGACCCCTTCGGTACCGCGACGCTCTGCAGTATCTCCTCGAGACCAGTAGCAGAGAAACCCTTTTCCGTTAATGCGATCACTCCGGCGCGCATCAAGGCATCACGCGTCGCGCTGTAACCCGCTCTGGCTTTTGGAGGGCGGCCCCGACGGCGAATAGGCTGAGAAGTCGTCATAATGATTTCGTAGACCGGTCGGCTAGAAAATGCAAGCCCGGCTGATTTCGGCCCGCTCTAGCAGATGACCTGCGGCGCGCGCGAAAGCGGCCCTTGGTCGAACCCGCGGCGCCTTGCGGCGAGACCGGATGAACAAATCGGGAATGAGTAATCCAAACCCCGTCGACCAATTCGAAGCTCTCAACACCCTTTGGTAGCGGCTCCGATACCAACAGTGCCAGCTCTGCTTTAGCCGACCGTTGGTCGCCACGCAGCTTTGCCAACCGGGCATCCCTCCAGTTTCTTGTTCGTTTCTGGTCGTGCAAGTCGCAAGGACCTTGCATCGACCGGTAACTCAGTTGTCGTTTACCGGAATCCCCTTTGGAGCCGCAGAGACAACTAGAGCGTTTCCCGAAAAGGCTGACTCGGGGATTGAACGAAGCCGCTACGGCGGCGTGAGCGGCGAGGTGGCGTAGAGCGCCTCCTGCCTGAGAGGATGTGGTGTTGCAGCCCACCCCCTCAGACAGGAGTATTGAGATGGCCGATTTGAGCCCTCTTCGCCGCCGCATGATCGAGGACATGACCGTCCGTAATTTGTCGCCGGCGACGCAGCGATCCTACATCAGTGCGGTTTCTAAGTTCAGCCGTTATTTCGGCAAATCACCGGATCGGTTGGAACTGGAAGACGTCCGCGCCTTCCAGGTACATCTGGTCTCGACCGGCATATCCTGGCCGGCGCTGAACCAGATCGTCTGTGCGCTGCGCTTCTTCTATGGCGTCACGCTCGGTGAGGCGCTGATCCCGGAACGCATTGCCTATGCGCGAGAACCGCGCAAGCTGCCGGTCGTTCTCAGCGCCGACGAAGTAGTTCGGTTCCTCGAGGCCGTGTCCAGCCTGAAGAGCCGCGCCGCGCTCACCATGCGGCCGGGCTCAGGGCCTCCGAGGTCGCGGGACTGCGGATCGAAGACATCGACAGTGCCCGGGGTGTCATCCAGGTGCGCCACGGCAAGGGGGCAAAGGATCGCAACGTGATGCTGTCGCCCCAACTGCTTGGCATACTGCGCACGTACTGGCGGCTCGCCCGGCCGCGGCTTTATCTGTTCCCGGGGCGCGACGAAGATCATCCGATTGATCCGCCCGTGTTGCACGCCGCCTGCCGGTCGGCGGTGAAGGCCGCGGGTCTGACCAAGCGTGTCACGCTGCATACGCTGCGCCACAGCTTCGCAACGCACCTCCTCGAGAACGGTACCGACATCCGGATCATCCAGGTTCTGCTCGGGCACAATAATTTATCGTCGACGGCGCGCTACACGCAGGTCGCCACCCATACGATCCGGGCGACGCAGAGCCCGCTTGAGCGTTTGTCGCTGGAGGTGACGCCATCTGGATGACGGCACCACGGGATGCGGGTTATGGCTCGCCCCGACGTTCGACCCAACAGATCCGCCACCGACGGACGAACGCCTCGCGTTGGCCTGGAGGTTGCCGATATCCTGCGTCAGCATGGTGACGCCTATCGTCATGCGCATGCCGGCCATCTCGGTCGCGTCGAGCGGCGCGTGATGAGCGCGATCGTGGCTTGCCGAACCGAGATGC
>Ga0307516_10002827_pt1 | contig 22871 bp, 20 predicted proteins | sample 19_EM_MG_FD_203310 | JGI IMG/M metagenome (GOLD analysis project Ga0307516, IMG submission 203310) | Populus trichocarpa ectomycorrhiza microbial communities from riparian zone in the Pacific Northwest, United States - 19_EM | ecosystem: Host-associated > Plants > Roots > Unclassified | place... | reverse complement strand
CGGCACACCACAGGCCGAGCCGATCCGGGCCATCGACGCCGACGCCCTCGAAGGGCTGCCGTTCCCGGACGGGTCGATGGGTCCGAAGGTCGACGCTTGCGTGTGGTTCGCCCGCTCGTCCGGGAATCCGGCGGCCGTCGGTGCGCTCACCGACGCCGCCGAGGTCCTCGCCGGCCACGCCGGTACGACGATCACGCCGGCCAGACAGGAGGTGCCGCGATGACTACCGGCACCGCCGTCGCACCTGTGGCCGTCCTCTCCGCGGCGCAGGCGGCCGGGTTGCCGGCGGACTCGGTCGTCGCGGCGCTGCGCAGCGATGCCCTGGCCGGACTCGCCGACCCGGAGGCGGCCCGGCGACTGGCCGAGCTCGGCCCTAACGCGCTGCGCGATCATCGCGTCCGCGCGGTGGGTGTGCTGCTGCGCCAGCTCAAGAGCCCGCTGCTGGTGCTGCTGATGGTCACGGCGGCGGCGTCCTTCGCCGTCGGGGAACGCACCGATGCCGGCATCGTCGCCGCGATCCTGGCCGCCGGGGCCGGGCTCGGCTTCGCCAACGAGTACCGCGCCGAACGCGCCAGCGAGGCACTGCACGCACGCGTTCACCGCACTGCCGTCGCCGTACGCGACGGCACACCGCGCCGCATCGACGCCGTCGAGCTGGTGAGCGGCGACGTCGTGCAACTCGGCATCGGCACCGTCGTCCCGGCCGACCTGCGGCTGCTCGACACCGCCGGGCTGGCCTGCGACGAGAGCGTACTCACCGGCGAGTCCCTGCCTGCGGCGAAACAGGCCGGCCCCGTCGAGCAGGCCGCGCTGGCCGAGCTCACCTGCATCGCCTTCATGGGTACCGTCGTGCAAGCCGGCAGCGGGCTTGGCATCGTCGTGACCACGGGCGCCGCCACCGAGTTCGGCAAGATCGCCAGCGGTCTCGGCCGGCGACAACCCGACACCGACTTCCAGATCGGGCTGCGCCGCTTCTCCCTGCTGCTGTTGCGTGTTGCCGCTGTCCTGACCGCCTTCATCCTGCTCGTCAACCTGCTGCTGCACCGCGCGCCGCTGGACTCGATGCTGTTCGCGCTGGCCATCGCGGTCGGCGTCACGCCTCAACTGCTACCGGCGGTGGTCAGCACCAGCCTGGCCGCCGGCTCCCGGCAACTGGCCCGGCGTAAAGTCCTGGTCAAACGGCTGGTCGCCATCGAGGACCTCGGCGACATGGGCATTCTCGTCACCGACAAGACCGGCACGCTGACTGAGGGCCGGATCAGCTTCGTACGCGCTGTCGACGCCGCCGGACAAGACGACGACCAGCCGCGCCGCCTCGGCCTGCTCGCCACCGGTGGTAGCGCCGCCGCCGGGAGCGCATTGGATGACGCGCTACGCGACAGCACCCACGTGCCACCGGCCGGGTACAGCAGGCTCGCCTCGGCACCGTTCGACCATCAGCGGCGGATGGCCTCCGCGCTGGTCCGCGGCCCGGACGGCGAGCATGTCCTGGTCGTCAAAGGCGCACCCGAAGCCGTGCTCGCCGCCTGCGCCGACGTACCAGAACCAGCCCAGACCACGCTGCACGCACTCTTTGCCGCGGGCAGCCGGGTGGTCGCGGTGGCCACCCGGCCGATGCCGGGCCGGTCCAGCGCCGGCACCGCCGACGAGCACGACCTGACACTCGCCGGATATCTTGTCTTCCTCGACCCGCCGAAGGCCAGCGCCGCCGCCTCATTGCAACGCCTGGCCGATCTGGGCATCCAGGTCAAGGTGGCCACCGGCGACAACCCCCGCGTCGCCGAGAAACTCTGGACCGATCTCGGCCGGCCCGCACCGCGCACCCTGACCGGGCCGCAACTCGACGCCCTTGACGACATCCGACTGTCCATAGTGGTCGGCCGGGTCGACATCTTCGCCAGGGTCTCCCCCGAACACAAAGCCCGGCTGATCCGGGCGCTGCGCAGCGAAGGACGCGCGATCGGCTTTCTGGGTGACGGCGTCAACGACGCCCTCGCTCTGCACGACGCGGACGTCGGCATCTCCGTCGACAGCGCCGCCGACGTCGCCAAAGACGCCGCCGACATCGTGCTGCTGGACAAGAGCCTCGACGTGCTCGCCGACGGCGTCAACCAGGGACGCCGCATCTTCGCCAACACCATCAAGTACGTGCTGATGGGCACGGCAAGCAACTTCGGCAACATGTTCAGCGCTGCAGCCGCCTCAGCCGTTCTACCGTTCCTGCCGCTGCTGCCGTCACAGATCCTGCTCGGCAACCTGTTGTATGACAGCAGCCAACTGGCGCTGCCGACCGACCGGGTCGACCCTGAGCAACTCGCCGCACCGTCGCACTGGGACATCGGGCTGATCCGGCGATTCATGCTGTTGTTCGGCCCGATCAGCTCACTGTTCGACTTCGCCACCTTCGGCATACTCCTGGGCCCGCTGCATGTGCGAACCGATGTGTTCCGTGCCAGCTGGTTCGTGGAATCGCTGGCCACCCAAACCCTGATCGTGTTCGCCGTCCGCACCAGGCGTGTCCCGTTCCTGCGCAGCCGGGCCAGCGGTGCGCTGATCGTCGCGGCGCTCACGGTCGTCACGATCGGGGCAGCTCTCCCGCTGTCGCCCATCGCTGCCACGCTGGGCTTCGCCGCACCGCCGGCAAGGTTCTATCTCGTCCTCGTCGCTCTCGTGGTGGCCTACCTCGGGCTGGTCGAGATCGTCAAGAAACGGTTCTTCACGCCGCCGCAACCGAGCACCGGGCGGCGACGCACACAGGATCACCGCATCCACCGCCGAGCCGCCGGCTTTACCAGCAGCACACGGGCCTAACCATCCCCCGGCGGATCAGTACGAGCCCCTGCCGCTTCCCACCATTGACATTCAGGAGCAACACCATGACGCGGACGACGACAGCGCCGCAGTGGCAGTTGGAGGTCACGGCGATGACGGCCCCCGCAGGTATCCGGCTGTGCGGGGAGGTTGACATATCCACCCTGCCGACCCTGGAACTCGCCCTGGAGATACTCGTCGATCGGGCCGGCGACGCCACCATCGACCTGTGCGAGCTCGTCTTCATCGACGTTACCGGACTACGCGCGCTGGCACGCGCGGCGATCCTCTTGCGTACCGCCGGCCGGTGCCTGCGGCTGCGCGGCGCCAACGCGCAGACCCTGCGCATTCTGGGCCTATTTGGCTGGGTGGAACTGTTTGAGCTCCTCTACTGACCAGAGCGGGGCCCGTGTCACACATCGGGTGCCCGTCTGGTCCAAGTGGGAAAGCGATCCGATCCGTGCTGAGAGGTGGAACATGGTATGAGTAGCGTCGCGTTCCTCAACATCGCCATGCACGGACGCGTCAACCCGACGCTGCCCGTCGTGGCCGAGCTTGTCCGTCGCGGACACGCTGTCACCTACCACACGTCGCCCGCTTTCAGCGCGGAGATCGCGGCCACCGGCGCCACCGTGCACCTGTACCCCGGCGGCGACCAGCCACTGCCCGACCCACCGACACCGCTCACCCTGTTGGAAGGGCTCGCCCGCACCGCCGAAAGTGTACTGCCCACTGTGCTCACCGACCTGCGCGGCGTGCGGCCCGACCTGATCGTCCACGACGCCGCCTGCCCGTGGGGTGCGATCGCCGCCCACAAACTCGACCTGCCAGCGGCGGCGTCGTACACCACATTCGCGTTCAACCGGCAGGTGCCCAGTCCCACCCGCGGTTCGTGGAACCTGCTGGCCGCGGCAGCGACCCGGCCCGGCAGCCTCCAGGGCTACCTCCGCTCGCGCTGGCAGCTACACCGCCGCTTCACCACGCGTGGGCTGCCGCTGCTCGATTGGGGAAACGTCCGCCAGCCGCTCAACCTGGTCTACACCTCACCGGCGTTCCAGCTCGGCGCCGCGGGATTCGACCAGTCCTACCGGTTCGTCGGGCCAAGCCTCGGCGCCCGCCCCATCGACGCGTCATTCCCGGCCGATCAACTACAAGACCCGATCCTGTACGCCTCGCTCGGCACCGTATTCAGCGCCGACCCGCAACTGCTACGCACCTTCGCCACCGCGCTCGCCCCGCTGGGCGGCACCGTGATCATCTCCACCGGGCAGACCGATCCCGCCACGCTCGGCCCGCTGCCGGCAAACGTGCTCACACGCCGCTTCGTACCGCAGCCGCATGTTCTGGCCCGCGCGGTGCTGTTCATCACCCACGGCGGGATGAACAGCGTCAACGAGTCCCTGTACGCCGGCGTCCCGATGCTGGTCGTCCCGCAGGGCGCTGACCAGCCGCTGGTGGCTTCCCGCGTCGTCGAGCTCGACGCCGGACTCTCGATGCGGACCGAGGACGTCAGCGTGCAGGCCGTGCGTGCTCTGGCCCGGAGGCTTCTCAGCGCGCCCCACTTCCGGGTCGCCGCAAGCGCCCTGCAGGCCGCCCAGCGCCAGGCCGGCGGCTACCGGCGCGCCGCCGACGAACTCGAACACTATGTGCGCACCGGCTCGCCCGCCCAGGCCGTCACCGCCGATCCGCCACCGCAGGTCTGAGCGATGTCCCCCACCGTCGCCGTCCTGCTGCTGCTCGCCGGGCTGTCCGAGGCCGCCGGGCGGGTCCTGCCCGTGGTGGCACGCCGCTCCGGCGTCGTGTCACGCCCGAGAGCGGCCGGGTTGATGCTGGCTGGCGCCGCGGTCGAAGGCGCAGTATTCGCGCTCTGGCCGCTGTCCGCGTGGACCCTGGCCGAACTGGTGCTGCCCGCCCCACCACCCGAACAGGTCGTGCTGGCCTGGACGCCAGGCCTGATCGCCCCGCTGCTGCTTGCGGCAGTCCTCGCGTTCCCGCTGCTCGGGCCACTGCTGCACCTGATTCTCCTGGTGGGCGTCGGGGCCGGCCTCGCTGATGCGCTCGCCACGACGGCCGGGCTCGGCTGGTGGGTGGCCGCCGGCTGCGTAGCCGTGGCGGGAGCCGGGCTTGACGTCGCCGTCGAGGCCGTCCGCCGCCTGGTCGCGAGGCTCAGCACGACACAAGCACCCGAGCCACTGACATGATCGAGTTTGCGCTTCTGGTGCTGCTCGGCGGGCTCGGGCCGGTCCTGCTCGCTGAGGCCCTGCTCGCCCGCTACGAGGTGCTGGCCTACGCCGCGGGCTGGCGGACTCCCACCACCACGCTCCCGGAAGGCATGCCCTACGCCCGAGGCGCGGACCCGGACCGCCCTCCAAACGCCTACCTGGTCTATCTGGACGGCATCGGCAAACGCCGCTTCCGCGACACCCGCGACGGCGGCCGACTGGTCGCCGCCCTGATCGGCAAAGCTCCGGAACTCAGGGTGCTGGGCCAGGTGCTGCCCTACTCTCCGCTGGCCGATCCACTCGCTGACCGTCCGGTGTGGACGTGGCTGCGTCACCACATCGGGCTGCTGCTGTTCCTGCACAACGTGATGCAGATCTTCATCGCGTCCGACCACCGGTACCGGCCCCTGTACAACCGCGCCGTCGGCTCCCAGATAGCCACTCAGCTCCGCCTCGCCGGTTACCGCCGAAACAGCAGTACCCCCGTGGTACTGCTGAGTTACAGCGGCGGCGCCCAAGTCGCCACGGGCGCGGTCGACGAATTGTGGTCTCAGCTACGCTCCCCGCTCTGGCTGATCACTCTCGGCGGGTTCCACAACGGCGCCAACGACATCACCCACGCCCAGCACCTCGACCGGCTCACCAGCGCCGGCGACTGGATTGAGCGAGTCGGCACCTGGATCTTCCCGCGACGATGGCGGCTCTTGCACCGCAGCGGATGGAACCGGGCCGAGCGCGAAGGGAAGATCACCGTGCATCGGCTCGACCCGGCCACCCACATCGGTACGCGCAGCTACATCAGCCCCGACACCCGGCTACCCGACGGACGCAGCTATCTCGACCGCACCGCCGACACCGTGATCGCGCTCATCCGCGCCCGCCACAGCGCGAGCGTGGCGACAGACGATCCGCTGCCATGAGTTTCTCGTACGAGACCGAGGCCGGCCTCGGCGCTGCGGTGGCGCGCTATCTGGTCACGCGTATTCGACAACCGGGATGCCGCAGGTGTTTTCGAGGGGCGGACCTTCGCCCTCGGTGAGGCAGACGTGGAAGTCGATCCTGGACCCTTCCGGCATGTGCAGCACGTACTTCTTGACCGTGCCCTTGCCGGTGTGGTTGTAGCCGGGGTACGGACCGGGGTCGGCGAGGTCGTAGCGGGTGTTGTACACCGCGACGGAGTGCCCGTCCGCCTTGTCGTCGAATACCTCCAACAGTTCGGTGCCATTGGTGTAGTCGTGTGTGAAGAACGCACGTCCAGCACTGCAGGAGTTTTCGCAGGTGCCGCCGTCCCTCCCCGCGTCAGCCGAGGCCGGCGCGCCGGCGAGCGTCGCCGAAGACGGCCGCGATGCCGAGGACGGTTGCCGCGTTGCGCAGCATTTTCAAAATAACTCCCGCTACCAGTGGATCTCAGACGTCGACCCAGGAAGTTGCGACGCTATTGGCTCGGCGTATGAAAACCGTATCTTTCGCGCACGTGACCAGTCAGGCCAGCAGGACGCCCGCTCACGCCATCGTGGATACTTGGGATACGCTCCCGCGGTGGCGGAGCCTGATCACGTTCATCGACGCTGTCCGGCGTGGAGCAGAGAATTGCGGGCTGTCCGAGTTTCGCACGATTCGCGCCTGCACAAGCTGTGACCGCCCGATCCGACCGTCTCGAGTTCCGCATCCTCGGAACGGTGGAGGCATGGCTGTCGGGACGGTCCGTGCGGCTGACCGGTATGCAGCGTTCACTGCTCGCCGTGCTGTTGCTCAACCCGGGTCGTATCGTCGCGGGCACCAACCTCGTGGAGAAGTTGTGGGGCGAACAGGCGCCGGCGAGTGCCTCCGCGCGACTACGCATGCTCGTACTGGAATTGCGCAGGACCTTCGCCGAAGTCGGCGCCAGGCCGGATCTGATCGCCACCCGCACCCCCGGCTATCTGCTGCAACTCGACGGCGCTTGGCTTGACAGTGAGGCGTTCGCCGCAGGCGTCGAGGACGCGCGCAAAGCGGTAGCGATGAATCGCTCGGCAGAGGCGCGCGAGCTGTACTCCCGCGCCTTGCAGCTCTGGCGCGGACCCGCGCTCAGCGGCGCACGAGGTCCGCTGGTGGAGGCCGAGGCCAGCCGGTTGGAGGAGGAACACGTCGCGGCGATCGAGGGCAGCGCCGGTGTCGACCTGGCCCTCGGTCGCTATCCCGAGGCGGTGGCGGCACTCACCGACCTCGTCCGCCGTCATCCGTTGCGGGATGGACCACACGGCCAGCTCATGCTGGCGCTGCACCGCTCGGGGCGCAGCGGAGCGGCGCTGGAGATCTACCGCACGATGCACCGGCGGTACGCGGAAGAACTGGGCATCGAACCGGGGCCGGAGTTGCAGCGGCTGCACCAGCAGATTCTTCGGGCCGAACCCGTGCTGGCCGCACCCGACGACGGCCCGCCGGCGCCGAGCATTTCTCCGGGACTTGAGCCGCCCGCGGTGACCGGGATCCGTCCGGCCCAGCTTCCCCCGGATATCAGCGATTTCACCGGCCGTGACCAGCAGATCGAGGCCGCGATGCAGGCGCTGGCCCCGATGCCCGCAACCGATCAAGGGGCAGGCCCGACGCGGGACTCGGCGACGGTGACGACCGTGCCGATACTGGCCGTGTATGGCAAACCAGGCGTCGGCAAGAGCGCTTTCTCAGTCCATGTCGCGCATCGGATCCGGTGGAAATTTCCCGATGGTCAGCTCCACATTGACCTGCGCGGCGACGCGGACCGCCCGGAGCGCTCACACGACGTGCTGGCGCGGTTCCTCGGCGCGCTGGGCGTTCCCGGCGCTGCGATCCCGGACCATCCGGCGGACCGGGCGGCGCTGTTTCGGTCGCGGACCGCCGACCAGCGAATCCTCATCGTCCTGGACAACGCGGCGGACGAGACTCAGGTGCTTCCGCTGCTGCCTGGGATGGTCGGCTGTGCGGTCGTCATCACCAGCCGCGTTCCGCTGGCGGCGCTGCCCGGCGCTCGCCGTTTCGCCCTCGACGTACTGGACGCCGACGCGTGTCGCAGGCTATTGGAGGCGATTCTTGGCGTCGAGCGCACCGACGCGGAACGCTCCAACGTCGACCTGCTCGCCGCCCACTGTGGCGGGCTTCCGCTGGCCCTGCGTGTCGCCGCCGGCCGCCTCGCCGCGCAGCCGCACTGGCTGGTGAAAACGTTGGTCGATCGGCTTGCCGACGAGCGGCATCGCCTGGACGAACTGCGGCTGGGCGGCATGGAGGTGCGAGCCAGTCTGCAGTTGAGCACGAGGGCGTTGCCGGCCGCGGACGGGGCAGCCTTCGCCCTGCTCGGCCTGCTGCCGCCCGGTGACTTCGCGTCGTGGGTGCTGGCCGCGCTACTGGACGGCTCGGTCGGTGAGGCGGAACAGCGGCTGGATCTGCTGGTCCGGGTTCAGCTGGTCGAGTACTGCGGCAGGGACGCCACCGGGCAGGCCCGGTACCGGCTGCACGACCTCATTCGCGCGTACGCCGTCGAGCTCGCTGATGGCCGCGGTTCTTCCGATGCGGTGGCACCCGCGGTACCCGACCGGCAGACGGCAATCGAGCGTCTCCACGGCGCCTGGATGGATTTCGCGGCCCAGGCCGCGCGCCGGCTGTTTCCGCGCAACGTGACGCCCGTGCCGGAACCTGCACGAGGTCGGCCGGTCCCCGGGACCGACGCGTTGACGCTCTCCCCCGCGGCCTGGCTGGAGTCCGAACGGCGCAGCCTGGTTGCTGCCGTCCGAGCCGACGCGCCGGCATCGGAGCCCGCCAACGGATTCGCCTGGCAGATCGCGTCGCTGACCTCCGAGTTCCTGGAAACCCGCGGCTACTTCGACGACATGCGCTCGCTTCACCTGCACGGTCTGCGCGCGGCCGAGCGGGCCGGTGACGTTCGTGCCGAGGCGGCAATGCGTCACGGGCTGGCAACCGTCGACAGTTACGAGCACAACCTGACCGGCGCCCGGGACGGATACACCTGGGCGCTGGAGACATACCGCCAGCTCGGGGACGGTTGGGGTTGCGCCCAGGCCGAACACGGCGTGGCCAAGGTGATGCGGTGGACGGGCGAGATCGACGAGGCGTTGGCCGGGTGTGATCGTGCCATCGACGGTTTCCTCGCCGCCGGCGACGAGCTCGAGGCCAGCTCGGCGCGGCGCACCGCCGCAGTGATCCACTACGAACGAGGCAGCTGGGACCTGGCCGTAGAACTGGCGGAGCAGGCGCTGCAGGGATACACGCGCGCGGGAGACCTACACGGCAAATGCGGGGTGTGGGGCGTGCTGGGCCTGGCGATCGCACGCCAAGGCCGCCACGAACGGGCCGAGCGGTACCTGCGTTCCGCAGTCGACGCCGCCAGTGAACTCGACCTGGTCTTGGACCACGCCTACGCCGGCCGGGCACTCGGCGACCTCTACGTGGCCCAGGGACACGGAACGCGGGCACGAGAGTTGTTCGAGATGGGCGTGGATGTGATGCGTACCGTCGGCAGCCGTGCCGGCGAGGCCGGATTCCTGCGCCGGCTTGCCCGGCTGGCCGCCGAAGGCGGGCAGCTCGACACCGCGCTGACGCTCGCGTCCCAGGCGGTCGACCTCAGCAAGCCCGACGGCGCCGGCCTATACGCGCACAGCCTTTGGGCGCTCGGCGACGTCTACGCGGCGCGCGGCGACGAGGCGGCCGCGACGGCAGCCTGGCGAGAATCGCGGGAGCTGTTCCGGCAGCTGGGCTCCGCCGAAGGACCGCCCGAACACTGACAGAGCCGCAAGGACCTTCCCGCCGGCAACGCAACTGTGGTAGACCAGCGTCGATGCATAGATTTCGAAGAAGATCGATGCGAAGGGATGCCGCATGGCCATGCCCATCAGCCGCCGCACCATTCTGGCCGCCGGCGCGGGTGCCGCCGCCAGCCTGTCTCTGCCCGGCGCCGCCGCCCATGCGGGTAGCCACCCGGCGACAAGCGTGGGGTTCCGACTCAACGCGCAGGTGCTCGACGGTGGCGAGCAGGTCACCTCGATCACCCTCGGCACCGCCCGGATCGGCCCGATCGACCAGGCCAGCCTGACGACCGGCACCTTCAGCGTGCACGCCAAGGCCACCAGCCCGATTCCCATCGCCGCCGGCGACGTCATCTTCAGCGAATACGACCTCGACCGCCCGGTGACCGCCATCCGGCTCGACCAAACCGGCAACATCGTGCTCGACGTGAGCTACGGCGAGGGCCAGATCGGCGGCGGCACCCTCGGCTACATCGTGAGCAAGGGCCGCAACGTGCAGCTCGACCTCGTCTACACCATCACTCAGAACGCCCCGATCGCCTTGCGCAACGGCCGCTCGATCACCATCTCGAGCTTCGTACAGGGCCAGTTGTCGAACCCGGAGGTGGACGCGTTCAGCTACCACGTTTCCGGCTCGGGAATGAAGTACCGGCTGTACTCGCCCACCCACGCCACCGCACGGGGCAAGCGCCCCCTCATCGTCTGGCTGCACGGCGGGGGCGAGGGCGCCCTGCTGCCCGACAACTACTACGACAACGAAACCACGTTGCGAGCCAACCGCGGTGCACTGGGCTTCGCCACAACGCAGGCACAACAGATCTTCTCCGGCGCGTATGTCGTGGCCCCGCAAAGCACGTCCTACTGGATGGAGGACGGTCCCCGCTTCGCCCCTCTCATCCAAGAGATCATTCGCGATCTCGTACGCAGACACCGCATCGCCCGCGAGCAAATCTACGTGGCCGGCTGCAGCAACGGCGGCTACATGACCATGAAAATGACGACGACCTACCCCGACCTGTTCGCCGCGTCCGTACCGATCTGCGGTGTCGTCGCTTCCCTTCAGCCAGGCGGCCCCACGCTGATCACCGACGCCGAGTTGAATCGGATCAACACCCCGACCTGGCTCATCACCTCGCGGGACGACACGACCGTACCGCCGGAGCCCAACACCATCCACGCACACGACATGATCCCCGGCTCCTTGATGACGCTCTACGACCACGTCATCTGGAACGGCTACCAGTTCCCCGGCCACTGGTCGTGGATATATGTCGCCCGCAACGACCCGAGCATCGACGGAACGCACGTCTGGCAGTGGATGGCCCAACATCAGCGCTGATACGAAGCCCTGGACGCCGCGGTGCCCGACTGGCTTCGAAAGCCTGATCGCCCAGGACGGCCCCTCAGCTATCGTCTGATAGTAAAATGGCTACATGGGTGCAGATCGTTCGGGCCAGCTGTTCGAGATCGGGGATCTCGCGTTCGCGTTGACGCGACAGCTGCGACCGGTGCTCGACGAGGTGTTCGCGGCGTGCACGCCACTCGAGACCGCGGTGCTGCGGGTTCTGTTCCGCGAACCAGGAATGTCAGCCCGCGCCGCGGCCGCGGCCGCGGCGCTGCCATCGAGCAACTTCAGTCGGGCACTGCGAGGCCTTGAGGCCAAAGGCTACGTCATCCGGGAACCAGACCCGGCCGATGCGCGAGCCGTTCGCCTGATCCCCACCGAGCAGGCGCGGGCGAACCGGGACCGCCTCCGGGACGCCTGGGCCGCTGCCCTCGACGGGCACGTGCCGGACCCTTCTGTACTCCCGGTCGTCATCGACACCCTGCAGGCCCTCGAGCAGGGCCTCGCCGCCCGGCAGGCCGGCCGCGCCACTGAGGAGCCTGCGCCGCTGTAGCACCCAGGCAACTCCGGCCCGCGGTGCCGGTGCCGCCACCTCTGTTACTATCAGGTGATAGCTATCATTTGATAGGAATGTGACGGGAGTTGTGGTGCAAGCAATCGTGGTGCGGCAGTTCGGTGGGGCCGAGGTGCTTCGACTGGAAGATCAGGCCGACCTCACGCCGGGGCCCGGCGAAGTCCTCGTGGACGTCGCGTTCTCGGATGTTGGGACCCTTGACCGGCTGATCCGCGCCGGTCAGTTCCGGGAGATCTTCGATCTCGACGTGCCCTACATCCCGGGCGACGGCGTGGGCGGGACCGTGCGCATGGTCGGCACCGGCGTCGGCGAGCGTTGGATCGGACGATCGGTCGTCGGTGGCACCGGGACACGGGGAGAATCCGGCCACTCCACCGGACCCACCGGCGGTTACGCGGAACAAGCAGTTCTCGCGGCGGACATCCTCACCGCGGTGCCCCACGGGATCGGCGTGGACGTCGCGACGTCCCTGCTGAACGACGGACCGATGAGTCAGCAGCTACTCGATGTCGCTTCCCCCACCGCCGATGACCGTGCGCTGGTTCTCGCGGCCGCCGGCGCAGCCGGGACGCTGCTGGTGCAGCTGCTGCAGTCCCGAGGCGTTCCGGTGGTCGCTGCCGCCAGAGGCGCGCGGAAGACCACTGCGCTGCGCGAACTCGGCATCACACACGTCGTCGACTATGGCACCCCGCAGTGGACAGCGCAGGTCGAGTCCGTGTTCCCTGACGGCCCCACGCTCGTGTTCGACGGGGCTGGTGCGGCTCTCGGACGTGAGGGGTTCACCCTCCTTGCCGACAGGGGCCGGATCATCAGCTACGGCAGCAGCGCCGGGACATTCGCACAGTTCGACACCGACGACGCCCACCGCCGCGGCATCAGCATCACCAATCTGTTCGACCTGCCCGTGGTCACCGCGTCGGACCGGGCTCGCCTCCTGCAACGAGCATTGGACGCCACCGCATCCCAGGCCGCCACTCCCCTGCTGACACACGTGCCACTCGCAGACGCGGCGAAGGCGCACACGGCGCTCGAGCAGCGCACCGCGGTCGGCAAGACCATCCTCGCCGCCTCCACCAGCTGACCTCGCAGACGAACAGATCGTGCTGATCGAGAAGAACCGGCTGAAACCCGGTGTTCCCACCCTCATCTCGCCGCGTCAATCGACCCCGCCTCCGTTGACACGGGCAACGAACAGCGGGACGCGGACCTGCGCTCGGCGCGCTTCTTCGATGTCCAAAGCTATCCCTTGTGGACGTTTCGCTCCACCGGTGTCCGGGCGGATGGTGGTGCCTTTGTGGTCGACGGGGAACTGACCATCAAAGGTGTCACCCGCTCTGTCCTACTGGCGCTCGAAGTGAACGGTGTCGGGCCGGACACCAGCGGCGGCACCCGCGCAGGCTTTTCCGCCTCGACCACCGTCGACCGCAACGACTTCGGCATCGACATCAAACTGCCGCTCGACGGTGGTGGCGTCGTCGTCGCTGACAAGGTGCAGATCACCCTTGAGATCGAGGCGATTCTGCGCCGGGTCTGAGCCTGCACAGCGCCGGGGTCGTGTCCAGCCATCGCGCTGGTTCCGCTCACCGGTCTGCCTTCTCCCTGTCGGTGCCGGCGTCCGGTGGGCGGAGCTGCCGGCGGGACGTGATGCCCAGTTTCGCGAAGACCTTGCGCAGGTGCCACTCGACGGTGTGCGGGCTGAGGAAGAGCTGACCACCGATCTCGGCGTTGGTCAGCCCACTGCCGGCTAGCCCGGCGATGTGCGCCTCTTGCGGGGTCAGGGTGTCGCCGGCGCGGGTGGCGCGCTCGGCGACCGGCTCACCGGCGGCGGCGAGCTCGTGGCGGGCGCGGTCCGCGAACGCGTCGGCTCCCGCTGCGGTGAGCATGTCGTATGCCGTACGGAGCTGGCCGCGGGCCTCCTCGCGCCGGTTTTCCCGCCGCAGCCACTCGCCGTAGAGCAGGTGGCCGCGTGCCAGTTCCGTCCGGATCCGGGTCCGGCCGAGATGCTGGATCGCCTGCCGGTACCGGGCGTCCGCGGTACCCCCGGTCGCCAGCAGGGCCCCGGACCGGGCCTGCAGGCCGAGTGCCCACTCGGTCCGGCGGGCTCGCGCCGTCGCGGCGAGGCGCTCGTAGGCGCCGGCGGCAAGCTCGGGCTGGCCGCTGCGAACGGCCGCCTCGATCAGCTCCGCCAGTGCCCAGTAGACGACGGCGGACTCCACCGGATGCTCGGTCGCGGCGCGGGCTGCGAGTGCGGCGTCCTGGTACCGGGCGAGTCCGTTCAGCAGCAACGATTGCGCCCAGTGGACGACCAGGACCCCGGTGTCTTCGCCACGGGCCACCACGTCGGCCAAGCTTGCCTCGATCAGCGGGGTGGCGGTGGCCTCGTCGCCCCGCCAGGCCGCCAGCCCCACCGCGCCGTATGGCGCCAACGCGACCCCGGTCGCCTCACTTATGGCCTGGATCTCCCCGACCACAGAGGCGGCCGCCGCGCGCTCCCCGGCGAAGAGATGCACGTAGACGAGCGAGTTGAGGGTGAGGGGGAGCGCGCTGAGATCGCCGACGTCCCGAGCGACACGTACGTGCCGCGAGGTCAGGGTCGACCAGCCCTCGTCGTCCAGCAGGTCGGCGGCGGATATCGACGCCAGCCACAGCCAAGCCTGGTCGGTCGCCCCAGACGTGTCCTCAGTACGGAACGCCCGGATGGCCTCTTCCATCAGTGGCATGGCGTCGAGATATCCGTCCGTGCGCGCCACAGCGAGGCCATCCAACAGGAGATCGCCGGGCCTGTACCGCGCCGGTTTCGCCGCCGCCCGTACCGCCCGGGCCACCTCGAGTACACCGGAACCATCGGCGAATCCCCCGGCGAGCACGGCAGCCCCCATCGCGTCGCGGTAGGTGTCGCGGGCGAGCTCGTTGTCCAACGGCTCGAGCCGGCGGGCTGCGTCGAGGAGCAGGCGTGGCGCGCTCATGTCGTGACCAGAGGCGAACGCGATCTGCGCCCGCATCAGGTTCACCCGCGCCCGGTGGAGCTCGTCGGCCGAATGCTCGTCGGCTGCGATCAGCAGCTTCAGCGCGGTCTCGAAGGCGCCGGACTGCAGTTGAGCCGCGGCGGCGGCCAGGGCGCGGATCGCCCGCGTCGCCGGGGCGGGGGTCAGCTCGGTCGCGCGCCGCAGGAACTCGGCCGCGGCCGCGACACCACCGCGCTGCTGGGCCCGGCCGGCGGAGCTGACCAGTTCGGCGGCGACGTCCTCGTCGGCGTCAGCCGTCGCGTGTGCCCGGTGCCAGGCGCGCCGGTCGGGGTCGGCAGCCGGGTCGGTCGCCTCGGCGAGGACGCGATGTGCGGTACGGCGGTCGGCGGGCTTCGCCGCCCGGTAGATCGCCGTCCGTACCAGCGGATGCCGGAACCGCACCCTGGTGCCTAGTTCGACAAGCCCGGCCGCCTCGGCCGGCGCGCCCGCGTTCATCTCCAAGCCCAGCAGCTTGGTGGCGCGGAGCAGCAGCATCGCGTCACCGAGCGGCTCGGCCGCCGCCGCCAGCAGGACCTTCTGGGTCGACTCCGGCAGCGACCGCACGCGGCGGGCGAAGCTCTGCTCGATCTGGCTCGCCAGGGGCTGAGCGTCCGGCCACCCGAACCCGCCGGCCAACTCGGCCGCCGTCAACCCGCGCGGCAACTCCAGCAGGGCGAGCGGATTGCCCCGCGTCTCCGCCACGATCCGGTCTCGTATCTGCTCGTCGAGCCGCCCGGGAACGGCCGAGTCCAGCAGTGCGCGGGCGTGGTCTCTGGGCAGACCGGCCACGGTCAACTCCGGCAGGCCTTGCCAGGCGGGTTCGGCTGCCGGCTCGCGGACCGAGAACACGACACCGATGCGCTCGGCGAACAGCCGTCGGGAGACGAACGTCAACGTCTGTACGGAAACCTGGTCCAGCCATTGCCCATCGTCGATCACGCAGAGGAGCGGCTGGTCCTCCGAGACCGCCGACAGCAGGCTCAGTACGGCGACGCCGATCAGGAACCTGTCCGGCGGGCTTCCGGAGCGGTGGCCGAAGGCAACGGCCAACGCCTCGCTCTGCGGGCCCGGGAGGCGATCGCGACGATCCAGCATCGGCGCGCACAACTGGTGCAGACCTGCGAAGGGGAGCTCCATCTCGGACTCGACGCCTGCCGCACGCGCCACCCGGCAGTCGTCCGAACGCCGTACGAGGTAGTCGAGCAGAGCCGATTTCCCGACTCCGGCCTCACCGCGGATCAGCAAGGACTGCCCTCGACCGGAGCGCACCTCACCGAGCGTACGGTCGAGGGACGCGCATTCCACACGCCGGTCTCGGAGTTCGGGCGTCGGCGCGGCGCTGGTCATGGCTCCATCACCATGATCAGAGGTTAGATGCGTCCCGGGTCTCGCGAAAGAAGGCCACCGTGATCGCGCTGATCCGCGCCTCGCTCACGGCCCGCTGAGTGACTCCGCGCTTTGGACACCGAAGTAGTGGATCGCATGTCCCTGGTGCTGCCGTAGGAGGCGGGCGAGCGAGGCCTTGTCCTCCCGGGTCGAGGGGATCATCACCGCCGACTCGCCCTTTCTCAGTCCCTCGTCGTACAGGTTCAGTACGGCATCGTCGTAGCCCCAGTTCTGGAAAAACCGGACGAACCTCGCCCGCCCACCATGCTCTGTACCGTCCGTGTCGAGAATGCGAACACCTTCCGGGCCATGCAGCACGACGACGCCGGAGACGTCGGTGCCCGCCGCGCGTAGGGCGTCGAGGATCTCATCCACGCGCTGCCGGTCGGGAACCAGACCTGTTACGGCGTTGACCGGGCGGTCGATGAACTCGTCGACGTTCTCCGACGGTTCCCCGGGACGATGCGGGGACGACGTTGATGGGACGACGGCCACCGGGCAGGCGGAGTGGTGGAGCAGTGTCTGGCTGACGGAGCCGAGCAGCAAGCCTTGGAAGGCGTCCCGGCCGCGGGATCCCAGCACCACGAGCTGGGCCGTCTTCGAGCGTTCGGCGAGAGCCTCGCGCGGGTTTCCGTGCACGACTTCCGGCCGGACCACGACGTCGGGGTACTTCTCTCGCCAGCCGGCGAGGGACTCGCTCAGCGTTCGCCCCGCCGCCTGCTCGACGGCGGACGCCAGCTGTCCGGGCGGATACCATTCGCGAGCGCCGACGGGCGTCGAATCGGTCCAGGCCAGCACGGGGACCACTTCCGCTCCACGGTTTGCGCACTCCTCGAACGCGAAGCCGACAGCGAGCCCGGCCGCCTCGGACCCGTCCACGCCCACCACGATCGGGCCGGCGGCCGGCTCGGCGCCGCGGATGACCAGGACAGGGCAACGGGCGTGAGCGGCCGCGTGGACGGCGACTGACCCAATGATCACGCTGCTGAGGCCACCCAAGCCGCGATCGCCGAGCACCAGCAGGCTCGCTCGGTGCGACTCCTCGAGCAGCACGGGCGTTGCGACGCCGTCGATCAATGCGGTGGTGACCGGCACCCGCGGTGCCGCCTTCCGGGCCTCCGCCGCGGCCTCCTCGAGCAGATCTTCGGCATGGTGGCGCAGGCCGGTCCAGGGCAGGTCGTCGGCCACGGGCCCGACGTTGACGTGCAGGTACGGCCAGATGAAGGCATGGACTATGTGTAGCGGCTCGTTGCGGTGGTGGGCCTCGACGGCTGCGGCGCGTACCGCGGCAAGGGCCTGTTCGGACCCGTCGATGCCCACGATCACTCTCGCGGTGTTCGGTGCGTTCATTGTTACCCCTCGGTGACCCCGGGGACCCGCCGGGCTTCGGTACTTGGACCGAGCGCCGGGACGGTTCGTGACAAGGGCGGGCGGGACACAACCGCGGTCGTCGTCCGGTCCTTGACGGCGACGGCCCGGAGCGTGAGTGGCCCCACCGGCCGCCGGGTCTCCGTGGTCAGGCGCCGGCCAGCGTTCCGCGGAGCTTGTTCCGCGAGAGTGCATCTTCGATCGTGCACGCCACCCAGTTCTTCGAGTTTGTCAAGAGCATCGCCGACCTCAGCACAGTCGACGGCGAGGTTCACCTGCCGCCGGTGCTGTTCCAGCCGATGGCGGCCGACGACGTCGCCGCCGGTGTCGGCCGCGTCGCAGTGGGCGCACCGGTGAACGGCATCCGCGAGATCGGGGGTCCGGAACAGTTCCGGCTCGACGAGTTGGTGCGCAAGGCGCTCGCGGCCAAGGGCGACCCGCGGAAGGTCGTCACCGACGTGCAGGCCGGCTACTCCGGCGCGCGGGTCAGCGAGCGGACATTGGTCCCCGGTCCGGACGCCTGGCACGGGGAGATCACCCTCGAGAAGTGGCTCGCCGAGTAGTAGGCCCGAGCCCGCGGACATCGGGCGGCCGTCCCGAGAGGCGGTCGCCCGGCAACCCGCTATCACCGCCGATCCGCCCGCTGTGGGCTGGGACGACGGCGTTGGTGAGCGTCTCGATGAGGCGCGCCATCTCGCCGGCTCGTGCGGCGTGGAGCAACGCCTCCAGGAGGCCATTTCGATACGCCGGATCGACCGGGTTGTCCTGTTGTCCGGCGAGGCGTATGCGCGCTCGGCGCGCCAGTTGCCGCGCGTTGGCCTCACTGAGTTCGAGCACGTCGGCGATATCGCGGAACGAATAGCCGAATGCCTCGCGCAGCACGTAGACGGCGCGTTCGACGGGGGAAAGCCGTGCGATCAGGAAATGAACCGCGAGCTCGAGTTCCTCGCCGCGTTCCGCCTCCACCGCCGGATCGGCGGCCGCATAGTCGCGTTCCCGCAGCCCCACGCCGACGCTGACCTCGCGACGGACACGGGCCGAGGTCACCGCGTTGATGGCCACCCGCTTCGTGACGGTCACCAGAAACGCGACCGGATCGCGCACCCGTGCCCGGTCTGCCCCTTGCCAGCGAATCCACACGTCCTGGACGACGTCCTCGGCGTCGGTGGCACGACCCAGCATCTGGTAGGCGATCCCAAACAGCCGATGACGAACGCTCTCGAAGTCAGCCACCGCCTCGGCTATCAGCGAATCGGTCATCCCACTCCAGGCGATCCGCCGATCCGGGACGGCCGTCGCGTCGACGGCCAGCGCCGCGGCCCCGGGCGCGCCCGCCCTCGACGTGCCTGATTGCAACTCGACGCCGACACTGGACATGCGCATGGAGATCACCTCTGCTCCCCGGTGGCCTGGACCGCGGTATGGGCGCCTCGTTCTCCGCATCCCGCCGCGATGACCAGGCCACCGTCCTACGGCCTGGGCGCCGCCCGCGCCCGTAGAAACCGTGGTCGCACCCGTGGCCGTGGCCCCGGGGGTACCGGCCTGGCCGAGCTGCGCGGCGTGCCGGGCACCTCCGATACGCGGCAGATGGCAGCCGATGTCGACCGGGGCGGGCCGTACGGCGAATATGACTTTCGCCATGGTTGGCACTGGCACGACACGGTGGGTGCGATCGGCTGTCACGTTCAGCCCCTCGTCCCTGTCTTGTTTGCCGAGTCAACGCGAGAGGATGGGACACGATGAGGATGGCTGTGGCCGGGGGAACCGGCTGGGTCGGCAAGCTGGTGGTCGAGCGGGCGCGCGAGCGGGGTCACGAGGTCGTGGTGATCTCCCGGTCGGGTGGCGTCGACCTGATGACGGGGGCCGGTCTCGACGACGCACTGCGCGGCGTGGACGTCGTGATCGACGTGGCGAACGTGTCGACGCTCAGCCGCAAGGCGTCGGTGGCGTTCTTCGAGACCGAGACGCGCAACCTGCTGGCGGCGGAGGAGCGGGCAGGCGTACGCCACCACGTGGTCCTGTCGATCGTCGGGGTCGACCGGGTCGACTCGGGCTACTACATCGGCAAGCGCCGCCAGGAGGCGCTGGCGCTGGCCGGTCCGATCCCAGTGACGCTCCTGCGGGTGACGCAGTTCCACGAGTTCGCGGCGCAGATGCTCGACAGGGTGCCCGGCCCGGTGAAGGTGGCGCCGTTGATGGTGAGCCGGCCAGTCGCCGCCGCCGAGGTCGCCGCCGAGCTCGTGCGTCTGGCCGAAGGCCCCGCCCAGGGCCGGGCGACCGAGCTGGCCGGCCCCGAGGTGCTGAAGATGGCGTCGATGATGCGCCGCCTGGCCAAGGGCAAGCTGGTGCTGACGGTGCCGGTCGGCAAGGCGATGGCCAACGGTGGTGTGCTGCCGACCGGCGACTTCCACCGCGGGAAGATCACTTTCGAGCAGTGGGCGGCGTCGCGATGACCGTGACGGCCAAACGCTGGATGGCCGGGGTGCTGGCGGTGGCGGCGGCGTACCAGGGAGTGTGGGCGGCGGCGTTCCCGCAGTCGTTCTACAAGGACTTCCCGGGGCCAGGGCTGCACTGGGCGGCGGCGCTCGGCCCGTACAACGAGCATCTGGCCCGCGACGTGGGGGCGCTCAACCTGTCGCTGCTGGTGCTGAGCGTATGGGCGCTGCGCCGCCCGACCCGGGAGTCCATGGTGGTGACCGGGGGCGCCTGGTTGATCTACAACGCGATCCACTTCCTGTGGCACATGCTGCACCTGGACGTCTTCCCCACCATCGACAAGATCAGCGTGGCGGGGATATTGGGTGGCCTCCTGCTCCTGTCGATCCTCCTGATGGTGCCCGTTAAGCCATGACGAACACGGCAGTACCGGAGGCGCCGACCCAAGCGGCCCGACGCCCCACCGGGCGCGTACTGGACAAAATCCAGTGGATCTTCGTCGGGCTCACCGTCACCACGGCGATCCTGCTGCCGCTGACCGGCACGAACGCCCTCTTCATCGCGCTGCTGCTCACGATCCCCTTCGCGGCCATCCACGGCATCCGCCGCTACGGTTGGCGACGATTCCTGACCTTCTTCGTCGTGACATTCGTGGTGAGCAACGCCTTCGAGAGCCTCAGCATCGTCACCGGCTTCCCGTTCGGCAACTACCACTACACCGGCGACGTGAGACTGGTCTATGTGCCGATCTTCATCGGCCCGATCTACTTCGGCCTGGGCTACATCAGCTGGTTGACCGCCTCCACCGTCCTCGACCGCGCCGACGAACGCCTCAACGGGCGCAACCACATCGGCAAGTTCAACGTCGTCGCCCTGCCTGCCCTGGCCGCCGCCGTCATGACCATGTTCGACGTAGCCAGCGACTCCCAGGCATCCACCGTGATCGAGACGTGGATCTGGCACGACGGCGGCGGCGCCCAATGGAGCATCAGCGCGATCAACGAGACCATGATGACGATAAACATCTTCACCGTCGTCACGGTCGCCTTCCTCGCCCTGACCAAGATCGCACGAGGCGACACGACCACCCCGCGTTAGGCCACACGATCGAGGAACAACTCGCCGCCGCAGGGGAGACTAGGCTTGGCCGGTGCCGCACGACACGATCTTCAGCGAGCATCGCTCCCTTCTCACCTCTGTCGCATACCGGGTGCTTGGCCGCTGGAGCGACGCCGAGGACGTGGTCCAGGAGGCGTGGCTGCGGTGGAGCACTGTCGACGTCGAGCAGGTTGAGAACGCGGAGGGTTATCTGGTCCGGGTGGCCACCCGCCTGGCGATCGATCGCCTGCGCAGCGCCGCGTCCCGGCGCGAGACCTATGTCGGGCCATGGCTGCCCGAGCCCATTCTGACCGCGCCGGATGTCGCCGACGACGTCGCCCGCTCGGAGTCGGTGTCGCTGGCGATGCTTTTGGTCCTGGAGTCGTTGTCCCCCTTGGAGCGGGCGGTCTTCGTGCTGAACGAGGCGTTCGGCTACTCCCACAGCGAGATCGCCACCATGGTCGAGCGCAGCCCGGAATCGGTGCGCCAGACGGCGTCGCGCGCGCGGGAGCACGTGAGCCGCAGGCGGCGCCGCTATGACACCGATCAGGCGACCCGGCGCAAGGTGACGGAGTCGTTCATGTCGGCGAGCACCGGCGGTGATCTTGTTTCGCTGATGGAGGTGCTGGCGCCGGACGTCAGGCTGGTATGCGACGGTGGCGGCCTGGCGCCGGCGCCGCGCAAGGCGATCGAGGGAGTCGATCTGGTGGCGCGGGCGCTGCTCACGTTCGGCAGTCGCATGCCGCAGGAGCCACGCGTGGTGGTGACCGAGGTCAACGGCGGCCCCGGCGTCGTCATCTACTCCGCCAACACCCCGGTGGCAGTCATCGTGCTGCACCTTGTCGATGGGCGTGCGCGGGAGATTCACCTGATCAGCAACCCGGAAAAGCTGACCGCAGTCGCCGTTTTGTGACGCCGGGCACAGCAGCTCACGGTTCGGTGCGGCCGTCTCGTCCGTGGGGCATGGCTGACATCAAGCAGGTAGTTGTAATCGGCGCCGGATACACCGGCATGCTCGCGGCTCTCGGCGCGGCGAAACGCGCCAAGGGACGGGTGCACGTGACCCTCGTCAACCCGTGGGAGAGGTTCACCGAGCGGCTGCGGATGCACCAGACCGCCACCGGCCAACAGCTCACCGAGCACCGCATCCCGGATCTGGTGGCCGGCACCGGCATCGACTTTGTGCAGGGCTGGGCGACCGGAATCGACACCGCCGCGCGTTCCATCACGGTGTCCACCGGGGACGATGGTCGGGTCTTCCTCGGCTACGACACACTGGTGTATGCGATCGGCAGCACCACCGACACCGGCCGCGTCCCCGGGGTCGCCGAGCACGCCTTCACCCTCAACGGTCCGCAGAGCGCACAGGACATGGCCGCGCACCTCGCGCGCCGAGGCAACGGCGAATTCCTTGTCTGCGGCGCCGGCTTGACCGGGATCGAAGCCGCGACCGAGATCGCCGAGTCCCACCCGAACGTCCGGGTCACCCTGCTGAGCCGGGGCGAGCCGGCCGCGATGATGGGCGCCAGGGCCCGCGCCTACCTGGTGGCGGCCTTGGATCGGCTGGGCGTGAGCGTCCGGTCGGGTGTCAGCGTGACCAAGGTCCTGCCGGGCGGGGTCGAGCTGGAAGGCGGCGAGTTCGTCGCCGGTGACGGCTGCCTGTGGACTACCGGCGTGCGCGTGGCCCCGTTGGCCACCGAGGCCGGGATCGCGACCGACGAGCATGGGCGCATCATCACCGATGCCATGCTGCGTTCGGTGTCGCACCCGGAGATCTACGCGATCGGTGACGCCGCTGCCATCGGTCAGGCTTACGGTGTCATCCACGGTACCTGCCAGAGCGGCATTCCG
>Ga0307516_10002826_pt1 | contig 22886 bp, 12 predicted proteins | sample 19_EM_MG_FD_203310 | JGI IMG/M metagenome (GOLD analysis project Ga0307516, IMG submission 203310) | Populus trichocarpa ectomycorrhiza microbial communities from riparian zone in the Pacific Northwest, United States - 19_EM | ecosystem: Host-associated > Plants > Roots > Unclassified | place... | reverse complement strand
TTTGTCGTCGTCGCGCTGTTTCGCCGTCCGCTCGGACTGCCGCTGCCGCACACCGCCATCATCCCGCGCAGCAAGGAGCGGGTCGCCGACGGCCTGGCGCACTTCGTGCGCGACCATTTTCTCGATCCGCAGGCGCTGGTCGCCCGGCTGGGCGTGTTCGACCCCGCCGGCCGCCTGGGCGACTGGCTGGCCGATCCGGTGCGCATGCGCGAGTGGGTCGCCGAAGGCCGACGCTGGGCCGCGAAGGCCGTCGGCCTGTTCGACGACGACCGCATGCGGCGGGCGACGCTCGAACTGGTCGTCGCGCAGGCGCGCCGCTGGAACAGCGCCGCCACCGCGGCGGAGGTGCTGACGATGCTGACGCAGGGCGGCCGCCATCATGAGCTGCTGGACGCCGGCCTGGAAAAGATCGGCGGCTTCCTGGCCGAGGACGAGGTCAAGGCGCGCGTGTCCGAGCTGATGGTGCGCCACGCCCGCAAGGAGTGGCCCAAGGTGATCGGCATGGTCGAGCTGGTGACGCCGGTCGCGCGGATGGCGGACGGCCTGGCCGACAAGCTCGCGGCGTCGGTGCTGGGCGAGCTGCGCGACGTGCTCGCCCAGCCCGACCATCCGGTGCGCCGGCGCTACGACCTCTGGCTGGCCGAGTTCATCGAGCGCTTGCGCCACGACGAGGGCCTGGTCGCCGCGTTCGAGCGCATCAAGGAGCGCGCGATCACCGATCCGGCCGTGCTCGAGTACGCCGGGTCCGTCTGGACCGACCTCAAGCTGTTGCTGCAGGCCGACCTCGTCGACGAGCGCTCCACCCTGGGCGACCACCTGGCCCAGGCGATGCGCGACATCGGCGACCGGCTGCGCGACGACGAGAGCCTGCGCGCGTCGCTCAACGAGCACCTCCTGTCGGCCGCCGGGCAACTGGCCGCGAACCTGCGCGCCGGCGTCACCACGCACATCGCGCAGACCATCAAGGACTGGGACGATCGCCAACTGGTCGAGGAACTCGAGCTCAGCGTGGGACGCGACCTGCAATTCATCCGCATCAACGGCACGGTGGTGGGCGGCATCGTCGGCCTGGCGCTGCACGCCCTGCGCCTGGCCCTGCACTGAGACCGGGCTGCGCCGCTGCACGGGCGGCGTTGTCGCGCGTTGCTTTCGCGCGATCGTCACGGCTCGCCAAGCGCCGGAATTGGCCGGGATTTCCCGCCATTGGCGAGGATTCCCGACTCAAGCCGAACCGCGCGAGGTCGATAAAGGAGAACGAAGGTACGTCCAGCATCAGCGCACACGGCCTCGCTTCACCTCGCAGTCACCGGCAGCGCGCGGCAAACGTCCGCCTCCTTTGGTGAGATCTCCTTGCAAAGTCCCCGAGCTCACCATGAACCTCAAACTCAAGTTGCCGCTGACCATCAGCGGCGCCCTGGCCGCGCTGATGGGGGCCGCGTTGATCGGCATCTACAGCCTCAACCAGGCCGTCGCACTCTATGAGACCGACGTCACTGCGCAGCATGCGCACGAACGCGCGGTCGGCGAACTGCTGGTCACGTTCAAGACGCAGGTCCAGGAATGGAAGGACACGCTGCTGCGCGGCAAGGATGCGGCCAAGCTGGACAAGCACTGGGGCGCATTCGCCAAGCGCGAGGCCGACGTCGACGACAAGGCCAAGGCCCTGCTGGCCGCGCTGCCGGCCGGCGAGAGCCGCACGCTCGTGGAACAGTTCGCCGCGGCGCACGTGAAGATGGGCGTCGACTATCGCAAGGGCTTCGACGCGTTCAAGGCCGCCGAATTCGATTCCGCCGCCGGTGACGCGGCCGTCGCCGGCATGGATCGCGAGCCTGCGCGCCTGCTGGCCGAGTCGGGCAAGAAGATCGCCGCCGAGAGCGCGGCAGTCGTTGCCGACGCCGCCGTGCAGGCGCACCGCGCTTCGCTGGTCAGCATCGTGCTGATGCTGGCGGTGGGCGCGGTGGGACTCTGCGTGGGCATCTGGATCAGCCGCAAGATCACCCGGCCCGTCGACGACGCCTTGGGCCTTGCACGCGCCATTGCCGGGGGCGATCTGACCACGCATGTGAAGGTCGTGGGACGGGATGAGATCGCCGAGCTGCTGAAGGCGCTCGCCGCGATGCAGGGCAGCCTCGTGGGCGTGGTGGGCAACGTCCGCTCGAACTCCGAGAGCGTCGCGACGGCGTCCGCGCAGATCTCCCAGGGCAGCAACGACCTGAGCGCCCGCACCGAGGAGCAGGCGTCGGCGCTGCAACAGGCCGCGGCGTCGATGGAGGAACTCGGCTCCACCGTGAGCCAGAACGCCGAGAACGCGGTGTCCGCCAACCAGCTCGCGCTGGGCGCCAGCACGGTCGCGCGCAAGGGCGGCGACGTGGTGGGCGAAGTCGTCGAGACGATGAAAGGCATCAACGAGAGCTCCAGGCGCATCGTCGACATCATCGGCGTGATCGACGGCATCGCCTTCCAGACCAACATCCTCGCGCTGAACGCTGCCGTCGAGGCGGCGCGTGCGGGCGAGCAGGGCCGCGGCTTCGCCGTGGTGGCCAGCGAAGTGCGCAGCCTGGCGCAGCGCAGCGCGGACGCCGCCAAGGAGATCAAATCGCTCATCTCGGCCAGCGTCGAACGCGTCGAGCACGGCACCGCGCTGGTGGACCGCGCCGGCGTGACGATGACCGAGATCGTGGCCTCGATCGCGCGCGTGACCGACATCATGGGCGAGATCAGCGCCGCCAGCACCGAGCAGAGCACGGGCGTGGGCCAGATCAGCGATGCGATCACGCAGATGGACCAGGCCACGCAGCAGAACGCCGCGCTGGTCGAGGAAAGCGCCGCGGCGGCCGAGAGCCTGCGCGACCAGGCGCAGCAACTGGTGCAGGTCGTCGCGGTGTTCAAGCTGGACGGCGCGACCCCGATGGTGGCAGCGCCCCCGCTCAGGCCCGCCACGATCGTGAAGGCCCCGGCCGCGACGCCGGTGCACAAGGCCGCTCCGGCCGTGCGTGCGACAGGGTCCGCTGTCGTCCCCGCCGCGGCGCGTGTCGCCGTCGCCGCCGGTGCGGACGACTGGGAATCGTTCTGACGCCCTGAAGGTCGGTGGTCGCTCGACCAGGAGCGACCCGCACCGACCTCGCCGGCCAACGCTCAGAGGCTGATCGCCCGTTCCCGCAACCGGGCCAGTTGCGCCGCGTCCGGGAAGCGGCGTACGCGCAGGCGCTCGGGCACATGCTCGGTCGGCTCCATCAGGTCGCCGACGATGGCGCGCGCCGCGTCCCAGGCCACGAGAACGAGGTCGGCGGCGGCCTGGCCTTTCGGATTGAAGACGATGAATTCGGTGCGCGGCAACAGCGTGTCGACCTGGTCCGTCCAGACCGCGAAGCTCAGCGTGCCCAGGTCGTCGCGCGCCAGCATCTGGTAGGGCGCGACGTACAGGTCGACGCCGCGCCGCGCGTGCAGCGCGTCGAGCAGCTCCTTCTGGGTGTCGTTGAGGCCGGACTCGTTGCGCAGGTTGAGCAGATGCCATGCGTCGACGGCCACCAGTGGCGCGTGGGTGTCCCATTGCGTGCCGTCCAGGTGCAGCAGCTGGAACGAGAGCCAGCGCTGGTTGTTCTCCGCATGATCGCGGATGGCCTGGGCCATCCGCGCGACGCCGGCCTCGTTGCCGGCGCTGGTGAGCATCAGCGCGTTGCGGAACGGCACCGCGACGACGGGGTCGCGCACGCCGACGCGGTGGATCAGGTCGGGCAACAGGATCCGCGAGCTGTCGTAGGCGTCGCCCCATTCGCCCGACCACACGCCCTGGCCGATCTGGCGCCAGCCACCGTGTTCCGGCAGGCCGCGCAGGTTGTCCAGCGCATCGGCCAGCGCCTGGTCGAACGTGACCTGCCACTTGGGCAGCTCGGACTCGTTGACGTAGGCCATCGACGTGGGGCGGTCGCACACCAGCGCGATGACCAGGTCGCCCACCAGCGCCTTGGTGGCGGGCAGGAACTGCCTGGTCGGATCGTCGGACGCCGACAGCGTGGACAGCGCCACGATGCCGATGTCGCCGCGCCGGCGCACCACTGGCATCAGGCGCGGACGCGCCTCCTCGTAGCTGGCGGGAATGGCGTTGTCGGGCGCCAGCACCCCGTCCAGGAAGCGCTCGAGCAGCGCGGGGCGCTGGGCGCGGGGGCAGCCCTGGATGTCGTGCAGCAGGTTGCCGAGGAACAGCTTCATCTCGCCGCCGTGGAGGCGGAAGGTCATCTCGCCCTGTTCCAGGTCGACCCGCAAGTCCCGAGCGCCGCGCGAGTCGAGTTCGCGCGTGACATCCCGCGCGATCTTGGCCATCGTCGGCGCGCCGAGCAGCCTGTCCAGGAACCCCATCGACACTCCCTCTGGTGGTACTTGTCGATTGTCCACGAGGACAGGCGTCAGCGCATGGCGTCGCGTTCCTCGTTCAAGCGGGCGAGCAGGCCCGAATGGCGCACCGTGGCCGTGGCGATGGCCTGTTCCAGCACCGCTGCCTCGGCCAGCAGCGTCACCCGGCGTTTCGCGCGCGTGATGGCCGTGTACAACAGTTCGCGCGTCAGCACGCGGCTGCGCTGCTCCGGCAGCATCACCAGCACGCCGTCGAACTCCGAGCCCTGCGACTTGTGGACGGTCATCGCGAACGCAGTCTCGTGGCGCGGCAGGCGCACCGGGGCGATCGCACGAAAACCGCCCGGTGCCGCCGCGTCGGGGAAGTGCACCAGCAGTTCGCCCTGCGCGTCGGGCAGCGCGATGCCGATGTCGCCGTTGAACAGGCGCAGCACGACGTCGTTGTTCAACACCAGCACCGGCCGTCCGGCGAACCAGGGCGAGGTGCCCGGGCCCTCGGCCAATCCCGCGAGGCCCGGCGAGTGCAGCGCGGCGCGAAAACGCCGGGTCATCGCGGCGTTGAGCGCAGTCACGCCGCGCGGGCCGTCGCGCAGCGCGCACAGCACGCGGAAGGTGCCGAATGCCTCGGTGATCGCGGCCACCTGCGACGGATCGGCGGCGACGGCGCGCTGGTAGGCGGCGTAGCCGGCGTCCATCTCGTGGAGCGCGGCCTCGACGCTGGCGTGCGGCGCGTCCGCCAGCCAGGTGATGTCGGGATCCGTGGCGGCGCGCAGCCAGTCGGTCGCGGCGCGCGCTTGTCCCGTATTGACGTCGTTCGCGAGCCGGCCGATGCCGGAGTCGGCAGCGAAGCGATAGGTCTGCGTGAACCAGACGGCGCAGTCCTGCAGCGCGCTGGGCGCCGCGGCGGGCGGCGGCACGATGGCCGACGCCGGCGTGCCGGTCATCGCCGCGAGGTCGCGCACGCAGTCCGGCGTGAGTCCGGGATCGACGCTCAGCTCCGCGAACACGGCACCCGATTCGACCGCGGCCAGTTGATCCTTGTCGCCCAGGAGGATGATGCGTGCCATCGGCGGCACGGCCTCCAGCAGGTGCGTGGCGAGTGCCAGGTCGAGCATCGATGCCTCGTCGACGACCAGCGCGTCGATGGCCAGCGGATTTGAAGCGTCGTGCGTGAATCCGGCCGGCGTCGTTCCCAGCAGCCGGTGCACGGTGGACGACGTCGTCGGCATCTTGTCGCGCAGTTCTGGCGGCAGGTGCTGCGCCCGCTGGCGGATCGCGTCCGTCATGCGGGCCGCGGCCTTGCCGGTGGGCGCGGCGAGCGCGATGCGGCAGTCGGGGGCCTGCGCGATCAGGCAGGCGAGCAGGTTGACGACCGTGGTGGTCTTGCCGGTGCCGGGGCCGCCGCTGATCACGGTCAGCCGGCCGCGCAGCGCCAGCGCCGCGGCGAGCTGCTGCCAGTCGGCGGCGCCGCCGAGGCGGGCGGCGTTGGCGGAGAACAGGTCGGCCAGGCGTGCGCGAGTCGCGAGCAAGTCGGCGAGCGTGTCGGTGGCCGGCCCGGAGGTCGCAGGCGCGCCCGCGTGTCGCGCCTGCGTGAGGCGGCGGGCGAGCCGGCGCTCGTAGTCGAAGTAGCGATGCAGGTAGAGCCGGTCGTCCGCGTCGAGGATCAGCGGCAGCGCGCCGGGCGCTTCCGGCGTGCCGACGATGCCGGAGGCCAGCAGCGTCGCGCGCCAGCCCGCCAGGTCGAGGCGCGGCGGCGCGTCGTCGTCGCGTGCCGCGGCCGCGAGGGTGGCCAGCAGCAGGCACACGTGGCCCTCGCTGACGGCCAGGCTCAGCGCGGTGGCCGCCCGGCCGACGGCCGCGATCGTGGCCGCATCGGCGCCTTGCGCGGCGGCCCAGCGCGAGGCGTGCCGGGCGAAGCCGTCGGCGAGGACTTGTTCTGCGCGTTCGATCACAGGGAAACCTCCCTGCCGCGCGGCGGGCGGCGAGCGCACCCGGACCAGTGGGCGCCGCTCATGCCACCGCCTCCGCGGCGTCGAACAGCGCGGACAGGCGCGCGATCGTCGCGGTCGTCGGGCGATGGAAGAAGACGCCGGTGGGCGCGCCGTCGGCGTCGCGCCAATCGGGCCGCACGCCGCGCACGAACAGGTATACCGCGCCGCCCAGGTGGCGGTCGGGGTCGTAGTCGGCAAGGCGATGGCGCAGGTAGCGATCGAGCGCCACCAGGTAGAGCAGGTACTGCAGGTGGTAGCCCTGGTCGCGCATCGCAGCGGCCATCGCGTCCTGGCCGTAGCGCGCGGGCGTGTCGCCGAGATGGTTGGACTTCCAGTCGAGGATGAAATAGCGGCCGTCGTGCTCGAAGACCAGGTCGATGAAGCCCTTGAGGAAGCCGCGCAGCGCGGGAAAGCTCAGGCGCGGCATGGCATAGCCGTGCGCGGCGAGCGTGTCGTTGAGCGCGTCGGCGTCGAACCGGTGCGAGGGCAGGTGGAACTCCAGCTCGACCAGCCGGCGCGACGACGCCAGCGTGGCCAGGCGCAGCGGAGTCGGCGTACCGAGCGGCAGCGGCGTGTCCAGCGTGGCCTCGAGCAGGCGTGCGAGCATGCGTGCGCGCAAGGCTCCGCTCGCATCGCCGGGCGCGTCGGCCACGCCCATCGTGCGCAGCAGGCGCAGGGCGGCTTGCACCGCGGGCGCCCAGGTGGCGCGGTCGGTGAAGGTGGCCATCTCGAAGGCGTGATGGATCGCCTCGCCGGCTGCGGGGCCGCGCGGGAAATGCAGCGGATCGTCGTCGGTCGCGCGGAAGGCCGGCGTGGCGTCGGCGGCCAGCGCAGACGGTGCTTCGACGACGCGCAAGTCGTGGTCGACGCCCGAAGGGTCGTGTGCGGCGCCATGCGCGATCGCGCTGAAGCTGCCGATCCGCCAGCCGCCGGGCAGCGTGCGGGGGGCAGGCAGCGCGGCAAGGGCGTCGGGTGCGGGGCGCGGCATCTGCAGCATTGCCGCGTCGCCGCGCGGAAGCGGCGCGACGACGATCGCGCCGCTCGAGCGCTCGGCCAGCGCGGCCCAGGCGGCGGCGATGGATTCGGGGCCATTCTTGTGCTCGAACCACTCGTCGGGCGTCATGCCGGCGCCGGCCACGAGCCAGTTCAACAGGCTGCGTGCGCTGCCGGTGGCGCTCGGATAGCGGCCCGCCGTGCGGTAGCAGCCGGCGACGATCACGCAGCGGTGCACCGCGCGCGTCAGCGCCACATAGGCAAGGCGCAGCGTCTCGGCGGATTCCTCGAGCTTGAGGCGTTGCTTGATCTCCTTCTGAAGCGCCTCGTCGCGGAATTCGTGGCCGTAGTCGATCACGGCCTGGCCCTCGGCGTCGTGGTATGCGAGGCCGGTGAGGCCGTCGCCGCGCCTGCCGCGCGACGCGCTCCACAGGAACGGGCAGAACACCACCGGGTACTCGAGTCCCTTGGACTTGTGGATCGTGACGATCTGGACGAGGTTCTGGTCCGACTCGAGGCGCAGTTGCGTCGCGTCGTCGATGTCGGGCGAGACGCGCTGCGAGCGAAACCAGCGCAGCAGGGTGTCCGGCGCCGCGTGTCGCTCGCCGGCCTCGTGCAGGCACTCGATCAGGTGCAGCAGGTTGGTGAGCCGGCGCTCGCCGTCGGGACGCGAGAGCAGCCGGCCGGCCACCTGTTCGGCGGCCAGCCATTGGCGCAGCATGAAGCCGACGCCGCGCTGCAGCCAGACGTCGCGCCAGCCGGCAAAGCGTTGCACCGCGGCCAGCAGCGCCGTCTCGTCGTCGGCCAGGGCGGCGATGGCCGCGGCGTCCTGGCCCATCAGTTCGGTGGACAGCGCCGCCTTCAGCGTGCGCTCGCGCGCCGGCTCGAGGATGGCGGACAGCACGCGATCGAGCTCCTCGGCGTCGCTGCTGCGAAACACGCTGGCCTGCGACAGCTCGACGCTGCCGACACCGCGTGCCGTCAGCGCCTGGCGGATCTGCGTGCCCTGCGCGTTGCTGCGCACCAGCACCGCAATGTCGCCGGCTGCCAGCGGCCGGGCGTCGGGCGCCTGCCCCAACGCGGCCTCGCCGCGCTGCGCCGCGGCGAGCAGGCGCGCGATCTCGGTGGCCGTGGCGGCGACCACCGCGGACATCGCCTCGCGCTGGAACATGGGCTCGCCGTCGTCGCCCGGCGGCAGCGTCCAGACCTGCAGCGGCGCGGACGGCGCGCTGGTATCGATGAGCGGCTGGCGCGGCTTCTTGCCGAAGCGCACCTCCTGGTAGCCGAGCCCGTCCAGCATGAACGCGCGCGGGTTGGCGCCGAACAGCGTATTGAGGGCGCGGATCAGCGGCTCGCTGGAGCGCTGGTTCTCGGCCAGCGAGTAATGCGCGATCGCGTGATCGCCTGCCGCGAGATAGGTCTGCAGGTCGGCGTTGCGGAAGCTGTAGATCGCCTGCTTCGGGTCGCCGACGAAGAACAGCGGTGCCTGGGACAGCGTGTCGTCGGTGGGCGTCGTGTAGATGGTCTTGAAGATCGAGAACTGCAGCGGATCGGTGTCCTGGAACTCGTCGATCAGCGCGGCGGGGAAACGCTTCTTCAGCTCACCGGCGAGCCAGGGCGAATCGCCGCGCGTGAGCCGGTCGTGGAGGTTGAAAAGCATGTCGTCGAATGCGATCACGCGCTGGCGGCGCTTGGCCTCGCGCTGCGCGCGCGTGCCTTCGTCCAGCAGGGCCTTCAGCAGTGCCAGGCGACCATAGGCCAGCGCCTGCTGGGCCTGTGCGCGCAGGTCCAGCAGGCGCTGCGCGACGTCGAAGAACTCATGCAGCGGCGTCACTTGCTTCTTCTTCGTGGCCGCGGCGAGCTTGGCGGCGCCCAGCAACTCCAGCTTGGGCGCGACGATGTCCAGCGCCGCCAGGCCGTCGTCGGCCCGCAGCAGCTCGTCCCAGCCGGCGAAGGCCGCGCGCACGGTTTCTTCCTTGTAGCTGACGGCGCTCAGTGCGACCAGCGAGCGCTGCAGCAGATCCTCGATCGCCTCGCGCTGGTCGTGCCAGACCTGGTGTGCGACGGCGTGGGTCGCGGCGAGCTCGTCGGAGGGGATGCGTCGCGCACGCTCCAGGTCGTCGGGCCAGGCCGCGCGGGCCATCGGCTTGGAGAGGTGGCGCTTGAGCAGCGCCGCGAAGCCCTTGGGCGAATCCTTGCTGGTGACGAGATGGCCGGCCAGGCCCGCGTCGAGGTCGTCGGCGGCGATGCGGCGACGCCAGAAGTCGTTGGCGGCCTCGGCCACCCAGCCGGCGTCGTCGCGCACCAGGTCCAGCGCGAGCGGCATCTGCGCGGTGAACGGCGTGTCGGCCAGCGCGCGCTGGCAGAAGCCGTGGATCGTGAAGATGGCCGCCTCGTCGAACGTGGCCAGCGCCAGCTCCAGGCGCGTGAGCATGTCGTCGGTCTGCAGGCCGTGCTTGTCGCGCGCCGTGCGCAGGAGGCGCTCGACGAAGTCGTCGCCGCCCCCCGGCGTCTCGCCGGCCTTCTCGGCGCGCAGCCAGGCGAGCGTGTCGACGATGCGCTGGCGGACGCGTTCGCGCAATTCGGCGGTGGCGGCGTTGGTGAAGGTCACGACCAGGATGCGCTGCACCTCCAGCCGGCCCTCGAGCAGCAGGCGCAGGTACAGGCCGCAGATGTTCCAGGTCTTGCCCGTGCCTGCGGAGGCCTCGATCTGGCGGATGCCCGCGAGCGGACATTCGAAGACGTCGAGGGGCTCGAAGACGTGGCGCGAAGTCATTCGACCTCCAGGCACGCGAGCAGGGGCTCGAAGACGGTCGCCGCGTTGGCGTAGAACGCGTCGACGGCCTCCGGCGAGAACGGATCCGGGCGGCCGCGCAGCGCGAGCCGGTAGCCGGCGTCGTTGCCTTCGGCGTACTCGTTGAAGCCACCCGGCCGGAACGCCGCGATCGCCTTCGAGGGGCCTTGGCGGTCGCCGTTGATCCACTCCCACGCGGCGCGCGGGAAGAACGCCAGGGGCTCGCGCAAGCCGCGTGCGTAGAGGCGGACCAGCGCCTCGAGCGCCGCCTGCGGCGCATCGCATTCGGTGAGGAAGAAGCGGCCGTCGCGCGCGATGCCGGTGGTCACGGGCAGCACGCCGGCGGGCGCGCCCGCGCACACCAGGAGGTGCGGCAGCCACGCGTCGAGATAGTCGAACGACGTCTGCTTCGCGTAGCGATGGCGCAGCAGCCCGCGCGGGCGCAGATCGGCGAACTCGCCATGCAGGCGCCAGGGCTGGCCGTCGATGTCGACGCTGATCTCCACGGCGTGCGGCGGCAGCACCGGCTGCTGCGTGTGCTCGCGCACCTGCTCGGCGAACTCGCGCAAGCCGTTGAGTTCACGCTCGAGGAAGCGCATGCCGAAGCCGCCGGTCGGGACGGCGATGCCGGCGAGCGCGAGCGTGCGCGCGGCCTCCGGCGCCAGGCCTTCGAGCAGCGCGGGCAGCAGCAGGCGCGTGAGCGGCGCTCGGCCGCTGTTGTCCGGCACGAAGGGTTCATCGTCCTGCAGCGCCTCGTCCTCGCGCCGCAGCGCCACGCCCAGGCGTTGTTCCAGCAGGAAGCGGCACGGGTTGCGGAAGAAGGCCGCGAGCCGTGCCAACGGCACGTCGCGCCATGCTGCGTCGACGGGTGGCAGGGGCCTGGCGATGAACGGCGCGGCGAGGGTCGATGCGACCTCGTCGTCGTCGTGGTCGTCCCAGTCGTCGTTCCCGCCCGCCGGGCCTGCCGCCGCCGCGGCCGGCGCGGCGAGGCTTTGCCGCAGCGCCAACGCGTAGTCGGCCTGGAAGCTGCGCACGCGCTGGTCCGGCGCGGCGACGTCGAACGCCTGGGCCGCGAACGGTTGCAGCGGGTGTTCGACGACCAGCGCGCGGCGCGCCTGCGCGCGTGACGTGGCGCTCGCGGGCGCGTGCGCCAGCGCGGGGATGAGGCTGTCGAGCAGCTCCGCCACCAGGACCGACGCGGGCCGCGGCGAGTTGTCGCGCACGCTGCGGCCGGCGTAGCTCAGGTGCAGCCGCTCGCGCGCGGCGAGCAGCAGGTCGAGGAACACGTTGCGCTCGTCGAAGCGGCGCTGGCGGTCGCCGCGCCGCGGCGCCAGCGCCATCAGGTCGAACTCGGCGGGGCGCGCCGCGGTGGGGAAGGCGCCGTCGTCGAGGCCGATCGCGCAGACGACGCGAAACGGGACGTTGCGCAGGCTGTTCATCGCCGCAAAGGTGATCATGCCGGTAGGCACGCCGCCGCGCGCCGGATCGTCGAGCGCGTGTTCGAGCGCGGCGCGCACGACGTCGAACGCCAGCGGAGTGTCCAGCCCGCTGCGACGCCACTGGTCGGCCAGCTTGGCGATGGCCTCGTCGACCTCGCGCAGGTCTTCGAGCTCGGCATCGGCGGGCGCGACGAAGGCGCGCACGGCGTCGGCCAGGATGGCGGGCCAGTCGGCGGGCGCGTGCGGGCGCGTGACGCGGTCGCGCAGCGCCTTCAGCGCGTCGACGTAGCGCCAGAAGGCGCCCAGCGTGAGCGCGCCCGAACCTTCGGCGTCGCCTGCCGGCAGGCGGTCCTGGAATGGCGTGCGCAACTGGTCGGGCAGGGCGTAGCCCAGGAACAGTCGATCGAGGCCGTCGGCGAAGCTGTGGCGGGCCTGCGCCGGCACGTCGAAGCCGCCGCGGTGCTCGGCGTCGAGCGCCCAGTGGATGCCCGCGTCCACGAGCCAGTCGCGGATCTGGTCGAGCTCGTCCTCGGCCAGGTCGAAGCGGCGCGCGACGACCGGTTGCTGCAGCAGGCCGAAGACGTTGTTGACGGCGAAGCGCGAGGCCAGCAGCGCCAGCGCGTCCAGCAGCGCGCGCGCCGGAGCGTTGACCTGGGCGCGGGCGCGGCCGCTGATCGCATAGGGCAGGTGGCGCTCGCGCGGGGCGGTGCCGAAGATCGCATCGATCAACGGCGCGGCGGCGTCGAGATCGGGCGTGACGACGAGGATGTCGCCCGGCTGCGGTGCGTCGGGGCCGGCCATCAGCGCGAGCAGCCGGTCGTGCAGCACCTCCAGCTCGCGGGTGAGCGAGTGGCAGACGTGCACCTCGATGCTGCGGTCGCCCGCCAGCGCCGCGAGCGAAGCCGGCGCGAGTTCGGTCATCTCGAGGATGGCGTCCTGCACCGCGCCGAGCATGCTGCGCGAACCGGACAACGTGAACCTGGCGTCCTCGACCACGCCTTCGGCCGCGGCGTCCACCAGCAGGCTCAGCGCCGATCTCGTCTGCTGGCCCCAGGCCGCGAGCAGCGCGTTGCCTGCCTCGTGATAGTCGGATTGCCCGCGCGCCGCGAGGTAGGCGAGGCGCCGCGGCTCGACGACGTCGAACCAGAACTCCTGGCAAGGGTTGAGCACGTAGACGTGCAGGTCGACGTGCGTGCCCAGGCGTCGAAGCAGTTCCAGGTGCACCGGCGGCAGCGTCGGCAGCGCGAAGACGTGGGCGCTGGCGGGCAGGCGGCCCGTGCCGGCCAGGCCGATGCCCCGGGCGTCGAGCAGCTCCAGCAAGGCCAGGATCGGGTGGCGGCCGTCGCTGGCGGTCTCGGCGGCGAGTCGGCGCCACAGCGCGGCCTGCCAGCGCTGGTCGAGCGCGGCGCCGTCGTCCGCGCCGGTGTCCTTGCCGGAAAGAGCGATCGTCTCGCCGCGGAACCACGCTTCCATCCACTCCGGACGGTAGGTGAGGTACTGGTCGAACAGGCCGGCCACGCGCTGGGCGAGCTCGTGGCGCATCACGGCGTCCGCCTGGTCCAGCCAGGCCGACAGGCGCGGCTGCGCCGTCGCCCAGGCGGGGTCCTCGAACGCGGCGAGGATGCGCCAGGCGAACACCTCGGCCTCGAATTGCGCGGCCTTGTCCAGCTCGGGCAGCAGGCGCTCGGTCTGCTGCCAGAGCCAGCGCGCCAGGTACGAGAAATTGACGTTGGCGCAGACGCCCTGGCGTCGCGCCAGCTCGATGATCAGGCGGCGCGTGATGGCCGCGCTCGGCACGATGACCTCGTCGGCCTCGAAGGCCGAGCGACCCGGCGCCTGCTCGCCCAGGCGGCGGACGAGCTCGTCGGCGAGGGTCTCGAAGCGGTTGGCGAAGTGGAGGGTCAGCATTCAGGGCAGGGAGGACGTTGCGCCGATTGTGACGGCACCGCGGACGACTGCCCGCGGCTTTTCAGTCCCGATATCCTGGCCCCCTACCGGCTCAGCGCGTGAGCCAGCCGATGCCACCGAAGCCTCAGTTCGCCGATTCGACCGAGCCGGAGCCCGAGACGCGGCGCGAGACGTCGTGCGGGTGGCCGGAGTAGGTGATGTCGCCCGAACCGGCGACCCGGGCGTCGATCGCCTCGGTCGCGTTGACGTGCGCGTCGCCCGAGCCGCTGATGCTCACGCTGACCTTCCTGGCCGCGAAGTTGCGGGCGTTGATGTCGCCGGAGCCGGCGACGCCGAAGCGCGCTTCGTCGGCCGTGCCCGAGATCACGACGTCGCCCGAACCGGCGATGCTCAGCGCGAACGATCCCACCTGCGCGCTGTCGATCTGCAGGTCGCCGGAGCCGGCGATCGTGGATTCGAACCGGGGGCCGGACAGCTTGTCGATGTGCAGGTCGCCGGAGCCGTGCTGCCGGGCGGCCGTCAGCGACGTGAACACGACGTCCACGACGACGTTGTGGTGCGTGCTGAAGCTGCTGCCCTTCTTCATGCGCACGACCAGGGCGTCGCCCTCGACGGTCGTCTCGATCATCGGCTCGATGTTGTCGTCGGCGTGCACGCTGACGCTGGGCGTCGTGCCCTGGCGGGCGTGGACGTCCACCGAGCTGTCCAGGCGCAGCACCGTGAACGCGCCGACCGGGCGTGCCACGTTGACTTCCTTGCCGGAGCCGGTCACGGTGTGGGCGTCGCCGCTGAACAGGTTGATCGTGACGGCGTACGCGGGAATCGGCATCGCGAAGGCCGCAAGGACGGCGGCGGTGGTGACGGCCAGCGTTGCGACGAGGTGGGTGGCGTTGGCGGTGAGGCGACGCATGTCGAGGCTCCTGGTGTTCGTTGTTGAAGCAATGGAGCGACTGTAGGGAGCCCGACGGGGGCTGTCGCGGGCCAGGCGACGTGCTGTGCCCCGGGGGCGACCAAACGTCGGTTGGCGCGACGAACCGCGGCCGCTCAGGCGGGGGTGGCAGGGTCTGGCGCGTCCCCGCCGGGCTGCCAGCGGCCGTCGACCAGGGTCTCGTAGGGCTTGAACTGCACCTTGTAGGCCATCTTGGGGCTCTCGGCGATCCAGTAGCCCAGGTACAGGTAGGGCAGCTTCAGCGAGCGCGCCTGCTCGATCTGCCACATGACGGCGTAGGTGCCGAAGCTGCCGCGCACGCCCGGGTCATAGAAGGTGTAGACCGCGGACAGGCCGTCGCTGAGGATGTCGGCGATCGCCACCATGCGCAGGGCGCCGGGCGTGCTGCCGTCGTCGGGCTCGCGGAATTCGATCAGCCGGGTGTTGACGCGGCTCTGCAGCAGGAACTGGGTGTACTGGTCGACGCTGTCGTGGTCCATGCCGCCGCCGGCGTGGCGTCCGGCCTGGTAGCGCAGGTACAGGTCGTAGTGCTCGGGAACGAAGGCGAGCCGCATCACCCGCACCTTCAGGTTGGCGTGCGCCAGCCAGGCGCGGCGCTGGCTGCGGGTGGGCTCGAAGCCGTCGACCGGCACGCGCATCGGCACGCAGGCCCGGCAGCGGTCGCAATAGGGCCGGTACGTGAAGACGCCGCTGCGCCGGAAGCCGGTCGATACCAGCGCCGAATACGCCTCGGCGTGGATCAGGTGCCCCGGCGTGGCCACCTGGGATCGCGCCATCCGCCCGGGCAGGTAGCTGCACGGGTAGGGCGCGGTTGCGTAGAACTGCAACGACGCGAAGGGTGCTTCCTTCGGATGGGTCACGGCGGCAGGGGGGCGCTAGGCTGTTCGGGTGGGGGATCGGTGGGAGCGCCGAGATCCAGCGTGCTCCACATGCGGAAATCATAGGCCCAGACGGGCGCCGGCGCGCGCGCCACCAGCGCCTGCACCTGGCGCTCGAAGTCCGCGCGCGGGATCGGCGCGGCGCCCAGGCTGGCAAGGTGGCCGGTGGACTGCTGGCAGTCGATGGCGGGCATCGCGTGCCAGCGGCAGAACGCGACCAGGCCGGCCAGCGCGATCTTGGACGCGTCGGTGCGGTGCGAGAACATCGATTCGCCGAACATCATCCGGCCCAGGTTGACGCCGTAGAGCCCGCCGGCGAGCTCGCCGTCGATCCAGGTCTCGACGCTGTGGACGTCGCCCGCCTCGGCCCAGGCGCCGTAGGCGGCCTGCATTTCCGGCACGATCCAGGTGCCGTCCTGGCCGTCGCGCGGCATGCGGGCGCATTCGGCCATCACGCGCGCGGGGTCGTGGTCCAGGCGCAGCTCGCAGCGGGGCGACCGCAGGAAGCGGCGCAGCGTCTTGCGCAGCGAATGCGACAGCCTGAAGTCGTCGGTGCGCAGCAGCATGCGCGGGTCGGGCGACCACCACAGCACGGGCTGGCCGGGGCTGTACCAGGGAAACACGCCGTGCGAATAGGCGTTGCGCAGGCGGGCGATGGCGAGCCCTCCGCCGGCCGCCAGCAGTCCCGGCGCCTCGGAACGATCGTCCAGCGCGCAGGAAGTGGGTGGTAGCGGCGTATCAGCTTGCAGCCAGGGGATCGCCATGACTGAAAGGATACTTCGCGGCGCGCCCGCGCCGGCGCGCGAAGGCGTCCCCGCGCGCAGCCACGCCGCAGCGCGCGCGAGGGCGCGCACTGCCGGCGTGGTGACCGCGGATCAGAACTGGATGCCGTTCTTGGCTGGCGGGGGGAGCAGCGAAGCCGGGGCCGGGGCGGAGGCGGCCGGTGCCGCGTCGTTGCCGGTCGCGTTGGCTGCCGTCTTCGTGCCCGGCGTCGCGCTGTAGGGAGCCAACGGCATCGCCGGCGGCCAACTGTAGCCAGCCAGGTGGCCTTGCGCCGGGTAGCCGGCGGCGTCGAGGTAGCCCGACAGGTCGCTGGACGAGTAGCCCTTGACCGTCTGGCTGCCGATGGCCATCACCGGGAACGTCGAGCCGCCGAAGCGCGACTGGAACGCGTCGAAGTCGGGTTCCGTGGTGACCGAGTATTCGTTGAACGGTACACCGCGCGTGCGCAGGGCCTGGCGCGCCTGGTCGCAGGCCGAGCAGTTCTTCGTGGAGTACAGCGTGACGGGGTACTTCGCCATCGCCTGGCGCGTCTCGAACGGCATGCCGGCGCCAACGCCCGCGGCGGCGGTGCCCTTGGACGGGCGGATGTCCTGCGCGGTGGGCGGCTTGTCGGTGTAGGTGACCTTGCCGTCCGGACCGACGATCTTGTACTGCGCCAACGCGCCGACCGTCACACCGCCGAGCAGCATCGCCACGGCGGCGAGGCGCGCGAGGCGGGCCGGACGAATGGCGGCGCGAGAAGTGGTTTTCAGGTTGTTCATCGTGGCAGTGTGCGTAAGGAAAAGGAGATCAAGCTGCGGCAAGAGGCTGCGGGCCGTCCTGGTTCAACGCGCGAACCGGCGTCGCGGCCGACCGCGTTTCGCCAACGGCGCGAGCCGTGGAGCGACCGGGTTGGCCGCTTCAGGCCGCCATCATGCAGCGATTCCGAGGTGGCGCAGCATGGCATCGATGCTGGGAGCCCGGCCGCGGAACGCCTTGAAGCTTTCGAGGGCATCGCGGCTTCCCCCCACTTCCAGGATCTCGCGGCGATAACGGCGGCCCGTGTCGAGATCCAGCACCCCGGATTCCTCGAACGCGCCGAACGCATCCGCCGACAATACCTCGGCCCAGGTGTAGCTGTAGTACCCGGCGGCGTAACCACCGCCAAAAATGTGTGAAAAGCTGTGCTGAAAACGGTTGAACGCAGGGGGTACCAGCACGGCGATCTCCGCGCGCACGGCGTCCAGCGTCGCCTGGACGCGGGCGGCGGCGCCCGGTTCGGAGTGGATCAGCATGTCGAACAGCGCGAACTCAACCTGGCGCAGCGTCTGCATGCCGCTCTGGAAGTTGCGGGCCGCGAGCATCTTGTCGAACAGCGGGCGCGCCAGCGGGGCGCCGGTATCGACGTGCTCGGTGAGCTGCTGCAGCACGTCCCATTCCCAGCAGAAGTTCTCCATGAACTGGCTGGGGAGCTCGACGGCGTCCCACTCGACGCCGGAGATGCCCGACACGCCCAGTTCCTCCACCTGCGTGAGCATGTGGTGCAGCCCGTGGCCGAACTCGTGGAACAGCGTGATGACGTTGTCGTGCGTGAGCAAGGCCGGACGCCCGTTGACCGGCGCGGCGAAGTTGCACACGAGGTGCGCCACCGGCGTCTGCAGCGCCCGGCTGTCGGCGCGCAGCCAGCGCGACCGGGCGTCGTCCATCCAGGCACCCGGGCGCTTGCCGGCGCGCGCGTAGAGGTCGAGGAAGAACTCGCCCACCAGCGTGCCGTTGCGCTCGATCCGGTAGAAGCCGACGCTCTCGTGCCACGCCGGGCCCGAGGAGGCGACGATCCTGACTTCGAACAGCGTCTCGATGATGCGGAACAAGCCCTCGAGCACCTTGGGCAAGGTGAAGTACTGGCGCACCTCTTCGTCGCTGAACGCGTAGCGGGCCTCCTTCAGGCGCTCGCTGGCGAACGGCACGTCCCAGGCCTGCAGCTCGGCGAGGCCGAGTTCCTGGGCCGCGAACTCGCGCAGCTCGGCGAGGTCGGCGGCGGCGCTCGGACGCGCGCGCCCGCCCAGGTCGCGCAGGAAGGCGACGACCTCGGCCGGCGAGCCGGCCATCTTGGGCACCAGCGACAGCTTGGCGAAGCTGCCGTAGCCCAGCAGCTCGGCCTCCTCCTGGCGCAGCTCCAGCAGCTCGCGGATGACCGGCGTGTTGTCGCGCTCGGCCGGGCCGGCGTCGCTCGCGCGGGTGACGTAGGCGGTGTACAGCGTCTCGCGCAGCGCGCGGTTGCGGCACATCTGCATCACCGGCAGGTAGCTGGGAAAGTGGAGCGTGAGCTTGCAGCCGTCCTTGCCGTCTTCCTGCGCGGCCGCGCGCGCGACCGCGATGGCGTCCGCGGGCACGCCCGCGAGGTCGGTCTCGGGCACGACCAGCGAGTAGCCGTCGGTGGCGTCGAGCACGTGCTCGGAGAACTGGCGCGACAGCTCGGCCAGGCGTTCCTGGATGGCCGAGTAGCGGGCCTTCTGCGCCCCGCGCAGGTCGGCGCCCCCCAGCTTGAAGTCGCGCAGCCAGTTGTCGAGCGCCTTGCGCCGCACCGGGCCCAGGCGGGCCGCGTCGGCGCCGGCGTCCACGGCGCGGTACTTGGCGTACAGGCGCTCGTCGGCACCCTGGCGCGTGAAGAATTCGGTGATGCGCGGCAGGTTCTCGGCGTGCGCGGCGCGCAGTTCCGGGGTGTCGGCGACGCCGGTGAGGTGTTCCACCGCGCGCCACGCGCGCGACAGGCGCTCGGTGGCGACGGTGAACACGGCCGACATCGCGTCGAAGTCGGGCGGCACGTCGGGGCCGACGACGCGTTCCAGCGCCGCATCGGCTGCGGCCAGCAACACGTCCATGGCCGGGGTGACGTGCTCGGGCAGGATCGAATCGAAGGCGGGCAGGCCGGGGTTGTCGAGCAGGGGATTCTTCATGACAAGGCTGCGGTGGAGGCGTGCTCGTGGATTCGGTTTCGCGCAGGTCGAGTTCGGCTGCGCGCGACGGTTCGCCTCGAATGTACCCTTCGCTGCGGGAATCCAGCGGGTAACCAGGCCCCTAAACCGGGCGTTCGGCTGGCACGGTCCGCAAGCGTGCCGGCCCTGCGGTTCACGCCGCAGTCCGCTCCGCGGATTCGATCGTGTTCATCAGCAGCATGGTGATGGTCATCGGCCCCACGCCGCCCGGCACGGGCGTGATGAACGAGGCGATCGGCGCGACCGACGCGAAATCGACGTCCCCGCACAGCTTGCCTTCCTCGTTGCGATTGATGCCCACGTCGATGACGATGGCGCCCGGCTTGACCATGTCGCCGCGCAGCGTGTCGCGGCGGCCAGTGGCCACCACGACGATGTCGGCCTGGCGCGTGTGCGCGCCGATGTCGGCGGTGGCGCTGTGGCAGATCGTCACGGTCGCGTTGGCCTGCAGCAGCAGCAACGCCATCGGCTTGCCCACGGTGTTGCTGCGGCCGATGACCACCGCGTGCTTGCCCCTGATCGGGACGCCCGTGCTCTCGATCAGCTTCATGCAGCCGTAGGGCGTGCACGGGCGGAAGCCGGGCAGGCCGGCCATCAGGTCGCCGGCGCTCTGCACCGAGTAGCCATCGACGTCCTTGGCCGTGGAGATGCGCTCGATCACCTTCTGCGGGTCGATGTGCCTGGGCAGCGGCATCTGCACCAGGATGCCGTGGATGGACGGGTCGGCATTGAGCGCGTCCAGGCGCGCCATCAGTTCGGCCTCGGTCATGCTCGCGTCGTACTTCTCGAGCACCGAGTGCACGCCGGCGTCGGCGCAGGCCTTGACCTTGTTCTTCACGTAGGTGGCCGACGCCGGATCCTCGCCGACCAGGATCACGGCCAGGCCGGGCTGGTGGCCGCGGGCGGTGAGGGCGGCGGCGCGTTGCGCGACTTCGGCGCGGATCTGCCGGGACAGCGCGACGCCGTCGATCAGTTGTGCGGTCATGGGCTGGGTTCCTTCAAACCGGTGCAATGGCGATTGGTCTTCGAAATGCAAGAGGCCGCTTCGTCAGCGGCCTCTCATGTGCAGTTAGCTAGCCTGGCCGGCGAGCGCTCGGCCGCCCGGAGCGAGCCGGCTGAGCCCCTCGGGGGCGGGGAGCGGAGCGAGCCCAGGCCGTCACTCAGTCTTTCTTGTTGGACGGCGCGCCCAGGGCAATCTTGAGCAGGTCGGCCACCGTGTTGGCGTTCAGCTTCTCCATGATGTTGGCGCGGTGCGCCTCCACCGTCTTGATGCTGATGCCCAGGTCGTCGGCGATCTGCTTGTTGAGGCGGCCGGCGACGATGCGTTCGAGCACCTGGGCCTCGCGCGTGGTCAGGCGCTGCAGCAGCGCGTCGCGGCTGGCCTGTTCCTGGTGCTGCGAGAACGCCGAGCGGGCCTGGTCGAGCATGCGTTCGACCAGCGAGACGAGGTCGTCTTCCTTGAACGGCTTCTCGATGAAGTCCATCGCGCCCTTCTTCATCGTCGACACCGCCATCGGCACGTCGCCGTGGCCCGTGACGAAGACGATGGGCAGCGGGCTCTTGCGCTCGATCAGCCGATCCTGCAGCTCCAGGCCGTTCATGCCGTCCATGCGGATGTCGCAGATGACGCAGGCCACTTCGCGCGGGTCGAAGCGCGACAGGAACGACTCGGCGGAGTCGAAGCACTTGACGCGGTAGTCCTTGCCCTCGAGCAACCACTGCAGCGAATCGCGAACCGCCTCGTCATCGTCGACGACGTAGACGGTACCTTTTTTCGGGATCAGGCTCATTCAGTAAAGCTCCGTGCTTCGCACTATGCTGTTGCGCCCTCGGGCCGCCGGGCAGGCTCACGAGTCGTTGTCATTCGCGCTGGGTTCGACGCCGGCCTCGAACGTGCTGAGCGCGTTCGCGGAATCGACCCGTTGCGTTGTCTCGACAGGCAGGGTGAACGAGAAACTGCACCCCACTACCGTGGTGCCATTGTAGAGGTTCTGCGCGCGGATCCGGCCCCGGTGCGACTCGATGATGGAGCGGCACAACGACAGTCCGATGCCCATTCCTTCCACTTTCGTCGAGAAGAATGCTTCATAGAGGCGGTTGAGGACGTCGTCCTTGAGGCCCGGGCCCTTGTCGTTGACGCTGAATTCGATGACGCCGCCTTCGTCCGGCGTGTAGCGCGGCACCACGCGAAGCTCGATGTGGCGGCGCAGCAAAGGCAGTTGCGCGCCGTCGATCGCCTCGGCCGCGTTCTTCAGCAGGTTCAGCAGCACCTGTTCGATCAGGATCGGGTCGACCAGCAGCGGCGGCAGGCGCTGCGCCACGTAGACCTGGATGCCCACGTTGCGCCGGCGCAGCTCGATGCTGGCGAGCTCCACCGCGTCGTCCACCATCTCGCGCGCCTGCGCCACCTGGCGCTGCGGCTCGCGCCGTTTCACGAAATTGCGGATGCGGTGGATGATGTGGCCGGCGCGTTCGGCCTGCTTGGCCGTCTTCTGCAGCGCCGAGATCAGGTCTTCCGTGTTGATGGACTCGTTGCGCACGCGCGAGACCATGCCGCTGCAGTAGTTCGAGATGGCCGTCAGCGGCTGGTTTAGCTCGTGGGCCACCGACGAGGCCATCTCCCCGACGGCGATCAGGCGGCTCGTGAAGTGCGCCCGGTCGGCCTGCTGCTGCGCCAGTTGCTCGGCGCGCAGGCGGGCCGTGATGTCGGTGGCGATCAGCATCTGCGCGAGGCGGCCATCGGTCCATTGCAGGTAGCGCGCGCGGACGTCGAACCACTTGTCGAGCGACTCGACGAACACCTCCCGCGGCGAGGTGCCGGCCTCGGTGAGCTCGTTCTGCGGCAGGCCGCCGTAGCCGTCGACGCCGTCCTCGGTGTCCAGGTCCGCGGGCGGCACGCTGGCGTCGATGCCGCCGGCCAGCACGGCGTGGATATGGGCGTCGGAGCCGAACCACAGCCGGTACGAGCGGTTGGCGAACAGCAACTGGCCCTGCTGCACCGACAGCACCGAGACCGCCGCGTCCAGGCCCTCCAGCACCGTCGTGAAGCGCTCATGCGAGGCGGACAGCTGGTCGCGCACGCGCTTGGCCTCGGTGATGTTGGTGACCGAGGTCATCCAGCCGGTCTGCACGCCCTTGGCGTCAATCAACGGCGACACGTACATGCGCGCGTCGAACACCGACGAATCCTTGCGCATGATGCGCACCTCGATGCCGCCGGCCGGGCTGCGCCCCTGAAGCTCCTGCTGCAGCAGGCGGGAGTTCTCCTCGATCCGGTCTTGCGGCCAGTGCGGGAACGGCGGCAGCTTGCCCACCAGCTCGTTGTCGGCGAAGCCGGTCATCGCGCAGAACGCCGGGTTCACGTAGGTGATGCGGCCCTCCATGTCCATCGCGCGCATGCCGGTGAGCATGGAGTTCTCCATCGCGCGCCGGAAGTTGGTCTCGTGCACCAGCGCGCCCTGGATCTGCGCGCGCCGGCGCACGTGGCGCCAGGTGCCCAGCAGCATCCACACGGTCAGGCCCGACAGCGCCAGCACCATCCAGAACAGCGAATTGGAGATCAGGCCGATCGACGTGCGGTAGCCGAGGCCGCGCAGGATCAGGCCGTTGGACGCCGGCGCGAGCGGCGCCTCGAACGCGATCGACGGCACCGCCGACGGCCGGCCCGGCATCGAGGTGATGGTGCTGGCGAGCAGTTCCTCGTGCTCGTCGAGCACCTCGATCGCGCGGCGCTTGGTCACCTCCTCGGGCACCGCGTGGCGCAGCAGCGCCTCGATGGAGTATTCGGCCACCAGCGTGCCGACGAAGGCGGTGTGCGAGATCAGCG
>Ga0307516_10002825_pt1 | contig 22888 bp, 26 predicted proteins | sample 19_EM_MG_FD_203310 | JGI IMG/M metagenome (GOLD analysis project Ga0307516, IMG submission 203310) | Populus trichocarpa ectomycorrhiza microbial communities from riparian zone in the Pacific Northwest, United States - 19_EM | ecosystem: Host-associated > Plants > Roots > Unclassified | place... | reverse complement strand
GAAAACTTCTCTCGCTTGCAAACGCTTCACTTCATCATCGGTGGCGTAAGTCCGTATCTCTTGAGTAAACCGAAGTTAAACACCCCCTGCTTTGCAGGCCACCTTTAATTTCACACCTGATGCGCAACGTTGGCCGCGCGCTCTCAACACTGCCATTGATGGCAAGTCGGATGCGATCTATCTTGTCGTTGCTGATATCGGGTCCCGCTCTGGCGAGGGTCTTGACTTCATACTGGGTCAGGTATGGTTGGAGAGGTTTTATAGTGTGTATGATTCGGGAAATAAACGGGTTGGGATCGCGTATACGGAGCATACCTCGGGTTTGAGTAATGAGAGAAGGTGAACGAGAACATTCTCTGTTTCACTACGGACAATTCTTGTCGCTTTCCTTATCGTGGAGGAGTCCAAGTATCTGGTTGTGTATGGCAGTCGATACTTTCATTCTGATAATATAGCTTCCTCAGTGCTCCACAATGCTCTAGTATGATACTTATGTGGCAGCAATATAAATGACAGTCGTGGTCTTCACATCGGTACACCATCATTGGCCGGAAACTTGGAGCGAAGGAGCGTCAAAAGTGGCGCTTTGAGACGAGACATGGGTGCGCTTAGTGCGAGAATACCAATACCCGAGTTGCGTCGAGCGTATAGTACATCCTTGTGCGTGGATATATATTAATTTGACAGGTCATGTATTTCGCTCCGTCCAAGGAGCCCCTCCAATCTGTTTAAAAGCCTCAGTACGCGTCGAGCAAAAGAATGAGGTCAGAAACGGACCTGCCCGAGGAAAGCATCAATTTGATCACCATCTTCCATACTGACCTATCCATCACAAATTGCCAACCTCTCCTAGGACTATAGGGCTCAGCCACTCACTGCTGCGGGGGTTTCGTCTGGCTTCAATCGCGCGCCCTCAAATGTGAATCTCATTGTTCCTGGTCAACCAGGTGCAAGAGTGATTAATTGAGCATAAAGTCGGACATAAAAAGATCAAAGCACCTGGATCCTTTGCGAACCGTTTCTGAAAACGCGCCCCATTAGTGAGGACCGCGATGCTAGCGTAAGGCACTTACCTCAGCAGCCTCAAAGATCTTTTTGAAACTCATATTCGCCTTCACCTTCACCGTTATAGCTGTGGACAAACGCCGAACGTACATTACCGGGGGCGATCTCGAGTTGTTCTCAGGAGAAGAAATGATGATACGCACATGTGCCCTCGTAGGTGATGTTGAGGTTGAGCTTGGGTTTAACATCCTCAGGTTCCTGCGACATCGAGAGTTGTGGTGAAATAGAATGACCGCGACGCGTGCGGATGGTGGCAAATTGAGGAAGAGAGCGTGACAAGTCACAACGGCAACGCGTCAACGGATCATTGATGCGGATCAGTTGCCCGCCTCGTGGACTACGCACCTCACATTCTCACAAGAGGATTCTCGGCTCATCGCGAGACTGCACGTTATATCCAACAACTCTTCCTTCATGATTCATCCTTATTTTTGGTCGCTTTCCTCTGTTAACGTTTTGCTAGATATAAATAACGTAAGAAGTCCATCAAACTTCAGTGTATGTCCTGAAATCTCTGTCAATGGAGATATAGTACTCCGGACAGGTGAAACTGGATTTATTCTAAAAGGCGTATCTGGAAGAGAAGATTGACCATGCGGCAAACATCATAGCGCTCAAGGTGTAATAGGTAGTACACCCCTATCGTTCGCACTGGTGGAACTTTGTAGAAACGAAGCGAATACGTTCAAAGCCGTAAGTTTTCCACCAAACGAGGACATCGTTCGGTATATTTGAGTCCACCTGCAACACACCACACAGGTAAATATAACTATGACCAACAACCCTGAAGACTTACCTTCAACCATGCTATTACATATTCTACATCTTCCTTACAAGCATTATCAAGGGTAAAATCGCGAAGTCGACATATGGTCCTTGTTGCCCAGTACACACTTGGACAAGATCCGGCTCCAGTTAGCCAACACGATCTTGCGGCATTCCTTGTGACTTAGAACCCGTGAGTATGGCCTATTTAGACTTCTAAGAAAAGCAGCCAGAAGTTTATGATACGAGTGTAGCACTTGGCTGGCTCGTTATACAGGACGCCGCAGCGTCCGGGGTGATCCAAAAAGTCCCAATAATGGCTTGTCAATGGGAAATTGGGAAGCAAGAGGAACGCGACGGCTTCCTTCACGTTCTCCAGCACCGGATCGTCAGTGTAAGAATCATCTGGTGACCAAAATGTCATGACGATGGTTGGTCCAGTAGAGCCCGAACGTGTTGACAGGCTGAGTTCCTTCGCAGTGATCATGACTGATATAGTTGCGGTAGGATGTGGGGATATTTGACATTGACAGGCGAGGTCCATAAGCCTGGAGACCCACTCGATGAACTCGGCTGGGGGGTGCCCACGGGCCTGTTCCTCGTCAAAATCAACAACAATTACGATGGGAATATGAGGCAATTACACTCAAGTCTTTCTTGAAAGCATCAAGTGTCGAAACCAGATAGTTTTGATCCAGGACGGGCCATTTGCTAGACGCCAGAATACATGCCTCCCAGGCACGGGAACTCCTGTCAAGGTGATCAATAAGGGTTTTCTCACTCAGCGGGTTGGTTGCTGAGAGGCGCTTGACTAAATCACGAGTTATCAGGCCGATTCCTAGGTCGTTGGAAACGGTGGTATAAGTAACGGTGGGCAGTATCTGAGTGATGATGGCGTACCCGAGGGAGGATTTCCGTTTGGCATCATCTCGCATGGGGTCCGCCGCGCCTCGGACCATGTCTGTGCGTTGAGATTCTCCTGACTAAAATAGTATCTTCCCGCCTGGGTCTTGTCACAAAGAAATTGAGGAAAGGAGGAATGGAATGGCTTGACGCTTGTGTGATTGGCATAAACTCGGAAATCTAGGACAGAGTGCAAGCCAGGCAAAATATGCGCGACTTCTCCAGGATGCAAACCCAGGATGGCTTGTAGAGATTTCGCTCTTTCCGGAATATGGAAATGAAGGTGAGAGGGATCCGGGATTAGAATCCCTCCCAGTACGTGCAATAGGAGGTTGGTATCAGGATAGATTGAGAGGATTTGTTTGTATAGCTTGTCAAGTTCCGCGAATGCTGACTCGCCAGGTTTGGATACTTAAAGTATTTCTTGCAGGCGATCAATGCATGAGGGATATTGTTCGTCAACATACTTCAGGATAGTGGAAGCATAGACGAAGTAACCACCAAATCGATCAGCGAGCAGCTGGACATCCTCGCCGGAAGGCCACGGTTTGGGAACATGCTTCATGATTGGCGGCATGCCTTTCCGAGTTGTGGATTGCGTCGAATCCGGTCCGAAGGAATAGGCGAACATCCTTTCGTGCTTGGTGGTCTCAGTAGATCGATATTCTCGTGGTGGCATTCATTGCGACGCTGTTGAAAAAGTGACATATTTGGGGTTCAGGTCGACTGATAATGAGAAATCGGAGCGGAAGGGAATGGGTTTCCACAAGCTCGAGGATATGTGGCAGAAGCTTAGACTGATCCCCATCACATTCATCCAGACCGTCGACAATCACTAGAAAAGGTTGGCCTGGGGCTGAGGACGAGGACGAGGGCGACAAAAGCGGTAGAATAAGCAGTTGCTTCAACTATGATGAATGTTGTTTGTGGAGGATTTGCGGATCGTCCTCAACAGCTTGACAAATGCCTTGCCTCATTTTCGGCATTGAGTGAGCAATCTGGAGAGTAATCGTCGTGAAGAACCACCGAGCATGGCTGAAGGAGCTGAGCGAGAAAAGAAGCTAGTAGCTAGTTGCCCTCGTGCTGAGCATGTCTCCGACATCAGATCAATCCAACGTTCAACTTCGTTCAAGGATTCCTCTCGTGTTCCAGGTAGGCACTTTGGAGGGGGGAACCGATCGGCGGAATCGAAAGCTGCGTCGGGTGAGGATGTACGAAACAGTTCGAGGAGTCCTACGCCGACTGACCAGTCTCCGATTTGTGTATAGATATGGTCTGGGCGTTGTAGTGAAAGTCGCCTTGGACACCAGTGAATGTGCCGTTCGGGATATGGACGTGGATATTCGACGATGGGTTGGGATCCGGATACACCACCACTTAGACCATGATTGATGAGTGCCAGCAGGCGCCAGTTGATCATGCACAGTTTCGCACCGCCAAACACTGCTGTCAGTCTGGTCGTCGGTGCCGTCGAGTCACTCGAGGACAACGACCATTATCGTTGCTCACAAGATTCATTCATGCCTTTCTAAAAGTCGGACCTTTGCAGGACCCCCGAAAACCCCCTCAAGAGGCCTGATCTGGGCCCCCACCAAATTTATCCTCGACCGATTTTCACCCTTTTGGGCGGGTTTTTATCCAGGCCAGTTCCGAATTCGAAAACCACTGGGTTTTATCCTTAACTTGGATCAGGCCTATAGGTCAGGTCCCAATTTTCGCCTCACTTACACGCTAGATGTTGTTTGGTCAGTGGTTTCTCGCCGTTTCGGGAGCGCTCTGTAATCACAAAGGCACGGCGGCTCAACGGACAGTGCGGACGGCTCCTCAGGCCTCAGGTGTGGCCGTTGTGAAGTCTGAAATTCAAACCCTTCTTGCCAACGCCGTTTTATCCTGGGGGCCCTCACATTTCGAGTCACAAGAGTCGGTCACTTTTATCCTCCATGGTTTTGGTCCAAAAATCTGCTATTTCTACCCTTTTCGACCGATTTCGTATCAGGCCTACCGACCGGAATACCTCCATTTTTATTCTTCTGGGGATCAATCCTTTTGGTTGGTTTTTGGGGGTCCTACCTTCGCCCTCACTTTCGAACTCATCTTGTACAACGGCCGAAAACTGGACGAGGTATTCTAGGTAACCGTCTTGGGCAAGCTACTATTACTAAGAATTCGAAGTTCCAAAACCGAATCGATAATCTTCGTCACTCGGCGCCTTGATGAACTCAAGTCAAATGCCGTGGCATGGGCCATAAACCCAGTTCAATACGCTCTTGACTCTTGAGTCTTCATGTATCCAGCAAGTGTTTCATGGCACGGAAGATTGGCATTTCGTAGATAATGTCAGCCTAGCATTACGGTCCACCGAGGGGTGTATAGGCGACAAATGCTATGTCGAAGTCACGCAACTCGCCTCCGAGGACGAGGCGCTGAAGTTGGCGAAATGACTTGTGGTGCCATCCTGGTATGTTAGTCCGTGTCTCATGCAGATCTCATGGGTCATGAATTGAAATAGCTGCGGGGGTATAAAATTGAGTGAAGGATTACAATTCAACAACGAGCATCTGACCAAAGGTGCGATCTCAGTACCGCGGTGGACAGACCACGCCGGCGCAAGATAGCCAGCACCTCTCCAGGGCTTCTCTTATGGGGGGAGAGAGCGACCTGACACCTCTTGCAACCAGATATCCATGAACTGTCGTGCGCGGCCGGCCAACGGTGAATCGGTGGAGTTCACCTCCGATGATCATGGCCGCTATGCGTCAAGTGCCCGGGACTCTCGGAGCAGTCGATTGCCCGATAATTTTAGATCACTGGAGTGGTGGCTTCTTTGCTTTCCCCTGGCCCTGACATAGAGGAAGATCTCTTCGACTCCATTTCATGTTATATGTAGCTTTCCGAGAGAAACAGGTGCGAACCATCGTTTTAATATTGCCTGGCCTGATGTCCCCTGGCGCTCAGCAGTCAAAGCAGCGGCTGCATTTTACATGTCGTTTTATCGATTGAACTTTATCGGACGTAACCCCGGATGGAAGGCACTTATGATCTTCCACAATGACGTTCGCTCTGAGAGTCCGCCAAGGCGCCAAGTTCAAAGTCCTATTTTCTCCAATGGCATGGCCCGGGACATTCACTGCTGCTGCATATAAAGACTCCAGGACCTCCATCCTGAATGAACGAACCTCTTTCCGCATCCACCATCGTCTTTGAAAACTCGTGATGATGAAGTTCGCGACACTTGGCTTCCTTCTAAGCATCCAACTCCTGTCCTCTTTCGCAAATCCATGCAATCCCAAGACATCCGATTCTGATTGTGTCCCTTGCCCCGAAGACAATTTTGACTGCCGTGAGTCCGCTCTCGTTCAACCTAGGTATCCAAACCCACGCCATCTTTCTCAAAAGCTAAGGGTACTATCTGTCATCGTGACAGCTACGGGAATCCTGAGTGTTTGAGCCCCCCTACGTATACGTCCTCCGTGTATACGTCCCCCGTGTATACCTCTAGCAGTACATATGTCCCGCCTACCTCCTACACGTCTACTACCTACAGCTCCGTCACGGACGTCCCTACTACCTACTACAACTCTACGACTGGTCCATCATATGGGAACACCAGCGTGCCGCCCACGTACCCGACGAGCTCGACGTACAGCAATATAACCAGCCCGCCGACTCCGCCGTACAGCAACGCATCCTCGACAAGCTCAGTCTATTCATCGACCACCTATTCCGGAGCTACGTCGGGCGCTGGGACACCGGTTGTCTTCACCATCATGGCGGTGTTCGTTGCCAATATTCTTTTTACTTGACTTGACCACTGGTCAGGATCACAATAGTCAGTCCCCGCATTCGTCGTCTCAATATCTTCGTTAAAGGTCATCTTAGCTGTCCGTCGTTAATTTGGTTTTCTTTTGGGATGGTTTTCTGGCATCGAATGTTGTAGCTGCTGTAGTTTGTATCGTGTCCCCCCTACACACTGGCATATGTAATCTGAAAAGTTGTTGGAAAACCCTGATGGTCTCAAGGAAGGAACTTCAACTACGCCACAATTAAGAGAAATATGAAGACTATTTTGAGACGATAACGTGGAGGAATATAAATAGAATCACGAGGACAGGTTCAAGTGAAAGTGAATTGGCATGTTTGACCGTCACTAATGTCGGACAGAGCACCGAGAATCACGAAAACCTAGAATCTCTCACTAGCCTCCACCGACTCGTATACAAAATTAGAGACAAAATCCGGCGGTCCCACCACACGATAGTATCACCCCAACACGCTCATCTCCCATAGAAATGCCGCAACATTCGGGGTTGACAGACAGCACTCTCAGCCTCGGCAAGCCGCGCGCAGAGCAAAAGGCCAAGTACGCCATCCCAAGCGCGTACTCTTCGCAGGTCGTGCTCAGCTCTGTCAAGTTCCGGATCTGCAGAATGCGCGTGCTACACGCCGACGCCACGTCCACCAACGCCAGCAAAAACTCCGGGTCGGATTTGAGGAGGTGAAATGACGAGAGGCCCCTCTAAGAGGTATCTTAGCGGTAGCGTAAGGGATTCGGATGGGATGGAGGGGCAGAGGACGCCACGGAGCTTCAGATAGTCAGGTTTCGGAAGGGATACGGCGAGATGGCGACGAGGAGCTTGGACGAGTCTTTCTCCTGCGCGATCACAGACTTGACGTGGGTAGGTATCCTGGTGGCAGGGCGGAGTCGTGCGTTCTGGATAGCGACCAAACTCGTGCAGAGCAGAGATTGGGTAGGATCAGTCGGTCCATGACTTGATAGGTAGGTTGAAGAGCTGGATGACGAGTGGATTCAAGATCGGGACTGTCAATGGGCCCAACACCAGGGATAGGAAAGGGGAGATAGCTGGGTTGGACGCTTCGTCGTTGTTGCCTGCGAGGCCTAGTCATCCCAGACCTCTTCCGCTTGTTTGGATTGAAGGGAGCTGAAGGAAGCGTATTCTGAGCCATGGACTCGAGGTATGGATAGACGTATTCAAGCTGTTGACGAAACGTGTATGATCTGCAAGCACGATTGCAGATCATACACGTTTCGTCAACAGCTTGGGGAGCGATTTTGAAGGTGGTAGAAGGTCCTGGAACGCTGTCCTGTTGAGGTGTGGGTGTGTAAGTGCAAAGAGGTGAAGCTGAAAGGGCTGAAAATATGAATATTGGTAGGTCGTTGACGATGGACATAGAGATATATGGTCAGTGGATATGGATGACTCGGAGCCTCAAGAGTACGCACCACCAGGACCACGGCCAACTATGTCAAACCCACATGCGCGACGGGTCTCACGGTAGGCAACACTAACATAGCGCATACACACTGGATGCACAGAACAATATTTGGTGCTGAGATATTGAAAAAATATTGAAAAAATAGTCCAATTATTATTACAATATCTTTTGCATCTTTCTTTCTCAGAAATGGGCAAGATATTGAAAAGCTATCTGAAGAATTTCCTTGCTTGGACATATTTTATGGAAACCTTTTCAATACTTTTTGGATCTTTCGAAGAAAGAGATGGGAAAAAAATCTTGAAAATAATTGAAATACTTTTTCAATATTTTTTCAATATTTCGGTGCCAAGTATCGTTCTGTGCATCCAGTGACAGCCGCTTGTGTTATGGAAGTGTCCCATGGAGAATGGACTAGGTCGGTTCGGACGTCGGAGAAAACGCAAGATAAAGGGCACCAGTAACTGTCGTCGACCCTCTAACTTTGCCACTGGCCCCGGCGTGCATCACGTCGGGACTGCGGAGAAGATGCATCAGACCGAGCGCTTGTCCATGCCTTCGCAGATAGCGCCCAACTCTGAAGATGGCGAATACAAGACCAGTGAACCAAGTCATCGAGGCCGTCTCCTGAAGTTATGGAAGCAGAATCGCTTAGAATCCCATCTGGGTACAGAGCCAGTACGATCCGAGCACGAACGCCCTGTATGTCTAGCTCGAGCTCCCATTGCTTTTTCCTCATTTCCGAATCGTACTCATACTGATTTCCCAGCACTCCCTGACACCTTCGCTTCAATCGCCACCTGGACTTTTCAACAAAGTAACTGACTTGTTCAAACGTCCTGAGGAGGTATACATGGCTTTTATGTTACAGGATGAAGTAAACCAACCTCACGATCAGCATGCTATTCCAAAAGGAAACAGTACTAGCAAGCCTCTAACCTCGGTGCCTTCCATCATCATGAAATCTCCAGATAAAACGCGGTCATATATCAGAACCAATGGACCTAAGGCTGACACGCCCAAGGTCAGGCCGGTCCTCTCCCGGTTATGTCCAATTTTCCGTCGGGACCCAAACATGAATAGCCCAGGAAACCCCCACTGGATGCACTGAACAATACTCGGCACCGAAATATTGAAAAAATATTGAAAAAGTATTCCAATTTTTTTCAAGATTTTTTCTGTATCTTTTTCTCCAAAAGACCTCAAGAGTATTGAAAAGATTTCCATAAGATTTGTCCAAATAAGGAGATTCTCAAAATAGCTCTTCGATATTTTGCACGTTTTTCAGAATGAAAGATGCAAAAGATATCATAATAATAATTGGACTACTTTTCCAATATTATTTCAATATTTCAGCACCAAATATTGTTCTGTGCATCCAGTGCCCATCTGACCAACTCGATACCCCAGACGTCACGACCGCGGATGCAGCCCGAGAAGCCGCAAAGAAAGCCCTCTCTGAGATGAGCATTGTTACTGCGCCCGTCCAAAGCACGGCGTCCACCATCAGCGGTGGCGATCCGATTAGTCTCGTTGATTGGATTTCTTCGTTCCTCGAGACATTAGAGAAGTTCCATGCCGTTGTTGACAAGATCGCCATGGTAAGTATAACCCTATCCCCCGCAAGCCCCGTCGATTCTCATCCGATGTCTAGATTCATCCTTACGTGCAAGCAGCATGGACTATCCTCTCTTCTGTTTCCAAGATCTGGCCGTTGCGCTTCGCTGCGTCGCACAATCTAATCTACGAGTTGCAGACAATCATTGACCAGACAAATCGTGACGACTCCGTTCACGCACTCTTTTCGAAGATGGATGCAGTCTACACGTTTCTCACAACTGCAGGACTGAATGACATCGGGCCCATGAAAGCTATCGTCGAGCGCATCACCCATCAAACGCTGGAGTGCTCATATTTCATTCAAGCATATCGCGGGAACCAGAAATTCCGTAGGGTGACTTGACCATCCCGCTGGTGTTGATGATTTGATCAGTTTCTTTCAAGGGACGAGGCTGCTCAAGAACTTGTTCTCCGAAACCGACACACGCATGCAGCGCTACATCGATGTCTTCGACAGGCTTTTGCAGGAGTTCCGCGACAGGGCTGCAGGCGATACGTTGGTAGTCGTGCATCGCATTTGGGAGGATCTCACGAAAGTTGATGATCTGCGTGAGTCATTTCGAAGTATCTGTTGTCACACCGCCTGATACCCGAAATGCAGGTGATGCCGTAGACTTGAACAGTGTGCCGTATGCTGGAGGTGCCGGCCTCAACACGGAAAAGCTTTGTTTGGAGGGTACCCGGGAAGAACTCCTCAAAGAGATCACTGATTGGATCAACAACGTTGGGGAGAACACACCTCGCATTTTTTGGCTTCATGGTCCCGCTGGCACCGGAAAATCATCTATTGCTCACACTATTGCCCATCAATTCCAGCAGCTTGAACGCCTCGGCTCCTGTTTCTGCTTTGACCGTAACCGGTTGGCGGAACGACGCCATGAGAAGGTCTTCAGCACGGTTGCAAAGGATCTTGCCAATCGTGACAGGTTGCTGCGTAGACAGTTGGCAGCCGTCGTTCATGATAACGACGCGCTCAAGAACACGACAGATATTCTGCGGCAGTGGAAAGGACTGATTGTGAAGCCCGTCGTGACACTGTCAGAGGCGATAGTGGGGCCGATTGTGATTATTATTGATGCATTGGATAAGAGTGGGGATACAGATTCGCGACGAGTTCTCCTTCGGATCCTGAATAACACCGAAAACCGCATTACCGACCTCCCTCCTAATCTGCGGATCCTCCTCACGTCTCGACCTCTACAAGACATCTACGCGGCACTCAACGATGGAATGCACGTCCGGCAGAAGTCCATGGATAACATTCCACCTAATTCGACTGAACGTGACATTCTCTGCTGCGTCTCTATCCAGTTGTCCCAGGTAAACTTTGGGGTCCCGAGACGGGAAGTCTTTGTTTCCCTTGCTGGCTCATCTGGTCAAGTATTCGAGTGGGCACGATTGGCCTGCGCATATATCATGGGAGATAACAATGCTGGGACAGGGCTGGAACCACACGAGCGTTTCAAGGCCATCATAACTCAAAGCAAAACTGATCGCGTCCCCACTACTTGATGGAATGTACACATTCACATTACAGGCCATATTTCCCAAGGAATAACCTCAGAATCAGCGCGATCGTAGTCTTAAAAGGTTCGGGTCTGTGATGGCGCAGATGCTTGGGACGATGGAGCCACTTTCTCTTGGTTCGTTGGCATCCATGAGGTGCCATTTCAAGGATCTTGCCGAAATCAACGTTCGTACTATCGTAGCACCTATGGCTGCTTTGCTCAGTGGGACTACTGATACCTCTGTCCCTATCCATCTCCTTCATGCTTCCTTCGCCGATTTCCTGACGGATCGCGATCGGAGTAATGAGTTCTTTATCGACGTGCATCCTATCCACAACGACCTAGCCTTTGCTTCCCTGAGCGTCATGATGAAGGGGCTGCAATTTAACATATGTGATCTGCCAAGTGCCTACCTGCCCAACTCTGAAATTTCGGATCTGGATACCCGCATCAAAAACCGTATCACACCTGAATTGGCATATTCTTGCCAACACTGGACAGAACACGTTCGACAAGCGCCGGCCAACTCGACTCTTGCAGCAGAGGTCCAGGCGTCTTTCAACAACGAGAGATTTTTGTTCTGGGTCGAATCACTGAGCCTCCTCAAGCTTGTGAATACTTGTGCCGGCTCGCTGTCCTCTCTCATTCAATGGGCCGTGGTGTGTAGTCTAAATGACCTTCACATTGAGATTATATGATTATATTCTGACTTGTATTACAGCCTCACAAAGAATACAAGGACATCTTCGAAGAGGCGACAGATGCTCAGCGATTTATTCGCACATTCGGTGGTGCAATTTCTACGAGCGCCCTTCACCTGTACCTATCTGCACTACCATTTTCACCGAAGAAAGCACATATCTCTATCAAGTTCGCAGACGCGTTCCATGGATTGCCAATGATTGTTTCTGGGCGCAGAGTGACATGGCCGGTGATGCAGGGTGAGATACTTGGGCATTCTGACCAAGTCAATTCGATCGTTTTCTCGCCAGACGGCAAGTGCATCGCGTCGGCATCAGATGACACGACCATCCGGCTGTGGGACGCTGAGACGGGGGACCTGCTGCGACTGCTCGAGGGACATGAGTATCGGGTCATGTCTGTCGCATTCTCGCCAGACGGCAAGCGCGTCGCGTCGGCATCACATATTGACGGGACCATCCTACTGTGGGGTGCTGAGACAGGGGACCTGCTGCGACCGCCGCTCGAGGGATATTACGGAGGCGTCACGTCTGTCGCATTCTCTCCAGACGGGAAGTGCATCGCTTCGGCATCGGATGACCACACTATCCGGCTGTGGGATGCTGAGACGGGAGACCTGCTGCGACCGCCGCTCGAGGGACATCAGGGTTGGGTCAGGTCAGTCGCATTCTCGCCAGACAGCAAGCGCATCGCGTCTGCATCGAGTGACATGACCATCCGGCTGTGAGATGTTGAGACGGGGAAGCCGCTGCGACATTCGCTCGAGGGACACAAGTTTTGGGTTCTATCTGTCGCATTCTCGCCAGACGGCAAGCGTATTGCTTCGGCTGACGGGACCATCCGGCTGTGGGATGCCGAGACGGGGGAGCTGCTGCGACAGTCACTCGAGGGATATAAAGTGGGGTTTACATCTGTCGCATTCTCGCCAGACGGCAAACACATCGCGTCGGCATCGGGCGACGGGACCGTCTGCTTGTGGCATGCTAATGAAGAGGTATGTTTCTTTACCGGGAGCCTCTTTGAAGTTTTCAAAAGTTTAACGGATTCATGAAATGGATCAGATAAATTCAGCAACCTCTTCACCTTGCAATCACAACAATTCTTCGTGGTTGTGTCACGGAGCTGAGATGAACCGCCAAGGATGGTTTATTGGGCCCAATGGCGAGTTATTATTCTGGGTCCCATCCTATCTTCGACCGTGCAGCCTCGCCACAGGTATAAAGTTGGTGATTGGAGACCCAGGATGGTGGCTTGATGTTACCTACCTCATACATGGACAAGAGTGGCAGAAGATAAAAGACAGAAAAAGTTCATCTATGTCATGTCATAACCATTCAATTGTTTTAGTAGAATCTGAAAACCAAACTTGAATTATCCCAGTAGCGTAGCGGAGTCGTGCGTTCTGAAATCTGGACAGTAACCAAAGTCGCGGAGTAGAGAACAGAAGTATTCTTCGACTCCATTTCATGTCATATTTAACTTTCCTGAAAAAACATGTGTGAGGCATCCTTTCAATTGCAGTACTTGGGGACTGCGCTCAGCAGTCAAAACAGCGGCTGCGTTTTGCTTCTATCAATTTTCCTTGTATTCTGATGGCATCCAGTGGCGTCCCTGACAGGTATGATTTTCCACACGGACGCTCACTGTGTGAGTTTGCCAGGTTCAAAGTCAAAGCCGCTCAACGTCCTGTCCTCTCCCAGGGCCAGGTACATTCCCTGCCGCATATAAAGGCAAGGAGCCTTTCTGGAAAGACGCGTCCTGAGTTGGCGAACCCTCCTTCCGCGTCCACGCATCGTCTTTTGAAAGTTCACGATCATGCATATGAAGCTCATGTCACTCGGCTTCCTTCTGTTCCTTCACCTCCTGCCCGGAGCCTCAGCAGCAAGTCCATGCACGCCCGAGAATGCCGACTTTCCTTGTGTCGCCTGCCCAGGGGACACTTTCCACTGCCGTGCGTCCGTTTAGGTATCCATTGTCCAAGTTGAACTTACGCCATCTTTCTCTCTTAAAAAAAGCTTTAAGCAACACCTGTCATCGTGACAGCAGCGGAAATCCACAGTGTCTAGGCCCCAACACGTCCGAGGCGTTCACCTCTGGCAACACACCGGGCGTCCTCCCGCCCACCTCGTCTACGACCTACACCGTCTCCACCACCTACTCGGTGCCTACGACCGGCCCATATGCGGTCACATACCGCACTAGCACTACAACCAGCCCCCCGAGTGGTACACCCGCGAAAGGCGGCTCAGGCTCTTCGTCGACTGGCACTTCGAGTGGTACTCCGCGTCCGTCGTCTGGAGCTGCACCGTCAGGCGCTGCTGGGACACCCGTTGTCTTCGTCATCATGGCGGCGTTTTTGGCCAATTCCTTTTCTTGACTTAGTCATTGGTTGGGATCGCAATGGTCAGTTCCCATTTTTGTCCCTCTCACGATGTTTGTTAAAGATTATCTTAGCTGTCCGTCGTTGGTTTGAAAATCTTCTGGGGTGCTTTCTGGTATATAATGATATAACTATCATACGTCCTGTCACGAATGTGTTGTGATGTAGTCCAAGAAGTTGTTGGATTTCGAACCCTAAATGCCTGATGAAAGATCTATTCAAGTTTGCTAAGAATATTCAACTGAATTCGACAGAATGGCAAGGAACATACGCTACTTTTAAGAGGAATAAGAAAAAATAACGTTCTAAGAATGCATTTGAGACAACGAGGTGAAGGAATATAGATAGAATAACGACAAGACAACGCACAAAGCAAGGGAAAGAAAGGATCAAAACACCGAAAGCAATCACACAGCACCGAGAATCACGAAAACCTAGAATCTCCCACCGGCCTCCACCGACTCGTATACAAAGTAGACGCAAAATCCGGCGGACCCACCACGCGATATCGCCCCAGCACCCGCATTTCCTCCGCATATTCCTCATAAAAATGCCTCAACAGCGATATCTTCGGGTTCACAGACAGCACTCTCAGTCTCGGCAACCCACGTGCAGAGCGCAGGGCCAAGTACCCCATGACAAGCGCGTACTCTTCGCAGGTGGTGCTCAGCTCCTCCAGGTTCCGCAGAACCCATATGCTGCACGCCGACGTCACATCCACCAACGCCAGCATAAACCCGGGGTCGGATTTGAGGAGGTGCAGCGAGGAGAGGCCCTCGAAGAGGTATCTCAGCGGTAGCGTGAGAGATTCGGGTGGGGTGGAGGGGCAGAGGACGCCATGGAGCTTGAGGTGCATCAGGTTTTGGAAGGGACACATGGCGACGAAGATCTTGGACGCGTCCTTCTCCTGCGGGGTCACGGACTTGAAGTAGGTGTCCCGGTATCGGGGCGGAGTGGTGCTTTCTGGACAGCGACCAAAGTCATGTACGGATGCGGAGTGGAGATTGGGGAGGATGAGTCGGTCCACGACGCGACACAGGACGTCGGCGCGCCGATAGCCGATTCGGAGTGTGGTGAGATGGGGTAAGGTGATGCAGGGAAGGAGGTCGGGACTTGCGTCCTGGTAGTCGCTGTAGACTTCTAGCTGACGAAGGCTAGACTGGGCTATGATTAAGATGGGTAGGAGGTCGGCAGCGGCGATGTCGATGTATTTTAAGGATAGCGAGGTGAGGTTGAACCTGCGTATTGACCAATCCAGGTATGGGGTTGGAGAATGAGGTGCAATGGCGTGGTCCTGAAAACGGCCGACTGATGAGCGGGGCTGCATCGTTAGGCTGCATCGCTGTTGGCCAACGACGGCTAGATCAAAGTGGTGGATAAGAGGCAGATCCATGAAGAATACAGCGTCGAGGGCAATGCCCAGCGGGGCTCGAGGACGAACTAGGACCGACAGGGCATGAAAGCGGTGGGAATGAAGCGATAGTGCCTCGACGACACGAGGAGGTACGGGCTCTGCGTCGGCACGTACGCGGAAATGGAAATCCAAGGAGAGCTGTTGAGAACGCCGGAGAAACGACTCGACGACCTGGATATGATCACGCCGTTTGGTTATAGGCATATCGACATACATCCAGAACATGGGTGCGTTGACGACGATGGCTCTCCAATTTGCGCAGACGTGGGAGAGTTTCACGGCTGTTAAAAGGGCATCTGCAGGATGGGGAGACATGATGGAGGTGAACAGCTGGTAGAGAAGGTCGTCTGGCATTTCCAGCAGAGTTCTAGGAAGGGAGATGACAGTCAAGCAGGAGAAAGCGGTTGCGAGCTCGTCCATTTCTGAGTCGAGAGAATGGGTCAAAGAGGTGGAGAGATGGAGAGGGGTGGATGTACCGACGGAATGTTTTAGACAGGCTGCGGAATCACCGGGCATCGTAAGTTGGAGATTTCCCTCCACAGAATCCGCGTCCCCGGGTTAAAAAGTAAAGCAGTGGAGGTACCCGGTGCGATCCACACATCGAGGTCAAAGCAAAGGATGTTGTTCCATTGTTGTTCGTTCCAGGCGACAACGCCGACAAGAGACCGAATTGTATGCGCTTCGCGACCAGGGCAGCCGGTCCCGAGAATTTTGATTCCTGGTTCCCCTTGAAAGATGTGCTCGGGGCCAACGCTGTGAATGTGAGTCATAGGATGGCGGAAAAATGGGGCTTGAGGAGAACGAGCTGGGCGTTGGAGGCGGCACCGCCACTGTCAGGGTGAGCCTGGAAACCGAACGACCATCACCAGGTTGGAGAACAACTCACCTGTAGGTTGGATCTTACTCGAGCAGACACACCTCTCATCGTCTCTCACAGTCACAACGTCTTGCAAAGTGATTATTCAAAAAGTGGGCACGCTAAAGCTTGTCGGTTGAAAAGGTGCCTTGCCCAAATTTATCCCGCCAAAGCGTCCTGGCCACAATTGAGGACAATGGTCGTCCATGCGTCCTATTTAAATAATAAATCCAGCAAAATCACATTCACTCATTCCCCACCCTGAGCATGGCCTCTCCACATGGGTATCGCGCCACCCACATCACCCAAGCCGAGCATAGGCAACTCATCTTCAAGACGCTCAAGAGTTGTGTCGAGCTCGCCGTGCAGTATACCGTCCTATGGGATGGCCAACATGAACCCTCCGACGGCGGCCTCATCGAATGGCTCGAAGACGTCGTGAAAATGCTACCAACCAAAGAAAGCGAGTTTCCTCGGTGCACGTAAGTTCTGTCCTCGCGAACCTGTCCAGCATCCACTGATAGCCGTTGTCATAGCTTTATGATGTACGACAAGATGACGAAGAGAGCAAAGTCAGTTCCTCCACCTTTTCCTTGTGATCCAATCGCTCATCATCTCTCATCAAGGAACTATCCTATCCGAATCATCGAGAACATTGATTCCTCAAGACCAACCCCAAAACCTGCCATCCTACGATGCTCCGATGGCGCGGCTGCCGTAGTCGAACAGGTTCCATGCAAGAAGCTCCGCACCCCAACTGCCCGGAAACCCTACAGTTTCAAAGCAAACACGCCTGGCTTTCTCCCCGTATCACACCCCTTCACACTCACTTTCACCCCCTCCTCACCCATCGATCCAACCGAGGACAGCTTCCGTCGGGGTATCTGTTACGAAGTCAGAGAAGACGGGAGACTCAGGTCTTTCGACACCTCTCCCATTCTGGATCCCTCCGCGGTGCTCACTGTCAAGCCAAAGACCAAGGGCCCGCAGCAGAGAAGCGTCGAGGAGCTGGGCAGGATGACCAAGACTAGGAGAGTTGGCGGCATGCCAGTGACCGCTGTGGAGCCTATGCAGCCTGGCGATCCGCCTGTGCGTGTGCTCTCGTGGTTGCCTGACATCCCCAAGTGCCATGACCGGCTTAATGCAACTCCGCATGCTACACCTCAAGCACCTATACCAGGACCCAGCCAACCCTCCGGATCCTCTCGAGATAGCCCTCTCCGGCCTACCAGTGTCGCATCGAAAGTATCGTCATCGGCGACAAACCTATCGCCTTCAAATACAACGACCGCGCCGGCATCCCTCAAGGAAGCAGATGTCTTGGAGCTTCCTGCTTCAACCCAAGTCGAGGGACGCCCAAGCTCAAGCGTGACTAAGGCAACCCCGTCCACATCCCTTCGACGTTCCTCGAAACAAGATGCCTCGACCCAGACATCCGGAGCCGTTTCAACCATCCCCTTCCCAACCATGTCATCCGCACCCAAAACCCGGGGAACATTCCTCGACCCCAACGACTACCTCCCCGTCCGGCGCTCTCCCAACGGTCCTCTTTTCCCTCAGGCTCAGGCAGGAAGCGTTTCCTCTTCCTCTTCAGCATCTTCATCTTCACGGGCTATCAAGCCCTCACCGTCCGGTCCTCCCTTCTCTCAGCCTCAGGCAGGAAGCGTTTCCTCTTGCCCCGATTCAGCATCTTCATCTTCTCGAGCTGTCAAGCCCTTACCGTCCGGCAAGGGGTTCGTTCTGGGAAATTTTGAAGTAGGCTCGTCGTCCATCGCGAGGAGACTGTCGTCGTCTTCATCGAACGGGAAAGGGAAGGGGAAAGAGAAAGAGAAAGGCAATAAGCGCTCCAGGGAACCGGAGAACGAGGTGGGACAGGCGGACTTGCGCCCTGCACAGAGGCCGAAGAATGACGATGGTCTGGGACTCCAGGGAATTAACCCAGAGAGGTTCCAGGCCTGGAAGGATGCTGTGCTGCAGGTTCTGGGACAGCAGCCTTCGAATCCAGGGGGATCCGTAGCTTCGGCGGATCGTTGAGGCCTATATCTTTACAACATATATAACGCAGATTCGCCGGTTTCTGTCTTTTCTACTGGCACCAATCTAATCTTAGTACTGTACTTCATACTAGGCAGGACAGCGTATCCTATGATCATTTACGAAGTATGTACTACAGCTAGCATATAGCGCTGCCTTGCATTCGTTGGGTGGACAGAAGTTGAATGAAGGAATGAATCATTCAAGTCCTCTTCCCTTGTCAATCAGGAAGCGAATATCCCAACTCCACAGTTGGTAAACTATCTTGCATCGCAACGAGCCTATCCAGCATCGTCTGGCTCCTCCCATCCACTGATTGCAACGCATCTCTACACCTCTTTTCCAACATCCACTCCAGCCCGTACCTGCTGCAGCACATTCCTCGTTCTCGATGCCCTGCCCCGTGCATTTCTATCCCACAATGGGTTGTCTTCGATGAGCCAGTGTACTTCCGTAAAATGCACATGGAAAACCAATTGAATTCGGTGCCACTGATTTGATTGCAATGAAGTTTTGACTTCGACGTTCAATTGAACTGTGCAAGAACATTCATAAATCCATTATCCAGCGCCCGAACCGAAGTCCACTGTCTCAGCTATGCCATCCTAGGAGTCATACCATGCCTAGTACGTCGGGGTACTCCTTCTCGAGTCCATCATCATTACTTAGTCTGAAGCGCCGCGAACACATCTTAGATCCAGGCTATTTGGCAGTGCACACCGCCTCTGGGCGTGAGTCCATCTGTCGTTGTCATCAGCTTGTTGCCAATAGATTTAATTATCGGACTGAGCGAACCCCCGACCGCTACGTCGCCGTAGGTGAGATTCTCACCATAGGATTCTCTATTATAAGTACTCATCGGTATTGTGTTTTCAAGGACCATACCCGACATCATGTTTCCATCTCAGGGAGAACCCGGCACCGGTGAAAACAGCGCTGTCGCAGACACCAACTCTCTTTCACGCTCATCATCATCCACGTTATCCCGTCAGTCTGGCTCTCCTTCTGTTGTTTTCTCGCCCTGATTGCCGCGGTATCTAGGCCAACCTGGTTCTTCGCCTTCTCAGCTCGCACCCGATGTCGATCCCAATACCAACCCTTGGCTCCTGCCTCCACCCAAATGTACATCGACTGCTCCCAGCGAAATCACGACTACTCCTTCCAACTTGAACCCACTCTCGACTTCGTTCAGGATTGGACTAACTTCGACATTCTATGATCCCGACGTTTTCGTCCAGCAGCAACAGCACCATCTTGAGACTTATCAGCAATGGGTAGCTTCCTTCAGCGGGCAGCAACAACGCCATGCCTCTCATCAACAGTGCGGTCCAGACTCTTCCCAGATGTCCCAACAAGAAATCGACCCACAGAGCAGCTTCCATGCCCAGTTCGGTTCTGTACCACTCTGCCATCCAACATCGCAATATGGCAGAACGGGGGCGGGGATTTCGACCTATTCCAACATGGGTCAGACCGTTACTGATGAGACGTCGTATCTCCAGTTATCGGCGAACACTGCTCATTATTCGCAGCCGGGAACCGACCCTCACATCCCTGACTTGCCGTACCCCACGATGCCTGATCCCCCACACCAGGACCCCTGGCAGGCCCATCTCCAAGCCAGCTCTAAGTTCATGGCATCCCTATCATCGGCGTCTAACCCATGGACGAACGAAGTCCATTCATCTTTGGCACATTCAACCGCTAGTGTCAGACATATCACAACCAGTTCACTCTCGAATGTCGTCGATGACCACTTCGGAAAGGGGACGGCAAACCTACCGAAACCCACTCCTAAATCAGATACAACTCCCATCAAATTCAAAAAAGGCGCACCCCACCCAGGCCCGGGACGTCCCTCTGCATCTTCAGCCCGCCAGACAGGCAACGCCGAAAGGACGTCTGCAAAAAGAAAATGCCTGAAGAAGACCGAGGCCGTGTTGGAGACCCAACTCTATCAGTTTGAAGGAGGCATTGGCTTCAACAGTGATGAGGAAGATCTTGGAATCAATATGAGCATGGAAGGTGTTGGCACGGGAAGTTTAGGTGTGGTGACCTCGGTGACGAAAGTGGGAAGAACGTGAGTGTTTTTTCGTCCATCTCAACAATGCTAGATTTCTCTGATGGCTTCCGATCTTTTCACCTCTCGATATTCATGAACGTTTCGACATTTTACCCGACGTATTTGGTCCCGGTTATCCTGTCCTGATATCGGTCGGTCTACGGTTCCTCCAACTGATTTCTTTATTTATTCTTGTTGTTCCTTGAAATTCTGTCCTTCCTGCCTTGGGTGGCGACTTCCTGCTTTCTCTCTCTTCTCGCTGCCTTATCAACCCCACTTAACCTCATGACCAAATTATATTCCTGAACTATTTCCCACTGCCTTCGTAATTCTTGGCCTGACGATTTCGTCTCTCCGACTTCCTTCCTGGAATATTGGGCGGTCCCGACGCCTGTGCTTCCGCATAACCCCTAATCGGACTGTAACTTGGACCAATCTCTGTTTTGTAATCCTCCTTCCCTCATACGCCCTGCGGACGAACACGAATCGGCTTATTCAGGACTGGCGCATGTAAGCGCTGCAAAATGCTGAAGGTGCGAACTGTTCCCGTCTTATTATCTACATTTCTCATTGACTGCGGCATCTTCCTGACACCATTTATTTCGGACCGGTCCCGTAATTATGCATCGGGTGTCTTTGTCCCTCATCATCATCGACCGACCGACCTCGTGAACGACTTTCTCCTGACAGGTGAAATGTGAGTTTCCAAGAGGTGAAAACACATGTAAAAGATGCAAAGTAGGAGGTCACGTCTGCATTGTCAAACTGCACAAGTCGAGAAATGCACCAGTGTGAGTTTGCATTAAATTTTTTTTCTGACACTGGGTATGAGGCCCTTTTGCGAGCCCAAGGGGACATTCCCCCATTTCCGGCCTTCTCTTATCTGTGACAGTGTCGCGGTAACGGAAGAGGGTTGGTATGTCCGAGCGACCTGTTTTAGCGCCATGGTACACTCATCACTTCCTCTTGTCTCTTCCCTGGCGCGATGCCTTCGTCGGTTGAGTCTTCGACTCCTGTCACTTCCTGACTCTCATTTGCCTCCTCTCGTTCTCCGTCATACTCGGACTTACCCTCTATGTCCTTCCCTCATAACAGCAAACGAGAACATCTCCTCGCGCGGGTTAAACAGCAGGACTCTCTCTTCGAATCACTTCTTGAAAAAGTAGGTGTCCTTTCTTTCCGCTTGTCTCGACCGGATAAACACGCATTCATAGTTGCACACCCTATACATCGCTACACCCATGTCCATTGCGTCTGACAAAATGGCGACTTCGCCATACGATTCGAACAACAGCTTGAAGAGCGTCCTCGGACAGAAGGACTTTATCATCGAATCACTTCTTAAACAAGTAAGCGTCCTTTCTTTCCGCCTGTCTCGACCGGGTAAACACGCATTCATAGTTGCACACCCTATATATCGCTACACCCGTGTCCATTGGGTCTGACAAAGTGGCGACTTCGCCGTACGATTCAACCAACAACTTGAAGAACACCATCGGACAGAAGGACTTCATCATCGAATCACTTCTTAAACAAGTAGGTGTCCTTTCTTTCCGCTTCTGTCTCGACCGTATCAACACACATTCATAGTTGCACAACCCATACATCGCTACACCCATGTCCATTGCGTCTGATAAAATGGCGACTTCGCCGTACGATTCGAACAACAACTTGAAGAACGTTCTCGGACAGAAGGACTTTATCATCGAATCACTTCTTAAACAAGTAGGTGTCCTTTCTTTCCGCTTCTGTCTCGGCCAGATAAACACGCATTCATAGTTGCACAACATCGCTACGCCTATGTCCATTGCGTCTGACAAAATGACTTCGCCATACAATTCAAACAACAGGGACGTCCTCCACTCGCTTGATGGAATGGAGAACAGCGTTCGGATGGCCGGGCGCTCAGCAGGTCCCAGTGTCTACAAGAATATGCTAGGTTGGACCGCCATCGATGACGAAGACTCTGGGGAGGAAGAGTCTCATGCAAAACGCTTTCGGCTTGTTCCTCCGGAAGACGACGATCAAACAGCCTGGGATGGAAAACACACCGTCGCGGACGAAAAGATGTCCTCGCTTCCAGACTCTCATGCCCCCTTTGGCTTGGTTGCGAACTTGAGCTTGGACAGTAATGAGAGGAAGAAAGTTCGGAAGGAGTTGAAAGACATCGCGGGAGCTGGGGAGAGCTTGGATGATCATGATGTTGTACGTTCTTCCTATCTTAGGGATCTTTATGAGAGATTGATTCTTCTCTGCCCTCCTGCAAAGGGAATAGCAAACGAGGCCTATTTTTTGCCTGGTGCGTCATCTGTCCAGTGCTGGTTCCTATCTAATTTATAAATTG
>Ga0307516_10002824_pt1 | contig 22889 bp, 36 predicted proteins | sample 19_EM_MG_FD_203310 | JGI IMG/M metagenome (GOLD analysis project Ga0307516, IMG submission 203310) | Populus trichocarpa ectomycorrhiza microbial communities from riparian zone in the Pacific Northwest, United States - 19_EM | ecosystem: Host-associated > Plants > Roots > Unclassified | place... | reverse complement strand
AAGAAAATAACTTAGGGCACCCGGGCGCCGCGGCAATTCTAATAAGCTTCACACCCTAGGCGACCCAGGGGTCCACCCGTTACCGTGGTGAGAAATGTCGCCCCACACACCACCCAGTGCCAAGTCGCAAATTGATTTGTGATCAAGAGTGGGTGCAATCCGATGTGATGCAACTCGCGGTCACCCGAGAGGCTGTAGCGCAGCGAACCTTTACTAGTCGGCTTCCCGCAGTTTCTGTGTGATCCCAGAAGTGCTAGTGAAGAACGAAAGGAATTCCGCGTCGTTGGTGGGAGCCTCTGAACGCCTTGAGCGTAGAACAGAAGAGGTCCAGACGTAGAGCGCCACTGGCGGCCGCGGGGGGAGTTGAAGAATGGAGGGACACGCGGTTTCTACGAGAACCCCAGTAGTCGCCTGACGGAGCTGCCATTGGTGCCAATCTCCGGGGTACGCCAAGGCGAGTAAAGAGCGTGGGCTCATCACCTCGGCGTTTCACCTCTATCGCCGTCACGGGATGGCTGAAGGGGGTGGCCTCCTTGTGGTTATGGAGTAGTACGGAAGGGGACGAAAGGGTCGGTCGATCCGAACTCACAAGACACGGATGGACCGCCGGCCCGGGCCCACATACCTCCGCAACCCCCACCTCTGCCTACAACGGTTACCCCCTGACGAACCCGAAGTCGCCCCCAACCACTAAAAATGGAGACAGCTCACCCAGAAGGGCGCACTCGCGCACCAACGATTCAACATTGTATGTCTGGGCAGTGTATGCATACTGATGCGAGAAGCTTGCACCTTTTCATTTCCATTCTATGCTGATCACCTACAGCAGCCGGATGGCCACACTATGAGGATCCGTATCACTTCACGTACCTGGGCATTTCCATTTGTCACAAACAGGCTCTAAACCGGCGTGGGGGTCCTTAGGCTGAGGCAGTGCGGGCATGCAGAAGACCGTCACAAGAACGTATCGACTGAGGTTTTCTCGGATCATTTGGGCGTCTTGTCCAAGACTAGCCTTCCGCTTCCCGTCTTGCCGTGTGTAATCCGACGAGCCACTCGCTTTCCACTTCCCGCACATCCCGTGCCTCACGGAACGCGCGTGGGCTTCACCGCCTCCGTCCTACCCTCGGTCCCGTGTAAGCGTGTTCCTCCAACCCCGAACGGCCCATCCCTTCGACGAGGTCCCAAGCTTCAACACCCTCCCTCCCTACCGTCCCTCCGCCAGCTATTTCGCCGATCAATAAGAAGCGTGGGACCCATTCCGATATTCGGCCCGTGCCACGATTCGGGCGTCAAACGGGCGCTGGCGGTCGATGGAGCTCTGATACCAACCACCAACCTGACGGCCATCCCGCCATGACAACCCCTGGCGCAGAACCCCCTCCAATTGGTCCCGACCCTGGACCCGACCACCGGAAATCCCCCTCTCCCTCGCAGTCCCTGTCCCAAACGTCTCGGGCCACAACACTGGCCCATGGAAGCGCAGGGTCCAGCTCGACGGTGGTCCGCGAGTACTTTGACAAACTGGAGCCGACCGCGACCGTCAAGAGATATGAGCGGTCGGTGAAGCTCGAGGGACCATTTATCGACGTCGACTTGCCCCCACTTACAACATCTTTCGACGGGTGAGGGATCCTCGGGAAACTCAACAAAGTATTTGGCGTTAATTATTCATTTCAGCGACAAACCACCAGATTGGACCCCGCTCGCACACCCCGAGGTCGGTTCCCTTCGTTTCCGGATATTCCATGGCTGAAGTTGGTGGCAGGGCGCCTTGTACTGGGTTTACGAACCACAAGGGGGTGAAACGGTGATGGTACCTCGATCCCCTCCATCCAACTGCTGGGTTGTCTCAAATTTCTCTAGCCAATCTACACAGACGCATACCTCTACGACGAGACAATTCTCGCAGAAATCGAGAAGTTTCGAGAAGCGATTTCTAGTAGAATCCACGACAAAGCCAAAAACATGCCTGCCGAGTGGGAGTTGGTACTGGATCTGGCCGATAGTGGAGGTCTCGATGAAGGTGTATGCTACTACTACTTCGTCAATTGCTCGAACCGTAGCCTGTTCTGGCTCCACAAGTTCAACGTAACGCCACTTCTGCACGGTCTCACAGAAGTCAAGTCAAGGCGACGTATCAGTGAGTCAGGATTCCCCGCCCCACCGGTTGTTCCGATCAGTAACCGCCGGACGTAGAACAAGCATTGGAGAGCCATTATTGGTGAGTTTCCGCCCAAGGAAGCCGTCCCACGAAGGTTTATCGCTACCAGGAATCATTGGGAAATGTTCCCCCACAACCGAGAAGTCCCTGAAAAGCTCCTTAAAGAACTCATGGGAATCATGATTCACGCCGGACTCGGTGAGCTACGACCGCCAGCGACCAACCTACAACCTCTCGTCTTACCGCCCCTCTAGACGACATGACGTCACACGGGTCGACATCTGTCTATTCCGGAGACGAGTTGCAGAAGTTCTCCCACTATGTGGAACGGATCAGGTACATTGGTGGGGCCGATGGGTACTCTGCTTGTGTAGTCGGTTAGTACCGTGTCTTGTTTCTCCGCCGCGGTAGTCTAACGAACGGTCCCCTTAGGTCGATTAATGAAGTTTTTCAGTGAGGCCGCCATACTGCTTCCCTACCGTCTTGAGCTCCCCCTGATCATTCTCAGCCCAGGGAAGATACATTAACTTCTTCGGTCAACGCGAGGCTCGTCTCAGCACCGATCAGTCTATCTTTGACGACAAAGACAGGAAGAAACGAACGTGGCTGATCAAAAGCATGTCCTTTTTGCTGTTTTTCGGGCCAGAAGTGCACCTCAAAGGTAGTCGTCGATTTTCCTCGGGGTAATCCCAGGGCACTAACGATGACACTCACACAGCGCTGGATATCGTGTACACGGATTTCGTTGTTTGTCAGCACAAGTAAGGGCACGTTGCTTCTCGCTCACGGATGACGCGCTGAAGGGGGTCGCTCCACTGTAGGTGGGCCAAGTTCATTTACAAAGTGCAAAACGAGTGGCGTGAACTCGGCCGGATCGTACGCCATGCCCACTACGAAACCCATACCATCATTGCTAACCAAGGCTCTCTCCAGGGCACTGTGCTCTTGACTGCGAACGTCGCATTCTTAGCAATCCCAAGCGTCGACAACACGGGCACTGTGCCTGTAATCAACATCGGTATAGCAAATGGCAACCGCACCCCAGCTCAAGTCACCAGCTTCATGTCGGTCATCTTCAGCCTGGGGTGCCTTGCAATCGGGCAATTGCTGCTTCGACATCACATGGTCCGACCGCAAGACTCCGCGGAAGAAGTCGTAAGTCCCCTCCCCTTACCCAAGGGTAGACCCAGACTCTGTACTTTGGTTAACCGTTATACAAGGATACGTACTTACGCGACTATCACGATTCACATCGCGGCTTGGAAACACTAGCGATATTGTACAGTCTCCCCTATTCTTTGCTACTCTGGGCGTAAGTCCATTCCACACCCGGCCACTCTTCGTTCACGCCCTAGGATCTGACTTTGTTATCGGATAGAATTGCCTCGTTCTTTGTCGCCTTCGCCTTTGTGACCTTGGTCGACTCTGAGGGTAAATGGCAGAGATATCCCACTGCCACCGTAATGTTCATCTTCGTCGCTCTCCTGATATGGTGTGTCTGGACAACTCGGGAGAGGAAAAACTCGTCGATGCCCCCTCGACCCAACAAAGAACACCCTGAGCAACAGGACAGTGTGAGGACCCCACTGTTCCAATCAGTCCAAATCGACCCGAATCATAGGCCTGTATAGGGTGATGGCCGGGGTTTCACAGAGGTTTATGTGTTCACGTACCTTCTGAGCATTTCGTGTAGTTTCGAACCACCCATGTGTATCATGCACCATGTACGACCGAGTATTTTATCCGAGACTTGTAAGTTAGTGGGATCAAACTAGCGAACTCAATTCTCCCTGATCAACGACATCGCCAGGTCCGATCGGACCTTGAGGTAGGCTTTGAATGCGGGAGGCGCCCTGTGGTGTCAATACCCAGCCATGTGTCAATCGCGCTAACCATAAAGCTGGACCCACGAGGCGGAACCACTTACATGATATAATACCAGGATTGAACTCCGGACTCGGAGTGACCTCAACCCCATATTCATCTACTGCCTTCTTAATGTGGCGATTGTACAAGCGATGGTAGTGAAAAGCATCCGGATTGTAAAGTATTTTCCGGGGCAAATGCTACAAGGGGCAGGGGAGCCACGGATATCAGCGACATTGTTCGGCCATGAAGGGGATGGCGGGGGAGAAGCGCTCCAAACGTACCACCTTCCATGACCTGACATAAACTTAGTACGTTGAGGTCGATACCTCCGTCTTTGATGAATCTCCCCGGGTTGCAGGCTTCGGGGCCCGTGTGTACGCTCTCGTCGCGCGACATGGCCCTGAAAACAGGGGGCGCGATTTGTTCATCGTGGGTCAGGACCGTGGGTGAAAAAAGCCGCCCACCAAACATTCCCGATCACTGTGGTCCCCGTGGGGATAAAGTGCCCTTCATAGACGTCATCTTGCATGGATCTGTGTGGGACGCCTACATGAAACAGTGAGACCTCAAGTTTTGCAGAGTGGGTAGCCATGACAAACCTGGCCGTCTAAGTAGGCGCCACCAAACGATCTCCTTGAACACTGCTGAGACGTATGGAAGGTTGGGACGGTGAGAGTATTGAGGGAGCATTTCTCCTCCAAGCACCCGGTCAATGTGAGTACAGTCAATCTCCTCCTACGCCATTTTCAAGGCGCGTGGGTACGGCACCATCGCGAGAAAAAATCTTGAAGCTGTCATTGACATAGATCGATCCGGGGGATGCAAGGGCTCACTGTGTCAGCCTCGCCAACATACACAGCACCGGGTCATGGGTCGTGCCTTCGTCGATTCCCTGTGCTTTCAACTCACCCAGCCCCTTCAAACGTGTCAACGATGGAAGGAGAGGGGTCGGACTCCCTGACTGTGGTCATACGTTCAGTCGCCTGCGTAAGTTAACCTCGCCGTTCCAAGGGACTTACTTTCGTACCCTCCTTAATGTGGTTGAACGGAAGATCCACCATCGTGTCTAATTTCCTTCTCGTATTGTTTGCGACCCCACGGGATTCAGCGCCAGGTAGCCAGCCGGGAAGGTACCTGACTGGAAGACAGTGTCAGTGTTGGAGCTGGGTGGATGCGCTTGGGAGGACGCGCACGTAAGAGTATCCAGTCCACAAGGAAAGCTCCTGGAAGTAGGGCAGGGCCGAGGGAGTAAGTTGCCTGTTGAGCATTCGCAAAGCACTGGCTCTCCCGGGAGTCGGCCTCGATAACATATACAATGGAGAGGATAAGTGAACCTCCAAGTCTTCGACGGAACACCAGTGCTTGGGAATTGGTTCAAATCAGGGGCAAACGTTGTGTATGGACGAGTGTGATTTGTAAAATCATTTGGAGGTTCCGCGAGGCGCTTTAGGAAGTCAGGATAGCCTTAAGGAGCCAAGGGTCTAATCGTTCAACGGCGGAAATATTGAAGAATCGGTGGAAGAACCGACGGTGGGTTCGCCGCCTGGTCCCGTACGGCATAAATCCAGGAGACCAGTCAACCCCCATGCTGGAGAGAATTTCCATCAGGATCGCGATTGGTAGGGAGACGGGAAGTTCATACCGTTCAATGGTTATGGTTCCTTGCGTTTAGAAGACACACATCGTTAACCATGGTAGGACACGTTCTGTAGTGCGCACCGATCAGAATACACCGCGGAACGTTTGTCAAGAACCTCCTGACCTGGTTCGACTTTGCTCAACACAAGTATATGCGCCCAAAAAACTTCGAGGTGGAGTGAGTCGGTCTCTGCAACGCGCGTATGAGCGGATTCCGGGATAACCAATCGAAGTTTTACTCACCGTGCTCCTTAGCCATTTGGGTAAACTCCTCCCACATCTTCCCCTTCGGCTAATCGAAGTAATTTCCAATGGCAGGGTACCGTCTTGGTCCAGGCGGGTACGAGCGTCGAGTCTTCTGCTTGTTTTACGTGGCTAGCGCAATTATTGCACCGGCTGCAGTGCGTCGAGCAACCCTGACATCCTACCAAAACCCCAACACCGGATGTCGCTGTTGGCAGGGCTGAGTTGGATGGGTGTAACGGGGGACGGCGGTGGGGTGAGGTGATGTCGGAGGTCGATAAGCCACATATAACACGTCTTAAGTCCGTTGATGACCCTTTGCCGGATGAATACGCTGCGGCTGGGTTTGGTGTGAGATTGGTGGGATATTGCGGGGAGCGCCACGGCGGTGGAGACGCCCTGATATTCGCACGATCCCTCACACCATCAGTTCGCTGACTGGGGTTTCGGTCAAGTGGGTTCCTCGGTAGTGGCTTCATTGGCTGATCTGGGATATATCATAACAAACCCACGGGATGAAGAGGTGTCCCTGCCATCCTCAGTGTGACTCGCGGACTTGTTCTTCTTGGAACTTCGCCTTTGGTAGATATTCGGGATGGTATTCAAGGTCTTGCCCTTTGTACGTGACCCTGGTAGGTCTATCGGGGATATATCTCTCGAACCCGATGCGGCCGTCGTTCAGATCTTGGCCGTCCTGAGTCGCGAGGTCCCAGGAGTCGGGTCGAACAAGTCAATACCATCGTCATCTTCACTCGAGTTTGTTGAAGTGGTAATTGATCGCGTGCTAGCCGGATGTAGCGATTGTCACGGTCTGAACCCACTCGAGCCAAAATCTTTGCGGGGTTTTGCCTGCCCCGGGAGCGATCCCCACCCTTGGGGGCGTGCCTGTATGCGAAAAGACGGGTCCGAGTCGACAGTGAGGCCGGTGAAAGAGAGTTGGCGCTCAACCTGTTCCATTTTATGTCCGTTGTCGCTCCGGACACTACATCAGCAATCGTACGTCCTGCTTCGTACAAAAATGAGCTAACGATGTAGGAACAGCGATCCTGGGCCCCGAAATAGGCAAGGCTCAGTCAGAAAACATGCCACGCCAAAATTGCTTGAGCTGGGACGGTGCCCGTTTGTTGCCTACCCCAACCCCTGGATCAATCAACTCCTATAGTAAACAGAAGCACGTTTCGTGGGTGCACCTACCAGGGTTAGCGATGGTCTTGAGATACTGCAGGACGCCGTTGACCTCCGGTCGCTCCTTTGCTTTCTCGTGCCAGCACTTCTTGGCGATCTTCCAGACCGCCTCGGACGTTCCTGGGGCTTCAAAGCGACAAGGCTTCGGTGGCCGCGCGCCCTTCAAGACCGCTCTGGGGACATTCCAGTCCCTGAGATCTGGAAAGGGCGCGTGCCCGACCGTGAGCTAGAGAGAAACCCAGTCAGAACCTGGACGTGTAACACTTTCGGAAAGACGTGCCTCCACGATGACCATTGACAAAGAATAAACATCGGACTTGTTGGTCGGTTTTCTCTTCTCCCCCCCTGCGGCGGTTTCACCGCTGAGAAGTTCTGGGGCACAGTAACGGACCGTGCAGCCGTGGTTTGGGGTCGAAGCGTTAACCGAGTTGATATTCTTCGTGATCGAGCAGAGGCCGAAATCAGAGAGGCGGGGACTACCCTCCGCATCAATGAGAATGTTTTCCTGGGGAAGGCGGTACGTCAGCCGGGGAGTGGCGGGATAAATGCAACGTACACCCTTCAAATCTCCGTGGACAACATCGCTGTTGTGCAGGTAGTCGAGCCCACTGGTGATCCCGACCAGCTGTGAACCAGTGAGCGGAAGACCAAATCGCCGATGACCGAGACCCACCAGCTCCAAGCGGTCGGCTCCTGGGTACTTCGTTACATATTGTAGCATATGTCCATTTTCCATCCACTGAGAAACCATGGAGAATTCGGACGCAGAGAATTCGGGTGCTACGCCTTCGATAGACAGAATATTTGGATGTTTCACCCGCTTGCAAACTATGACTTCCTTGCAATAGTTCTAGACAAGGCGTCACCAATCAACGTCAACCCTCAATCCAGTTGCTTCCCACCTTTTTTATCTTTTCGACAGAATCTTGCTCGTACCTACGAAGAGTTTTGACCGCGATCACCTTATCGTGGTCCTTCTCGTCGGTGATCCTCCAGACATCAGCGAATCCTCCATGTGAGAACGGTAGTTGGCCAGGGGACGCTCTGAGCGTTGAGGTAACTTCGTAGGAAGCGGGAAGGATCCCATACAAGCCACAAGTCTTTCTTAACGCCCGTACGCATCTTTTCCAAAGTTCCGAGTCGGTTGGAATGCCATCAATAATCTGTCGGCAAATCGTGACAAATCAAGTGAGGTGCTTGGAATGGAGTATGAACTGACCTGGTCCAAATTGTTGATATATGACAAGGGCTCAATTTGCCGTGCCTGGAGATCCCTGATGCATTCCAGGTAGTCCTTTGCGTCAAATGCAGCGGCCAACACCTCGTGAATCTCCTGTGACTTTCCGTCCCAGTTGACGACCTTCATCAGGAAGGTCACTGCGGAGACCGGTTCGACAGCCGCCGTCAAAGGAACGGGAGACGGCGTGCCCGGCATGGTGTCTGGGGAGAGTGCTTAGCCATCAACCGTGGGTCTCCAGGCTTATATGACCATCCAAGCCCCTGTTTCGTATTGGCCGTCCCGGTACACCCCTGATATAACATCATGCATGCCGAGGCCTTGCGTTCACCAGGGCCTGGACGGCACGTGGGGAACGCACGGGCAAAGCAACCCTCTCGGCTTCCCATCACACACCGCATCCTGAATGAAACGCCGTCCAGCAACGAGGCCGGTCATTTGTGTGGCTGTTCGAGCTTCAAGTCACAGCCGCGCTCTGGGTGACCCAACACGGATGCAAAACAAACCAGCGTCGATCAGCGTGTCGGAGATCCCTGTTGACGTGAAATTGGGAAACGTGCGACGCCTCAAAAGCGGTGGGTCGGGTCAAGGTAGCAGTCGTTGGAACGGGTGTAGGTAGCTCCAAGTGCAAGTAAAAGATATGGCATCGCGGTGCTGAAACCAACTCTAGCAGGTCGGTCCTCGACCCTTCCCCATACGGAAGGCTCGCCCCAGACTCGAAGAACGTGCCCACAGAGGCGGCCTTGAGCTGTCCGCTCTATTTCTGTAGGATTACCGAGTGGGATCAATAGCCCCACAGCGAGAATGTTTGGTGGGCGGCTTTTTTTCCACACCAGAGATCCAAGAGGCCAGGTAGCCCCCATGCTGGAGAATGCCCATCAGTGCCGCGTTTGGTAGGGAGGCGGGAGTAACTCCTGAATTTGCTCAACTACATGCGCTCAAAAACTTCGAGGTGGAGAGTACGTCGGTCTCTGCGACGTGCGTATCAGCAGATCTTCGGACAGCTAATCGAAGTGCCACTCACCGTGCTCCTTAGCCACTTGAGTAAACCCCTCCCATATCTTCCCCTTCGGCCGATCAAAGTAATTTCCAATGGTGGGTGTTATCTTGGTCCAGGCGGGGACGAGCGCCAAGTCTTCTGCTTGTCCTATATGGCTAGCACAACTATTGAACCGACAGCAGCAGCGCCAACAGCACAGGTGTCATAGCTAATCGCGTCAAGCAACCCTGACATCCTACCCTAATCCTAACACTGTTACTAAGTAACACCCTGGATTGAGTGGATGGGCGGTGTAACTGGAGAACAGACCGTGTTGGGGTGAGGTAATGTCGGAGGCCGACAAGCCCCACATAGCAGGTCTGAGGTCCATTGACGGCCCTTTGCCGAATGAATATGCTGCGGTGGTCGGGCTGTGCGGGATTGGTGGACGCGTATCGGTGGGATGTGCCGCGGAGGTGAAGGTACCCAGATATTCCCACGACCGCTCATCCTGCATCATGTGTTGAATCACAATTGACTTGGACATTACTATCATGAGGACATTGCACCAGTAATCGTACACCCCTCCCCCAATCTCGTACAAGAATAAGTTAACAATTTAAGAAAAAGTTATCCTGGCTCCTGGCACAGGTCAGGAAAAGAAAATCAATCGGAAAACACGTCACGCAAACGTTGCCTGAACCCGGGGGACGGTGCCCGTTCGTCACCTACTCCAACCCCCGAATCAATCAACTCCCATGGCAAACAGGAGCATACTTCGTGGGTGCACCCACCAGTGTTAGCGATGTCCTGGAGATACTGGAGGACAGCCTGGACCTCGGGTCGGTCCTTCGCTTTTTCATTCCAGCACTTTTGGGCAACCTTCCAAACCACTGCGGTCATTCCTGGACCATCAAAACGGAGAGGCTTTGGCGGTCGCTTGCCCCTCGAGACTTTAATGATGACGGTGGGGTCCGGTACCCCGATATAGGGCATCTTTCCGGTCGCGAGCTCGAAACGAAGACAGTCAGAATCTGGACGTGCACACTTTTGGGAGCGGACATACCTCCACGATGACCATTGACAGGGAGTACACATCGGTCTTATTCGTCAGTTTTTTCTTCTCGACATTTCCGACGTCTTTGACGTCCAAAAGCTCGGGGGCGCAGTAGCGGATCGTGCATCCACGGTTGGGGGTCGAGGCGTTAACCGAGTCGATGTTCCTCGTGATCGAGCAGAGGCCGAAATCAGAGAGGCGAGGACTGCCTTTCATGTCGATGAGAATGTTTTGCTAGGGGGGTGTCGTGTCAGTCGGGGATGAGTATGAGACATATCCCCACGCACGCCTTTCAAATCCCCGTGGACGACTTCGTTACAATGTAGATAGTTGAGCCCGCGGGCGACCCCGATCAACTGCGAACTCGTGAGCGGAGGGGCAGATCGCTATGGGTCAGGCCTACCAGCTCCAAGCGATCGGCTCCCGGGTACTTTGTTATATATCCTGGCATGTTTCCATTCGCCATCCACTGAGAGACCATGCAGAATTCGAACAATTTGGGCGCTATGCCTTCGATAGTCAAGACGTTTGGATGATTTGCTCGCTTGCAAACTATAACTTCCTTGCAGTATTTCTAGGCGAAGGATCGCTGATCAACCCTCAATCCAGTTTCCAGTGAGGGAGGGCCGCACCTTATTGATCGTATCGACAGGATCCAACTCGTACACACGAAGAGATTTGACGGCGAACACCTGATCGTGATTTGTCTCATCGGTGAACCTCCAGACATCAGCGAATCCTCCCGACGCAAATGCTCGCTGGTGGGGAGGTTTGTTGAGTGTGGAAGTGATTTCGTAGCCAGCGGGAAGAATCCCATACAAGCCACAAGTCTTTCTCAACGCTCGTACGTATCGTCTCCTGAGTTCTGAGTTGGCTGGAAGGCTGTCAATCGCCTGTCGCTAAATCGTTACTAATGTGGTGTTTTGGGGTCAAATATGAACTGGCCTTGTCCAGATTGTTGATATACGACCGCGGCTCAATTTGCCTTGCCTGGAGGCTCTTGAGACATTCCAGGTAATCCTCAGCATCGAATGCGGCGGTCAACGCCTTGTGGATCTGCTCCGACCTTCCGTCCCAGTTGGCGACCTCTATCAGGGAGATCGATGCGGAGACCGATTCAACAGTCGTCGCGACGGGATCGGGGGTTGGTGCGCCTGGCATGATATCTGGGGGGGGTGATTATGATTAGCCATCGACCATGAGCCTCGGGGTTTATATGAGCATCCTCGCACCGTTTCGTGTTGGCCGTGCCGGCGATCCGTGACGAAACCTCAGACACGCCGAGGCCTTGCGTTCACCATCATGTGGAGTCGCCGCGCGCGAAGACGAGTTCCGACAACAATGGGTTGTGTTGATCCTCCGTTCCCAGATAGCGTGAAACAGAGAAGTGGTGTTGCACTCTTGCTGAGTGGATTGGAACTCAGGATCCCGCGACGGAAGCGAAGGACGTTACTTTCACCAACCTGTGCACGGCACGTGGGGAACGCGCGGGCAAAGCAACCTCCAAACTTCCAATCACGCACCGCAACCTGATTGAAACGTTCCGACACTATGAGGCCGGTCACTTGTGTGGTTGTTCGAGCTTCAAGCTTCAAGTCACAGTATTGCGCTCGAGGTGACCGGACGGGATGCAAAACACACCAGCGCCAATCAGCCATATGGCCGGTGACACCTCATTTGCGCCGGAGATCCCTGGCGTGAAACCGGTAAACGCCCCCAAAGCCGTGGGTTGGGTTAAACCTGATTGCAGCAGTTTTAAGAACAGATGTAGTTTCTACAACGTGGACGGTGCGGTGCTGGGATCAACTCTAGCGGGTCGTACTCGGCCCTTCGCCAGGTGAAAGATTTACTAGAGATCCAAAGAATGTGCTCATGGAATGTGGAAATAAACTACGCCGCCTCCTGTCTGCAAGGTTGCTGAGTGGGGGCCAACAGGTTTCCACGAAGAAGTGGAACGCACCGTCCCTTGGCTCAAGTGTCTTTAGGACCTCGGAGATGTTGGGCCGTTTTTTGGGATCCTTTTCCCAGCAATCTTTCGTGAGGGACCACATCATGGGAGTAAGTTGTCCATGGTCTGGCTTTTTAGGTCTCGAGCCCCTTGCGAGCAGGACAATCACCTGCTGGTCGGTATCTGGGTAAAAGGGGCACTTCCCAGTGAATATCTGAAGGTGTCTGGAAGGTCAGGAAACTTAGTTCTGAGTGAGGCAGGTAAACGTCACCTCTATAACCACCATCGCCAATGAGTATGCATCGGACTTTTCTGTGGGTTGGGAGAACTTGACTTTGTCCTGGGCCTTCGCTTTCGCCGAAAATGCGAGAAGCTCTGGCGCACGCCAGCGAGTCGAGCATCTCCCGTTTGTCGTGAGGGTGATTGACGAAAGTCCGAAGTCCGTCAGACGCGGGTTGCCGGTGGGGTCGATCAGGATGTTCGACTGCCTCTCTGATTCAACTGGATGGAGGAAGGAGAGGGGGATAGAAACTTACGCCCTTTAGGTCCCCATGGATTACTTTGACGGAGTGCAAGTAATTGAGGCCCTTCGTCACGCCAACCAGCTACGCTCGGACGGGTGAGAAAGGAGATATCTGGAGTGGGGTGGAGAACTGACAAGCTCAACACGGTCGGCATCCTCGTTCTCCCCGAGGTAGGCAAGCAGGTTCCCGTTGTCCATCCATTTCGATACGATGCACAAGGTATGCGCATCGACCATCTGGACTCCCTCGATCACTAGGACGTTCTCATGTTCGACTCGTTTGGCTACCAGCACCTCCTTGCAGAACATCTGAAGGTTACATAGGTTATCGGTGGGTCGGATGCAGGTGGGGGTGATCGTGCCTTTTTTATGCTGGGGAAATCGTCCTGCTCTGTTACACGGAAGACTTTAAGAGCAAGGACAGCGCCGTCTGCGCGGGTCGCTTTCCAAACGTCTGAGGACCCGCCAGCTGCATTTGGCATCGCATCTTTATTGAGCGGATATGATACGTGGTAATCGGTGGGCAGGAATCCGGTTTCTCCCACCGCCTCCCTGAGCGCCAGAAGGCAGAGTTGGCGCGTTGGCGAGTCGGCGTCGCGACAAGGAATCTGGCGGAGGCTGGGTCAACACTGCGTTCACGAGGATAAAAGGGGTGGCGTACATGGTATAAGCTATCGATGAACTGCTGAGACGCGAGGTGGCCATTAAGAGCTTGTGGGTAATCGGAAGCGTCAAAAGTTGTTTTCAAAAAATCCGAAGCTCCCTTGGAATCCAGGTTTCCTCTGGCAATCACGGCGATTCTCTCCACCGTGGTGCTCGGAATTCCAGACATCCCGTTCGAGGTTGGACGTGAGAGTGTGGCTCGAGCAGCCTCGCCCGACCGACAGTTTTTATGGGGGTTTGAATCCCCGCATGGGGTCGACACGCAGGGACCTCGCCACCCATAGGATCGTCGAAATGCCAAAGAGAAACACGCTAACGAGTGGTCGGCGACTTCGTAAACAGCTGGGTCTGCCTTGCGGTGTGGGAATTTCGGTCATGGAATGTCCATCACCCAGAACGGGAAGCGCCGAAGCGAACAATGGCTGGGCTGCTGTGTCGGCCCAGACTGGACCTCCCCATCCTACGCGCATACCAGTGCCCCAAATACCAAATAGTATCGCATTATGGCTATGGGTTAACATGGGTACCGGGATTGTCAGGTATTGTGGACAAAGAGCCACCGCTGTTCAACATTGAAGCGCCAGCGGCAGCTAGGACTACTTATACATTTTCGCCCCGTCCCGTTCTCCCCCGCAACCTTGACTCTCAATGATCACTAACTCCCGAGAATGGATGGCTTGCACCGATTGGAACACCCAGTTGTCGGACATTATGAGCCACCCTCCGGGACTGGAGCAGACACTAGCTATACTCAAGGCCTTCATATCGAGCAGGGATCTTATGGAAGTCGTGCGCGGGCTGAAGGAAGAGGATGGGGCGAGGTTGGTAGATGTACTCGATCAGGTCCGTTGGTCTCTAGGATACCCCCGCTCGCCTGACGACGGCCGTGATGACTAGGTTATCGGGTCCATCGATTGGAAGAACGGTCAAAATTCGCCGTTGGTGTCAGCATTCGGGCTCATCTGTAGCGTCACAACTCAACTCCCATGCTCGACCATTCTATCCGATGGACTGAAAAAGTGTGGGGGAATCGCCGTCGCCTCTGGGGGCTTCACCGACGTATGGCGTGGATCGCACAACACGAAAATCGTGGCAATCAAAGCGTTCCGAACTTACCCTGTTCAAGATTTGAAGGAGGCCAAGAAGGTATGTCACGCTCTCCGGGTGGAAATTACTTCATTTTTCGACGGCCCCCGTAGATCCTGTGGAAGGAGGTGGTGATATGGAAGAAGCTATCTCATGAAAACGTCCTCCCATTCCATGGTGTCGACATGACCAATTTTCAACTCGCCCTTGTCTATGACTGGGTGGAATTCGGCAACATCAACCAATACTTGAACTCGTACCCGGGGGTCTCCCGCACTCGCCTGGTATCGTCGCATCGTCGCATCCCGCCGCTGGCCGTTCACTGACCCGAAATCGTATTCAAGTTACACGAGGTAGCACAAGGGCTCCGCTATCTCCACACTTCTGGCGTGGTTCATGGGGATCTCAAAGGGGTAAGCCCGTGCAAACTGCCCTCAGCCCCACTTCCATTCTATCCCGTCCCTGAAAACCTCCAAACAACCCACGATCGAACGCTAACCGTGAAACATGACAGTCAAATGTATTGATATCCCCAACTGGACACGCCTGTCTGTCTGACTATGGTCTGATGCCAATACAATCGAATCATGCCTTCATGAATGCCGCCACCCCAGGGGTCGTGGGCATCTCTAGATGGTTGGCTCCTGAGCTTATCAATCCACCAAAAAAAGGACAACGACAACCGGCGGGTACAGAACAGGCTGATATCTTTGCGCTCGCGATGTTAGCCATCGAAATCTTCACGGGGGCATTGCCATTTGGTGACGTGAGGCACGAAACGGCTATTCTGATGATAGCCATAGGACGGAGGCCAGAGAAACCTCAAGGCGCTGAGAGCCGCGGTTTCACCCCCGACATCTGGAAATTCATTCAGAAGTGTTGGAACCAGAACCCCGCGAAACGTCCTATGATTAACGATGTTGTCGCCGCGTGGCAGAGATTCGAATCTCAGGAGAGGTGTGTCCCATCTTCAATGGTATCGCGTCGCCCACTCACTCCCGGCACACTATGTAGGCTGCGCGAATATACGCTGGCCGTACAGCCGATCTGTAAAGAGAAGTACCAGTCGCAGTCGCACGGTAAATCTCTCTTGCTTCGAACTCTCTCGCCTTCGCGCCTGACGCTCATCTAGACAGGCCAAAGAAAACCTGGTTCTGTGGGCTGTTTTGACCTGGCCGCGGTGGTCTTAGCTGGGATGTGTACTATGTAACTTGTTCGAGCCCTGTCTAGGTGCCTACTCAGTCTCCGTCCTTGTAATTTCCTCCATCCTACAACCTATGCTTCACTCATCATACCTTGGTGTACGCATAGCGATCTGTCTACAACACAGCGCGCACATCGCGGGGGCCACCCATGGTAATGTGCCCAGATATTCGCGGCTCCCGATGATCTTTGGCCCCGCTCGGGGGCCTATATGGCACTGCCTACCCATCCCCAGTGAAGCTGGATCCGCCGCCCCCGCCTGACGGCGTGATTTTTCCTCTGGGTGTGCCGCTGGTTTGAGGCCCCGAGGAATGGAAGTGGTCCTGATCTGGGTGCCAGCGCCTTCCCGTCACCCAAAATTCCTCAAAACCACAAACGGCCCTCAACCAGAGCCTCGTTTGCGCTAAGGAGGGAGCCCGTGTTCTCTTCAGCCCATCATGGGACCAATGTTGGGCCGTGCTCCACTTGCGACGCGAACTGTGCTGGATTCGTTCCAGTCACTCCAACAAAACCACCACTCATAAGTGTAAATGAACTCCTTGGCTTCTGGGTCACCGGCAGCCCGCGGCATCGAGGAACTAGCGCGGTCGCTCCTCTGTGACTCCTGATAGCCCAACGTGATGAAGGGTAGTGCCTCTGTTCGACTGCTCAGGTTTCTGCGGGCCGTTTCCCAGAGATCTCGTTGTTTGGCTTTTAGTGGCATTAAGGCCCAGCACCGCGGCCCCGGCCCGTTCATTATACACCGACCCCAAGGGGTCCGTAGCCAGGTCTGTTCATTCAGTTTCAGGTCTGGGGGGTCTCACCTATTCGATTGGTGGGGACCGGGACACGTCGCAGACCCCCGGGAGTGAAATGATAGCGTGAATGTGTTACACCCAGGGGACCTGGCTCCGGCATCGCGTACCACCCCAGGGTACAAATCCTGAGACTATCAGAAGCCAACGATGAACTGGGGCCACATCTTGGGGCGCGGTCTACCAGAACGCGAACGGGCGTCACCGTAGGAGATGAACCATCTCTCTGTTAAAGATGGAAATTTTATGATGAAGCTTGGGCCAGTTCTTTTTTTCTTTCCAGGGTAAAGACGGATGGAAGCTCTTGGAATCAAGGTGATAAAATTGGTTGGGCACCGATAACTTCGCTCGGAACCCCCTGCAAACTCCTGTTCATACCAAACCCCTGGTTGCCGGGATCCTCTTAAGACAAGACCGGACCTACAAAGCGCATATCAATCTGTCACACACCATGGGGCATTAATTGGGAAGACTCCAGAGCAAGCTCGGTATCCACACCTCCAACTCTTCGGCCTGATGCTTGGTGCGTTTTGCTATTTCGAACGCCAGTATTTTCCTAATTCTCGGATTGTAGGTCTTCTTGTGATCTGCTATCGTGATCTTCGAAAGGCTCGTCAATATATTGAATGAAATTGCAAGAGAAAACTGACCTCTCGCTAGGGATGATCGATGATCGAGAGGGATATCCCGGGAACTGGACAATCGACTGGGTGCTATATGTGAACTGGGCGAGAATCTCAGTAAAATGAACTGGGAGTTGGTCGCGCCGGTCGCGTGGATTGACGGGATGCCTCTGCTCCGTCTCCGCGCGGACTTCGGGGATGGTAAGACTACGAACGAAGAACAAGAATTCCTTGAATTTCGGACGGGATAATATTATTGAGGAGGGGAGTGTGATACAGGTGGCGTAACCTTACCAACAGGAGCGGTCATCTTCTAAGGGGATTCGACGACAGAATCTGGCAGGAGTTTGGTGTGGTAGTGGGAGATATTTTCATTGGTTTGCAAGTGGTTTTGCTTAACGTTCATTCATTCACTTTATCCTCTGGATACTGGCTCAAACTTCACAATAGGGTTAAGTTTTCTTCAACACGTAACTACCTCGTCACTCCCAGTGTATAGTACAGGGCGGCTTTCCGTTCATCAGCAAAACCGTCCGATTGCTGTGGCGCTGTGCGCGCCATAGCGATCACATAGCAACGATCACCACAGACATACCCTTTGGTGACACAGAAGCTCACAGCGCCACAGAGACTCCGGACGGTTTTGCTGATGTTACCCGATGTCTGGGGTTCAAAGCACTGCAGGTTACGGTGGCTAACACCTTGTGGGAACTACCAACTATTCTGCTGGTCGATGGAAAGCCACTCACCTCATTTTTCATTCTCACAGTACGTAGTTCCGGACCTTAAAAGGTGAGAGCATTGCTGTGCACTTGGATCGCACGTAAGACCTCTTTACGGGTGTCTCATCTGGTAATTTCCGTTTTACTGCCCTATGTAATGTACATACGGCGTGTGAACCCGGTATGTCGTACACCTCGTCGGGTTGCAGTTCTGGGCAATCGAAGGCCATCTACTTTCCCCTTGAACTCCAGTGTAGGACGCGACTCAATAATCATCATGAGTCCCAAAACGCCACTCGGTGAGTTGCACCTGGGTGTACACTATCGATGGATTCTCCACAGATATAGCCAACACGCGGTAGACTGGACACCTCATTTAGCCAAGTTAACGTTAACGTCGAAGCCATGCCGTATGGCATTGCGTTTGAGTTTCTGCGAGGAGTACTAGTTCGTCAAGTACCGGCCGTTCTAATGAAGTATTCCCGGGGCCCCTCGGAATGGTTCTGTGCCTCGTGGGCGCAAATATGAGCCTCAACGCAATCGCGACGATTTTCACAACACAAAGCTCGGGTATCGGGGCCGGTCATGTTGCCTCGTGTGAACTGCATGGCATATGTTAGTAGCATGGCGGCTGGCCTCCAAGTATACACACCCTTTCCCCCTTACCTCCACCCCATTTCCAGTGAGCCCCTATTATGGCCAGGACGAGTAAAGCTGTCGCCAGTGCACCTCGCGATTCGACCCGCGGGGAGGCTGCAATCCAGGAGTTTGCGAACAGCAACTCAACATCAGACCAGTTGAGGCAACGAGCTGCCCATTTGCTGAACAGCAAGGACCTACTGCGAAACGTTTGGGGACTGACACCAGAGGACCAGATGAAGTTTGTAGACAAAGTCGATCAGGTACGACTAAATCGCCTGTAATTCCTCTTGAATCTTCCCTTCACCATTCCTACAAAGGCATATTCGACCGTTGACCCGCAAAATGCGAAATTTGTAACCGCCTTGGGAAGCGTGTGTAGCGCAACTGAGCGGCTCCCAACTTCAGCCGTGCTCTCTGCGGGACTCGAGAAACGTGGCAACATTGCTGTGGCATCTGGAGGACTGACCGACGTCTGGCGAGGGCAGTACAACAGCACGCAGGTGGCTATCAAAGCCTTTCGTATCTACCCCGCCCAGAACTTGAAGGAGGCAAAAGAGGTGCGTCTGCAGCCAGTGCGGAATGTCCGATCCCTAACGGAATTTCAGATTCTGTGGAAACGGGTGCCGATGTGGAAGAAACTATCACATGAAAACATCCTATCGTTCCGCGGCGTGAACATGACACTCTTTCAGCTTGCACTCGTTTATGACTGGGGGCAAAGCGGCAACATCAGTCAGTACATTGTGTCACACCCTGGCGCGTCTCGACCGGCCCTGGTGCGGATGCTACTACCAAACCACAACAAAGTACTAACTTTGTTTTCCTTTTGCGTGGTAGCTGCTTGGCGTCGCGAAGGGGTTACGATACCTTCATTCTCTCGATATCTCGCACGGGGATTTGAAAGGGGTAGGTGGTTTCCCTCAGGATGGTTTCAACTGTCACACTTGTGGTGTCGAGATTTCTTTTTATTTGGTCCTCGGCTGCGTGAACGCACTAATTCTGTGGTAACAGGCGAACGTTGTCATTGACCGGAGGGGTCGTGCTCGTTTGACAGAGTACGGGCTGGCTCCCGTTAATTCCGACCCAAGTTTCACTGTCGCGGCCACCCCGGGAGCTGTTGGAACTTCCAGATGGTTAGCCCCAGAAATCATAAACCCCCCTCGCAAGGGAAATGGCATACCGATGACGGAGTCAAAGCACGCCGACGTATTTGCCTTTGCGATGTTTGCAGTCGAGGTATTCACCGGTAAGATACCATTCGAGGAACAGAAAAACGAGGCGGTGGTGCTACAGATCTCGCGAGGGGGTAGGCCAGTGATGCCAGCAAACGCTCAGGTGGTAGGACTTACCAGTGACATGTGGAAGCTCCTCGAGAGTTGTTGGCAGCAAAACCCAAAGAAACGACCTACGATGGATGAGGTTGTGAGGAGATGGGAGACATTTGTTGAACACGACGACGACAACGAAATCATCACAGAGTGGGTGCAAATTACTCGAGTGATTTGGATCCCGTCTTCTCAACCCCCCATGATGGACCTAGGAAACTTCGGCCTACGGCAGAACCCGCACCGGGCACTGGCAGACCTCGGGCGAAAACAGAGGTCATTTACCCTCCTCAAGTGAATCCTAAGGCGGTTCGACCCCGAACAAGGTCCGAGGCCGTTCAACCCCCAACGAAGTCTGAGACCGTCCGAACCCGAAGGATGTCAGAGGCCGTCCAGCAGGGAATAAAACATGAGACTGTTCAACCGCAAGCAAGGCCCAAGGTCGTCCAGCCACAGGCACGGTCCGCGGCTCCACAACAGAGTGAGTCTATCTTTCCAGGGAGAGAGCAATCCTAAATACTAATGTGCAGGTGCCGGAGCGCCGAAGCGTCGGAAGAAGAGATTTTGTGGATTGTTCTGATCCACTCTTGCATTCGCGTCGCAGTTTTCCATGCGTACATGTGCACTGTTATGTAACCTGGAGTTTTATCGGTGCGCAGAGGGTGGAACATCGGCGCCACGTAACTCTGTCGTGTGGGAGGGATTTAATCTCTAACTTAAGGATTCTATTGTCAGATGCCAGAACGCGTTGATCGTATACAGGTTATGGGGGCGTGGTGAGCCCTGATATTCATTCAATCTGCACGCCGGATCCCGCAGTGAATATGTCCACCGGAAGTTCGGGCCATCTCACTACGCGTTTCAGTGATTCATAGGAGGAAACGAGGCCGTTTCAATTTTTGACCCAGTGCACGTTGCAGGCACCTCTACGACATCTGGAAGGTCCGAGACTGGTTTAGACACCCCCCTCTATGTCCGCCCCCCACGTCCTGCAGCGTCTCTATTCTCTGGACAAGTCCTGTTCGGAATTCTTGCGCGCATTGTACACATTCATTCGACTCGATGAAAACGGGGAGTACTCCCTCAACTTACAACAACCCGAGTCGGCTCGGTTGGTGGATTTTTTGGATGGGGTATAATCAAATCACTGTGAACCACTGTTCCGCCCGTACTTACTGAACCACTGTGCATTTTTAGGCACTGGATGTTATTCCGGTTACGGATGCGCTCTTTCGACGCTGCCTCCGGAGGCTGCGCCACATTTGCGGCCACCATAATATACTGCCATCATCACATATCATATCCACCGAACCAAAAAGGACAAGCAGACACCCCGTTGCGTTTGGAGGATTCGCTGATGTTTGGGAAGGAAACCTGGGAAGTGAAAAAGTGTGTGTGAAGATGCTGAGGATTTACAACGCGCATACGAATAACCAGAAGAGGGTATTGGCGGTATGTGGTTTTCGTGATTTCTAGTGCATTTCGTTACCCTGATGCTGTCCAAGCCTCTTTACGGAGAGGCCGTAGTCTGGAAGAGACTGAGGCACCCAAATGTTGTACCTTTCTTGGGTGTAGTGACGGCGTCGTTACAACTCGTGTCGAAGTGGATGCCTAACGGCACCCTGACGGACTACGTGAACACACAGCCCCACGTGGATCGAATCGGCCTCGTGAGCGTGCCGCACGTTGGGTAGTTGGCTAAACTGGCTGAACCGATTTCCTCTAAGCTCTTGGATGTGGCCGAGGGTCTCAACTATCTCCATACCTGTTATACGGTGCATGGGGATTTGAAGGGTGTAAGTGTCATATTCGTTGAGCAAGGTGCCATCCCAATACTTTGTTAACCCCTTCCAAGCCAAATATCCTAATAGATGGTGCCGGGAATGCACGAGTCTGTGACTTTGGGCTCGCTTCGATCTCCCAAGGCAAATACAGTACAGGTCTCAAGTCCGAGAAAGGTCATACTGCGAGGTGGTCTGCGCCGGAGATATTGTTTGGACACTGCATCACAAGTAAACAAGCAGACATTTTTGCTTTTGGGATGGTCGTGGTCGAGGTACACGCTCCTTCAAGGGTTGTCACGGGGCGGTGGATCGTGTTCTGACCCCTGGGTTGCGCCGGTTTTCTTTATAGGCATTCACAGGGAAGGTGCCCTTCCACATCTTCGTTTCCAGCACGGTAACCTGGAAGCTCATGAATGGAGACCGTCCACCCCGACCCTACGAGGCCCGCGAATTCGGCCTGACAGATTCTGTGTGGAAGATGACGGAATCCTGTTGGGTTCAGCCTCCAAAGGACCGTCTAAAGACGTCCGAAGTGGTCGACCTCCTGCGAGAGATGTGAGAGCCACACAGATCAACTTTGTGACCGGCGTGTAACGTTCTTCTTGTAGGTATGCCGTGCTCTCCAACAATTTCCCCGTCAACACTACCAGTATCACCGCAAGACCGGTGGGGACGGGTCCTACTAGCCCGCAGACGGAGGCGGCGCTCTCACCAAGACTCCTCGAGATTCTACGGTACCGCGAGTCAACACGCGAACGCACCCCGAGTAATGCGACTATTCTGAGCGACGACGGGAGGACTGCAGCGAGCAGCCCTTCGGATAGATCAACGATCCCTCCAGCGTATCAGACGTCGGGACAGCATGTGACCGGCGGGATAATGCAACAGTTTGGTCCAGTAGACCCGGTTCAACGAGGCCCTTCCACCTCACCGTCCCGGGGTTCCACGTCTGCCAGCACCATTGGGGGTGAACTTTGGTATCTAACAGAAACGACTCTCCAAGACCGAACCGGCCCGGGCAACGGACCCAACCACATGGACGGCACGCGGGGCCCACCCGAATCAAAAGTCACCATACCCAAAATATTGGTTCACACAGACGGCATTGTCCCCTCAAATGATTCGAGCTTTACAATTGTAAATGGCTCCGAGTACCAGCGCCAGGTCCCCGCTGATGTGGGGACCGGCCGTCTGGTTGACGACG